>Ga0364894_10133_pt1 | contig 40889 bp, 47 predicted proteins | sample ExccelJu500001D4_FD_206942 | JGI IMG/M metagenome (GOLD analysis project Ga0364894, IMG submission 206942) | Enriched cells from Trout Bog Lake Hypolimnion, Wisconsin, USA - BchlTB.July16.5000.01.D4 | ecosystem: Environmental > Aquatic > Freshwater > Lake > Hypolimnion/Profundal zone | place: USA...
ATCACACGCCAGCTGATCGCGGCGTTCAAATCGGTGACAGAAAAAGAAGGGACCCCGATATACTGACAGGGAGAATTGTCCTGTCCTGCAGGTCCCTTTCCACAACCTATTTTTACGAGTAATAGAAAGTAGTAAAAGCAACTTATCCATTTGCTGCTATAGTGTAGTCCGGCCAATCATGTCGGCCTTTCACGCCGACGACTGGGGTTCGAATCCCCATAGCAGCACTTAACGAACCAGATCCATAACGATCTCCTTTATTATGGTTATTACAATCCTTGTTCTCCAAAAAAATAGAAGGTTAATTCCGGCCTAATTCCAGCCTAATAGAACAGTCCTTTGGGTAAGTGTTTTGGTGGGACAATCGCATCCGAATACCGTAACGTGGATGGGGGAGGTAAGGAGGACTGGGGTACCACGTGAGGTGGCTCAATGGGGACAAATTTCGGGGGTTTCTGAGACATTAAACTGGTAAGGACCTCTTTTGAAGAAGATGTCGTTTGGATTACCACGGGATTGCTGACCGGACTCTCGAAGAGAGATGACAAACCCTGCTGGGTAAATACGAGCAGGATATTCCCTGCCGAATCGGTAAGTTCGAGGGTTTTCGTCCCAACTGTTACTCCTTTAACTGACTGGAGGAGGCCGAGGTACGTATCCTCCATGGCCATCATCGGTTCTGTCCCCGCCATTTTCGTCGAACCTACCGGCCCGATGATGATAACGTTTCTATTAATCGTATAACTGGCGAAATAGCTATTCACTCCGGCAAATCCGCTGATGTTACCAGCATTGTCAAATTTCAGGGAGATCTTTGAGACATCATTTCCCGAAACCGCCATACCCTCTTTCATATAGGATACCAGTTTCCAGTTCGTTCCCGGGAGAACTTTCTCAGGATCAATAACGGTTGTTTTCTGGAAATTATCGGTGAGCGTGAATGTCAGGACGATCCTGCCTGTTTTGTCATAGAAGTCAAGCGAAGTCCCCGACAGCTGGTATGATGTTACTGCCGAAAGCAACTGCAGGTATGACGACTCCTGATCCATCAGGGGTTCCGGTCCTGCCATTAATGTTGACCCTATACCTGTCATGGTGAGGGAGACCCCATTGATGGAGTATTGTCCAAAGTAACGGTTAATTCCTGACAAACCTGTGATCTGCCCGTCGTCTTGGAGATTAAGTGTAATAACGGCGTCGGGAAGAGGCTGGACCAGCTGATCACCATTAAAATAAGACCCAAGTTTCCACACCGTTCCGGGAAGGATCGTCCGGGACGATTGCACGCTGGTTACATCGGCAGGCATTATGACAGGAAACCCTGCTGATACTATGGCAACTGCACAAAACATACAGGTAATAATTACCAACAAGGTAGTTCGTGGTCTTTTCATTGGTAAGATCTTGATATCCGGCATTGAAATCCAGATAGTATTGAAGAAATGACCGGATAAATTCATTCATACGGACAGCAATTCCCATGGCCATCGTATGAAAAATTAAAAAAATTGACGGGGAACAAATAACAGAGTCATTGAACGGGCTTCGCAATCGGGAGCTTCATCCGGGATTGTAGAATTGATCATTATATTTTTCATGTGACTAATCGGGACCATTCAGATAAATATCCAGCCGGACAGGGCTTTTTCTGAATAGTTACAACAGTCAGGACAACATGTTCCGGAGTCAGGAAGAATCAGTCAGTAATAGTCCTGGCACATTCTTTCCGGTTCTGCAATTATACACCGGGTACCTTCTCACCGTGCTGTTTCTATAATGAAAAGTCCGGTTATTCCAGGATCTCCCGGGTAATAAAAAAATATGGGACGCAATTGAAAGACTTCAACCGGAAAGAGTTTATTTAAAAGATATTTCAAAAAATATTGAAATAGTTATTTTCCATAAGTCCTTACATCAAAAATACATCCGGACTATTCTGATTACCAGAAAATCAGGAAACCATCCTGGCGCAGTCCAGCAGATGAATTAAACTTCGGGCTCCCTACCCGGAAAACCACAATTTATGGGATATCCATCAGAGAGAGACTGCGGGAACTACAGGTGTGGGGTTCCTGGATTGAGGTGGTTATGCAAAATAATCCCGCGGTCCTGAAAGAGTATTACCTGTTTATGTATAAAATGTTTTACAAATAGTATGTTAAATCTAACACAATCAGGTAATTCCTCAAATAAGGGTCCATCCGGGGAGACTCGGACTGCTAAAGCTTTATTTACTTCTTCAGCTAAAATCCGATGCCTACAAATATATTCGATCAAGGTGGCGGCATGAAGAACAGATTATCGATAGGTGTCATTATCATAGTGATAACGGTTATGAGCACCATCTGCATTCCCGTACTGGCTGCATCCCAGATCACGGTTGTTACATCAGTGTCAGTGGATGGTAATTTCCAGGACCATTCGTCACTCGCCATGCAGGAGGGCGGAGGTATTGTCGGGGCGTCAGAGGATACGATGGCAGTAAACGGGAATACCACGTACCAGAAGAGCCAGACAATCGACACCAGTCCACAGAATGTCGCAGGGGATAATCTCCATACAGACAGGATAATCGAGTTTAATGCCACACCCGGGACCGGCGGTCGTATGACATCTGATGAAAATGTAATTGTCGCCACAACATCAGGTTCATCGACAAGCGATCCGGGTTGCCAGTTCGGGGATGGGGCTGCCAGTTCCGGTGGAACATCCAGTTCAATTGTCGAAGCAGGAAGCACCCTTGATGTCACCGAAGTATCCGCTCATACCTCAAGTGATGCAACGGTCGTCTCTGATACTCCGGGGACACCGGTTGCCCTGGACTATTCGATCTCTGCTCAGGGCATAAACCAGACCCCGGGGGACCCCTCAACAGGTGCAGTCGGCAGTGCGACTGCATATGTAAATGCGAATGTCAAGACTGGCGAGAATAATGCAACCGCCCCGGACGGGACACTCGAGTACCACGATATCACATCGGTTGATGGCCTGTTCGATCTCGCAAAATCGATCAGCTACTCATCGGGCCATTAATCATCATTAATGCGAAAAGAAAATCACCGATTATTTTTTTCTTAAATCTGAAAATATATTGCTGTTACGGCTTTTATTGATATCCTTATTTTCTCCTTCTGTAAGGCAAACTTAATAACGTTCCCGGAGGCTTTGCCCCCGCCGCTGCGGCAAATCCCAATTAGGATATTGTCGATGCCTGGCAATTTTCGCAAAAAACCCTGTCCCTGACTATTCCTGTTGGGTGGGACAAGAAGTGGGGGAAACCCCCTTCTGTCTTCGGGATTATCTATCTTTTTGTTACAGGCGTCAGCAATCTGATTCAATATATCATGAGAGGATGTCCACAGACCAGATTTTTCTGTAATCAGGGATCCACACTGGCCATAAACTGGTCCCCTGTCAGATCCCCGGAGAATTGGCTGGGCTCCGGAGAAGACCCCTCTGGCCCTGTAACATTGAAGAATGAATAGTAATCATTACCTGGTATCCGGTTCATTAAAAAGAGGATTTAGCAGGAATTCCCGGGGGTAGCTGCCGAAGGGATAAATGCATTTTTTTTCTTCGTCAGCCAGATAAGGTTTCCGTCCTGGTAGCCAAATGTAGTCATCTCTTTGACCTCAATAGTTCCTGGTGGGACTTGTAAATGTGAAAATCCTGGAACAAGAATTAATTTCCTGGTACAGTCAGGTGTTTTTTCACACGCAGTAAAGAATGAGTCGATATCGATCGTATCTCCAATCCGGTTAAAAAGAACCATTACCATGGCGTTTTCCGGACGACCCCGGGAGCGCCGGGAGAATGTGTATATTTTCTCATTTAACTCACCAGCTGGGGTCTCCTTACCTTTCCAGCCTTCATACTCCGGGAAAACAGTCCTCAGGTCTTTCATCGCAAAATCATACATGATATCTTCAGAATAGCCCATAGGTAATCAGTAAAATAGTATCACCTGACAGGATTTAATGTATACGATAAGTACTTTTCAGGTATCTGAAGTTACATAATTTCCTTAATCTTACGGCAGTCATATTATGAGGTGTACAATCAACTGTTAAAACAGCCTTAAATATGAAGGCATGGTTTTACTTGCCGCATTTCCGGAATTCTCCTCGCGAGACATCATAACCATTTTGCCATTACGATAAAGGTCAGTGTTATAGGTGCTGATTACCAATCACTAACCAGGAATGGTAACTTCCGGAATGGATGTAAAGGAGGATGCTTGTATGAACGATACGATATATTCCAGAGTATTTGCCGATTTGAAGGAAAAACACCCTCTTGTCCATTACATTACCAATTATGTAACCGTGAATGACGTTGCCAACTGCACGCTCTGTATCGGGGCCTCTCCGGTCATGTCCCATGCGTTCGATGAAGTGGAAGAAATGGTCTCCCTTTCCGATGCACTAGTGCTAAATACAGGGACGCTTGATCCGGTCCAGGTGGAAGCAATGTACCGTGCAGGGCGGGCTGCAAACTCATCGGGAATCCCGGTTATCCTCGACCCGGTCGGTGCCGGGGCTACACAATACCGGACAAGGACCGCATGGGACCTGATGGAAAAACTAAAGATCGCCGTTATAAAAGGTAACCAGGGAGAAATCGGAACCCTGGCCGGTGCTGATGCAAAAGTACGTGGTGTCGATTCTGGCGGAATTAGCGGGGACCCTGCAACCATAACGAGGGAATTTGCGAAAGCCAAAGGAATTACCATGGTAATGAGTGGAAAGACAGATATCATCAGTGACGGAAAACGGGTGTTCCTTGTCGATAACGGGACTCCCCTGCTGGGTCGCATTTCGGGGTCCGGATGCATGGTGGCGGGAGTCACCGGGGCCTGTGTTGCTGTATGCAGTGATTTCACCGTTGCTTCCGCGACAGCACTTGCCCTCTTTGGTGTTGCAGGAGAAAATGCAGCACTGGCTGCATCAGGCCCGGGTTCTTTCAGGACCAGCCTCTTCGATCATCTTGCCTCCCTGACACCCGGTGAACTTGCACAAAGGGGAAGGATCAGGGAATCATGCCATGTCCTATGACCTGTATGTTATCACTGATGAGAGGCTTTCCCATAGGCGTTCCCACCTGCAGATCGCGGAAGAGGCAGTTCTTGGGGGCGCCGACGTCATCCAGTTGCGGGACAAGAAGATGTGCGGGAAAGACCTCCTGAACGTTGCGAACGGGATCCGTGCATGCACAAAGAATGCCGGGGTGCTGTTTATCGTCAATGACCGGATTGATATTGCCCTCGCATCCGGTGCAGACGGTGTACATCTCGGGCAGGAGGATATACCATTGTCCTCTGCCAGACACCTGATGCCAAGCCCCCTGATTATTGGAATATCAGTAGGATCAGTTGAAGAAGCAACCCGTGCGGAACAGGGGGGGGCCGACTATGTCGCGGTAAGCCCTGTTTTTACTACCGGATCAAAACAGGATGCGGGGCCCGGACTCGGGACTGTACTGCTAAACGAGATCAGGCAGGCAGTTTCTATCCCGGTGATAGGGATTGGCGGCATCACGCATCTGAATGTTGAAAATGTACTCGGATCGGGGGCTGATGGTATTGCCGTAATATCCGCAATAATAAGCAGCCCTGACATTGTTACGGCCGCAAAAGAATTGAAATTAATAATAACAAGGTATAAATCAGAGAGGGATGAAAAATAGCCCGGTATCAGGCAGGCCAGGCACCTGGTGATTATCCTGATGCAAATGACCCGATGAGACTCCAGAACTGGTCTATTACATAACCCGTGACCTGGGAAAGTGTCACCGTGACGGGTTCAATTATTCTAAGTATCGTATCGACCATCTCATATATCGCACCTCTGTGATCCTTCATCGCGGACTGGTCCATTGACAGGATCATTGCGATTGAGATGAGGATAAATAGGGCGAGCAGGATGATGAACACGAGGATCGCCATATATGCAATTCTCTTCGGTCTGATGGTGTGCATCGGATTACTGTACCTTGGGGGTAAGGATAAATGCTATGGTGCGCTTCCGGCCATGGGTAAAAAAATCTTTTTGTAATCAGGCGTATCATTTGCAGGGGTGCATGTGTACTTCCGGGTAATCCGGAATTATATCGCTTAATTCTTTCTCTTTAAGATCGTTACCCGGAAATTCTTCAGGATCAAAAGAGAATACCTTAATGTCGTGCAATTATTCTTTTTTTCCCTGAATGTTACACAGTACTGTTATTTTATATCATGCGCTTTTTCCCGCATATCGAGGATTAAGAATACAAGCAATAACGCAGAAATCCCTAGCACACAAAGAGTGATGAAAAAGCTGACCCAGAGCAGTATCCCCTGCTGATAAATGAAACCGGCCCATAATAATGCTACCAGCGCAATCAGAGAATAAAATACCCATCCCCTGCTATCCATTATATCCATGTTATTGAATTATCGATCGAAAGGTTATTTAAGCATTTCCCCTGCCGATCCCTGACGGCCAGGGACAATCTGAATTTATATCAGTATTTGTCGATTTTCCGGGATATCCAGAGTTTGTTACAGAAATCTTAAGTATTCTCATTAAACAATTATCCTACTAATATGATTGAAAAAATCCGCGTGCCACGAAAGGTCTATGAAGAGCTAATCTCACTCAATCGTGAAGTTCATTATACTCTTGATTTTCAGAAGATCATTACCATGGCCGAGGACCGGGGCTACCGCACCGCGGCAGCATGGTTACGCGATCATGAAGATGACTACAAACGGGGTTTCGCTCGCGGTTTCGAGCCAGTAGATTGATCCAGGATATCAGCCGGAAAGCCCCGATTGAGGAAAGGATCCATCAGGATATCAATAAACACGGTATATCCGGGAATGACGGTTAGTATCCTTATGTAAAGAAAATCAGACATTTTAATACGGATCGGAAAAAAATTATCACCGGATCAAGGAAAACAGGAAAGGTGCAGATGCGGGATATACAATGCCAATGGGACCGGATAGTACTCGCTGGCATCGTTATCCTCCTGGTACTGGTCCTTTCTGCCCCTGCCGATACTCCCTTGCTCACAAACCTTTCGAATGTATCGGTGCAGAATAACAGCACGGTAACTGCCGCACCAACAACCAGTCTGACGGTGATGACACCTGCCACGGTCCCAGCCGGCATGGGGTCAATAATACCGGTGAATACCAATTCACTGTCACCATTATCCAATGGGTCGATTTTACTTCATTCCCCACCGGTACTGCTCCTCAATACCCCTGATGTCCAGGGAATGACGGTCAGCATAAACGGGATTGCATCAGCCGGGTTACCTTCTGATAGCATCCTTAATGTAACCTGGAACTGGGGTGATAATGATATCCCTGAATTGCATGGTTTTCCCGCCACTCACACCTATGCCAGTGAAGGTACGTATCGCATCCAGGTTTCAGCCAACCAGAGTGACGGTCAGTACATCCGGAGAGAGGTATCGGTAAATATTAGCAGTCCAATGATAACGCCTGCACCACCGGTGTCATTCCCCGGCACCAAGGCCTCATTGATCCCCCCACCACCCGTGAGCACACCTGCGGTGACCCTGTTTTCCCCGGAAATAGATCATTTTAACGTAACCATTAATGGTTATACAGACCCTGGAATTTCAAATGAAACCGTAAGGATGCTGACTATTGACTGGGGTGATGGCAGTTCAGGAAATTATACCACGTTACCCGGGACTCATACGTATGGGTCACCGGGCCTTTACACAGTAAATATTACCGCATATCGATCAGATGGCGAGAAAGCTATGAGGAGTATCACCTTCGATGTCCAGAATGCCACACCGGAACCTGCAGGTCCTCCCCCGGGAAGTGATTCCAGCGTATCGGGATTGCTGGTACTGGTGGTCATAATCCTCTCGGTGATCGTATTCGGCGGGCTTGCTATACGGATATTCCGGGGGAAAAATGACGAAACCACGACAGAACTTCCGAAGTCTGTTGCCATCCTTGCCGAAGAGTATCACCGGGCCAAAGAACGGGGGGATATGAAAGTTGCTCAGGATACCGCTGCTGAATGTGCAAACCTGTTGCGGACCCTCGCCGAAGTGACACCTGACCACCGGGTCCTCTATCTTGAAAAGGCAGCATTCTGGGAGACTATTGCAACAAATATTGACAGGAATGTTGGTATTCGTGAGGAGGGGACGTTCCCGAATGACAAGTATCAGGTTATACCTCTCACCAGCGAGGAGTACGATCGAATCTGTTCCGGGACTGATGTACAGCCAGAAGTCCTCGAAGCGACCCTCAGGGTCGGTCTCGAAATAGCCCATGAAGGGCGTGAAGGCAAAGCTGTAGGTACCTCGTTCATAGTCGGCGATACCCCTGCAGTAATGGTGAATTCCAAGCAATTTATCCTTAATCCCTTCTTCGGACACCAGGAAGCAGAGAGGATGATTACCGATACCAGTACCCATGAAAATGTCAAGGAATTTGCACAGCTGGACGGGGCATTTATCATTAACGGGGATGGCCTTGTTGAAGCAGCCGGGCGAAATATCACTGTTGACACGAGCCTTGTAAAAATTCCCCGGGGGATGGGGGCACGACATGCATCAGTGGCAGGTATGACCCTGGTGACCAGGTCTATCGGCGTAGTGGTTTCCCAAAGCGGGGGGCGTGTCGCCATCATAAAAAATGGTAAGATCATCCGGACATTGTGATGCTGCGAAGAGTTCTGTCCTTCAGGTCGCTCCACGCCGGATGGAACTGTACGATACTATGAATCTGGTTACCTTAATGTGGAGGAGGGTTACAATTATATAAAATGAGAATCAGGGTACGACCTGTGGTATCAGGTGATACAATGGTGAATATATGAAAAGGAATATCTACTATCTTTCTATCGCGATTGTGTCTTTTATTGAGGTCCTGATATTCGGATGGTCAATAGAGGCAGGGGATCCCTCCCCCTCTGTCATCGCTCTACTGATCGGGATAGGGGCATTGTATATCGGAAAATCGTATGTTGACGAGGTAATTGAGGATGAAAGGACCCAGAAGGTCAATGAAATTACCGCTTTGCGTACGCTCCAGATAACGTGGATCGCTCTCTTCCTATATGCAATCTGGGTGATAATCGAGGCGTTCAGTGAAGGAGTTGCCGGATATAACAGGCGGATCGGTACAGTAGGCATCAGGCTGTTATTCGTATTATGCAGTATTATCCTTCTCTATGTGGTCCTGTCTTTGTACTATAATAAAAAATACGGGGCCTGACCGATGAAAAACCGTATTAAAATGTACCGTGCGATGCATGATGTGACCCAGGAGACCTTGGCACAGGACCTCGGCGTGACACGCCAGACAATCCTCGCCATTGAAAAAGGCAAATACGATCCATCCCTGCACCTCGCCTATAAAATTGCACAATATTTCAAAGTAAAAATTGACGACGTATTCCTGCTCGAATCCCTTGACGAAGAATAATACACGGCATTATAGTAGCTGCTGAGTCCTCTTCCGGTCTCCTGCCGGGTTACCGGGAGGAGACCAGTGAAAATCGGGAAAATATATCAGTGTTTCCTCCGCCTGACACGGACTGATTCGGCATGGGCGTAGAGGCCTTCTGCTTCTGCAATGGTCTCAACAATATCGCCGATGGATTCGAGGCCTTCCTGACTGACCATTTCCACGGATGCCGTCTTACAGAAATGGTTCACATCAAGACCGGAATAAAGGTTGGTATATCCTGCCGTGGGGAGGACGTGGTTGGTACCGACCGCATAGTCCCCGCTTGCAACCGCCGAATAGTGCCCGACAAAAATGGCTCCGGCATTTTCAACCCGGGTAGCAACAGCGAGAGAGTCTTCGGTCTGTATTGAAAGGTGTTCCGGCGCGACGCGGTCTGATATTGCAATTGCCTCTGCGAGGTCGTGAACTATTACATACCCGGAATTCGCCAGTGCCTTTTCTATGATCTCTTTCCTCGGCGCCCTGCCCGTCATTTCAGCAACTTTTTTCCCCACATCAGATGCAAGCTGCCGGTCATCGGTGATCAGGAGACATGCAGCGTCAGGGTCGTGCTCTGCCTGGGCAAGAATATCTGCTGCGATAAATTCAGGATCGGCGGTGCGATCGGCGATTATTGCCACTTCACTCGGTCCAGCAGGGAAATCGATCTCAACCTGTTCACGGAGCATCATTTTTGCCATGGTTACATAGACATTTCCCGGGCCGACGATCTTCTGCACGGGTTTTATTGTCTCTGTCCCGATGGCCATGCCGGCAATTGCCTGGGCACCGCCGGCATTATAGATCTCAGTTACACCGGCAATATCGAGGGCGACCAAGGTGAGTGGTTGAATAGGGGGTGGTGAACAGGCACATATCTCCCTGACCCCGGCAACCCGGGCCGGAACCGAACACATGAGGGCTGTTGACGGATAGGCAGCCCGTCCACCGGGGACGTAGATTCCCACCCGGTGTAACGGTGTTGTCTTAACACCAAGCACCATCCCGGCGTTCGTTGTATCCAGCCAGAGGGCCCTCGGCCGTTGGAGTTCATGAAAACGCCTGATCCTTGCCTCTGCTTCGATGAGTTTCCTTACAATGTTCTCATCGACGATATCATACGCTGCTTCAACCTCGCTGGCCGTTACAGCAACTTCCTTAAGGACCACGTGACGGGACATTGCCTTAAGTGCCGTATCCCCCTCGTTACGCACCCGGTCAATTATTTCAGAAACCTGCGTACGGACGTCTGACAGGCTCGATGTCCTGCCTTCGATCCAGATGTCGATCCTGACCTCGTTCCACATAGTGGGTTACATTTGAACAGGCAGATTTGTTAAGGTTTGGATTGGGATTCGACTCCCGGAGTGTTCTGCCGTGCTGGAACAAAGACGGAATTCATCTTAATGTAACCCTGATCTTAAGTGAAACGGACTTATTATCCGGGGCTTGCCCTGTCTGCAGGGGTGTTCAGCCTGGCCAGAAAAAAAAGAGAAAATAAGGTGATTATTGTTTCACTTCAAGGTCTGCTTCGATCGGGCCGACGAACCCGGCGGCGACATTATAAATGAATGCCCAGATTGCTCCACCGATGAACCCGCCGATCAACCCGAAAATGATACCCATTATAACGATGACCCCTGCTCCAAACCCGGCAAGCGCACCCATCCCACCTGCCGCGGTTCCCACGGTGGCAAATACAATAGCTAAAATGATGCCTTCAATAAGACCGAATACCAGACCTAATATTGCACCAATTTTGGCGACACTCATGACATTTAACTGTTTTATCAGGTAGTTTGACATATATCAATCACCTCATGTGACAATGAAGGATGAATTAACTACTACTTAAATCTGGCGGTTAATTTCGTCGATTTCTATCTATAATCATCGTTTTATTTAAAAAACGGGTAGATCTTACAGGGATGAAACCTTATCAATAATATGAAAAGACTACTATCAGAACATAATTATGCCCCGGCCGGGTCTGCACTTATGCGAAATTTTTTTGGGATTGTACAAAATCTGAATGCATTGCATCAACACTTATCAAGGTTTGAGGATTTCCTGAAAATTAAGAACAGGCCATATCCTGTAAGCAATATTCCGATGAATACCGAGCTGGCGAGTGATTCAAGAGACTGAGTTGCAATTTCTATGGTCCCGAGAGCGAGAAGTGCGCAAAAATCTATCAGTGCATGGAGCCCTATGAATGGCCATATGCTTCCGGTCCTGACACGGAGTGCTGCAAACGTAATTCCAATTCCAAATGCAGCTGTAGTATCAGCGAGGGCGAACAAGGGGTCCCAGAATCCTGCCAGGATATTTAACAAGTGTGGGGCTGCAAAAAGGATGGACGAAATAATAACAGCCCTGGATACTCCCTTTGGAAGTAACCCGGTGAGCATCAGCCCTCTGAAAAAAGTTTCTTCAGTAAAACCAATCAGGAGGGAAAACAGGGCGAAGGCCGCAATTTGCAGAGGGGAATTAACAATAATACCACTCGTAAGCGAAAGAAGAGCAACGATGAACGGCAGGATGAAAAAGGGAAGATCCCGAATCCGGATTAGCCTGGTATAACCGGCATCCTCCCACCATCCAAGAGATCCAAGTAAAGCGATTCCGATTATCGCGAGGGCAATATCAGCGAGGGCAATCTGGGCAATAACAGATAGATTTGTCAGGAAACGGAGTCCTCCGGCAATTATATCCATGAATAGGAAAATCACGAGAAGGGCAGCGGCAAAAACATAAGGGTTGTGAACTTTCATTTTCGTAACAAAAACTATTGAGAAGATAATATCTGTTTATTCCAGTTTCTTTAACAACCACGCCACATTCTTTCCGGCATCACACGCCCGTGCAAGGCCTTCCTCATCCTTTAAGACATCCCCAGTCTCACGGCCAATGCCAATTACCGGAAATCCGGGGACGATAATCCCGCCGGCAAACAGGAAATGGATCATGGTGTCAATGGTCCTTACTCCTCCACCCCTCCTCATTGCAGTAACTGCTGTTCCCACTTTACGCTGGTAAAGCCCGCCATTCGCCATCGAAACGAAACCGGCCCGGTCAATCAGGGCTTTCATCTCGGCGGTGACATCGAGAAAATAGACCGGCGAACCAAGTATGATCCCGTCTGCATCACTCATTTTATCGATGCATTCGTTTACAATATCATCGTCGAGGACACATTGTCCATCCTGGTTTTCGAAACATTTCATGCATGCCGTGCATCCTCTGATCTTCTGGCCTCCGATCCGGACCAGTTCAGTTTTGATACCTTCGGCCTCGAGCTCCTTCAGCACATACCCTATCAGGATGGAGGTATTCCCATCCTCCCGGGGACTTCCATTAAATGCAACAACTTTTGTCATATCAATACCTGCAAATTTTTTTGTATCCTTTTTAATTTTCCCTACTTCCAGGTGATCTTCAGCGGTTTACGGCCCGGGATATGTTTCGGAAGGTACCTGGGATACCCGAACAGCATTGCGTATGCCGGTATCCTTCCCTCAGGAAGAGCATAGTAGTCCAGTAACGGTTTGTGCGATTTTGATGCCATCGCCACGAATCCCGCCCAGCAGGTTCCGATCCCGAAAGAGGGTGCGGCGATGTCCATGTGGGTAAGGGCGATAATCGCATCGGCCGGGGCAATCTGGTTGTCTTCGGGAATGTGAGGGATTAGAAGGTGAGGAGCCCCTCGGCAGATTACATCCCTGCCGCTCTTGTACACGTTAACCAGGTACGGTGCATAAGCACTCATGGGATGGTTGCCTTTGGTAAGTTCCTGCATCCAGCCGATTGTCAGATCGGCGACCTTCTGCACTTCCTGCGGATCGTGAAGCACGAGCCATTCGACCGGCTGGAGGTTCCCGCCGGATGCTGCGTACCGGGCGATATCCAAAATGGATTGTATTGTCTCCCGCTCAACTGGTTCTGGACGGTACTGCCTGACGGACCTCCGGCTCTTCAGGTAAATACCCAGGAGTTCCGGGGAAATCCCACCATATCCACCTTCTGTGGCCCCAGGGTGAAAATGACCGGGAATTGTGCATTTTCTAACGTCATCTTCCCCGACCTCCGGTTCCTGGACAAGTGCGCCGGTTGGACAGAAGGCTTCGCAATGGCCACAGGATATACACTTGCGAGCCATTTCATCCCTGATTCCAGGAATCTTTTCTCCTCTAGCCGAGTCGATAATCGCCATTGGACAGACTTCAGAACAGATCGAACACCGATTACAGGTCTCTGCATCTACATATATGGTCATGACTGGTTTCTCAGAATATTTTCTTCCTATAATTAGATTATTCCTTTTCCCTTTTCACCAGGTTGCGGTCAGGTTAACCGATGACCGACATCGGGGGTGAAGACGATCTCGTCAATAAGTAAGATCTGGATTTCAGGAATATAAGTAGGCACTACAGGAGCAGTTTGGCAGGTTAATGATTATACGGGAAGCTTTCGATACCCGGTTTTTTTAGAGATATAAATCGAAACAAACTCATATCATCCAAAAGAATACTTTTGTAAGGTAAATTACCGTATGAACGTGATCGAAGGGAATAATCTCTATAAATCGTTTGGATCTGTTGTGGCAGTTGAAAACGTAAGGATAGCAGTAGAGGAAGGGGGTATTTTCGGTTTTCTCGGACCGAATGGTGCGGGAAAAACTACCACAATCCGGATGCTTACAGGTGTTTTAACACCTGATGCCGGAACTGTGCGGATTTGCGGTATTGACATGGCTAAAAACCCACTGGAGGCCAAAATGAAGATGGGCGTCATCCCCGAAAATGGCACGGTTTATAGCGATCTGACCGCAGAACAAAATATTCTTTGGACTGCAAAATTTTATGGTATGAATGGGATCTCCAGGAAAAAGCGGGCAAATGAGATCCTTTCAGGCCTTGGACTTGCAGAGCGGCGGAATGACCGGGTACGGACATTTTCAAAAGGTATGAGACAGCGGATAAGTATCGCATGTGCCATTGTCCACTCTCCTCCTGTATTACTCCTCGATGAACCTACTACGGGATTGGACGTGTATAGTCGTCGGCTGGTTATCGATACTATACGGGCTATGAACGAATCAGGTAGCACGATTTTACTGACAACCCATAATATTGAAGAAGCAAATGCCCTCTCCACAAATATCAGCATTATTAATAAAGGAAAAATCGTTGCAAACGGGAGCCCGGAAAATCTCAAGAAAACATTTGATACGTCGAGATATGTTGAAATTTCGTTTGAATACCCTGTAAAGAAAGATATTTTCAACATTGACGGGATCACCCGTGTTGAAAGTTGGGGAGATAAATGGCGGATTTATACGTATGATCCCGATATGGCGATAAAAAATCTTGCGACACTGGCTGAGCGGGAGCATTTGAAGATCATATCAATCGCCACTTCAAACCCCACCCTTGAAGAGGCATTCGTGCAGCTTACCGGAGGTATCTGATGGAACGAAATATTTTCTTCCGGAGTATAATGATGGTTGCCGAGAAGAACATGAGGATTTATTATTTTAAAGGTCCTGTAGTGGTATTCGGTCTGTTATTTCCACTGTTGATGTTTTTTACATTTTTTATCGGGAGGAATCTCGATATTGTGCTGTTTTTCCCGGGTTTTCTCGCTATGATGCTATTTTTTACCGCATCTTCGGTCGGCCCCCTGATCACCCCATGGGAGAAACGTGAAAAAACGTACGAACGACTTCTATCCCTTCCCGTTATACTGGAAAGTATTATCCTCGGAGATCTTCTGGCCGGAGCGATATTCGGAGTGATGATAACTACCATTGTCTGGATCGTAAGTGCAGTTCTTCTCAAGCTCCCCCTGGCTAATGCGGGGATATTAGCCATTGGATTTATTCTCGGAGCAACCGCATTTGCTGCGCTTGGAACTCTTCTTGCCTCTCCGACCACTGATAACCCGTCAAATATCATGATGCTTTCCAGTCTAGTCCGACTTCCCCTCATTTTTGTAAGCGGTATTTTTATTCCTTTGAGCCAGTTAGAAGGTTGGGAATGGGTGCTGACTTCACTTTCCCCGCTCACCTATCTTGTTGACCTGTTTCATGCAGCTTTCCTGGGAAATGCAGTATATCCGGTGTATGTTGATTCTTTGGTACTTCTTATAGTTATTCTGCTCTTTATCGGCGGGACCAAAATAATACAGAAAAGAAACCTTGTAAAAGGAATTTAAACAATGATAGCACCTCATTTACTAAAGAGTATTGTTGGACGGATAGGATAATCTGATACTACCCGATATCTTACTGTTACATGTCCAGTGAAATTACCGGGCACTGGAAAAAGGCCGGTGACGGGTACTTTACATTGCATAATTATTCAGATGCAATTGCCTGTTACATGAAGATCATCGAATCAGATGGAAATAATCCGGTTGCATGGCACTGTATGGGGGTTTCCTATGAAAATCTTGGAAAACATACCGAAGCAGGAAAATGCTTCAGGGAAGAAAGGAGAATCCTCGGTGACCAATTGAAACAAAAAAATAACCCCGATAAAGGGAGGAAAAAAATAATGCATCCCGCATTTTCCCCCCTCAGAATGATTACAATCGGGTTACTAGTCACATTTTTATCAAGTTTTTTTATTATGGCCCTGACCTATGAGGTCCTTGGCAGCATTGACTGGGTTTTAACACTCCTCACCGCCTTATTTTCCGTTGTGATCTTTGTTGTAAGGATTAACTGGAAACGAAAATAGAAGGTTAATACATGATTTTATCTGGAATATTCACTGCGCGATGTCCTCGTAAAGAGCTGGGTAATCAGTGTACCCATGTTCTTCACCCTCGTAAAAAGTTGATATATCTGGAGAATTCAGAGGTACCCCCATCTTAAAACGTCCGGGTAAATCAGGGTTGGCCAGGAAAGGAACACCAAATGAGACCAGGTCTGCGTAGCCTCTCCCTACCGCTTCGTTACCGGTTACAGCATCATAACCCCCGTTTAAAATGAGAGTTCCGCTGTATGCCTTTTTGATGGCCGGGGCCAGCCTGGAGGGTGGGGGTGTCGCTCCGAGCCTGCCACCTATGGGCTCAACCAGATGAATGTACCCGATTTTGAGATGATCGAGTCCTTTTGCGAGACAGGTAAAGGTGTTGTAAGGATTTGAATCGGACATCGAATTTAAAGAAAAATGAGGTGATATTCTGTACCCTACCCTCCTGCCACCCCAAACGCTGACGACGGCTTCGGTTACTTCAAGGGGAAGTCGCCCCCTATTCTGAACATCCCCTCCATACTGATCAGTTCGTTTGTTTGATCCATCCCGTAAAAACTGATCAAGCAAATAACCATTTGCCCCATGGATCTCCACGCCATCGAAACCAGCAGACTTCGCATTTTTAGCAGAAATTTTGAATTGTTCGATAATTTCCGGGATTTCTTGAGTCTCCAGGGCCCTTGGAACCGGCACCTGTTTTTTTCCGGCCGGTGTATGAACAAAGGCATCAACGGGCAATGCTGACGGAGCGATTGGAAGTGCCCCGTTGAGGAAGTCCGGGTGAGACATCCGTCCGACATGCCAGAGCTGGAGAAAAATTGTTCCTCCTTTTCCATGCACAGCCTGTGTAACCTGTTTCCAGCCCGTAACCTGATCAGGCAAATATATGCCCGGAGTCCGAACATAACCGACTCCCTGTGGGCTGACCTGGGATCCTTCGGTTACGATGAGTCCTGCAGATGCCCTCTGGGTGTAGTAGGTAACCGCGATTGGATTAGGGATGTTGCCTGGAAGCGCTCTACAGCGGGTCATTGGTGCCATTACCATGCGATTTTTTAGTTCATAGTCCCCCAGATAATACGTAGAGAACAGGTCTGCAGGTTTTTCCATATATATCTGAACGCCCGGGCCATTCTAAAAGGTTTTCTCCTTAACCTATCTTTTTATATTCAACTTCAATCCCGGTGGAAAAGGAAGACAGGGTGTTTTGAAGTTTTTAATGTTTAATAGTAATATTAAAGAAAACAAGCAGGAATAATCTTGTGAGAGAAATGAATTTAAATCAAAAACTGAAGATTTACCAATAATACAGTCAGCCCTTGATATGAGAAAAATACAGAGTGTGATTTACTTTATTTTTTATGCTGCACAGATAATCGCCGGGCGGGGTTTAATTATTTATTTACCTGAAAGATCCTTCTGGGCGATTGACAACCCATGAGATACCCAATAGTGCATAACCCAATATGAGACCAGAATACTGATTACCACATATAATAATCCAAATAAATTAAGAGCCCCCACAAGATACTCCGGGGATTTTGGGAACAGTATCGGGTATGAACCAATACAGGCGATCAGCATAGTTACAAATATGATAATATTCGTAAAATAGAAAATTAACGCATTTATTACACTTTCTTTCCCGTCTGCCATAATATTGTAAGTGTATACCTTTCCATTTACTAAATAATTACCCTACGGCGGTTAATCCGGACATATGTTCAGCCTGGTGAAAAAGATTTGATGAGGAATTTCCCGAAAAGGCAGGTATTCAATAGAAACCATCAGAGGTAACAGATACTCTGAAATCACGGATTTGTTCTAAACTGTCATTCTGTTAATTCCCGACAAATTCTTTTGTTCAAAATGTGGATATCCTGTTACTGAATCTGCAAAGCATGATGTTGAATACATGCTGATTCAATCCGGGAACTCCTTAAAGAAAATCCATCAGCTCGAATGGCATTAATTGAATTGTTAAAAGATTTAAAAAAAATAATTGAAAATTTGTCTTGATCTTGCTTTCTTATGGATTAATCGATGTGAACGGGACGATTGCGTCATATGTCTTGACTGTTCCAACTGTTGGAGCAGTTACCCATATTTCCACCCTGTTCTGATACGAACTGGACGGGAATGTTACGTTTTGCCCGGTATAGAATGGTGGAAGCATGGATTTTTGCTGGGACATACCATCCGGTGTAGTCAAGTTTACATCAACGCGGGAATCCAGGTTCATGCCGTTACCGCCTCGCAATTGAACACCCGTTATCGGATTCGCAGTATTCCCGTTAGACTGAACAGTGAAATCAAGCGTATAGTTCACCGGGAGCATCTGTGTTGGTTCCGGTGTCCCAAACTTGACCACTGGTGCCATTGTCTGGACCGGGGCAGGCTGAGTGGTTGTTGCGGGGGGGGTCGTTGTCGGGGTCGTACATCCGGCAATGAATACACCTGCGATACACAGGCCAATAAATAAGAATAACAATTTTTTTCTCATATTATCCATCTCTTACCCTTACTGGGTGAACTAATAGGGAATAACTTTGAATTTATATGTTTGCCCGATATGATTCCGGTCCTGCAAATGATTTGGGAAAAAATGTGAAAAATAATCCAATCATCATTTTTTTATTACTGCATGGATCTGAAACCAGAGAAAATTGGATCTGGGTTATACAAATAAAATGCTGTTTTACCGATTGTACGAAAATATATCCTATAAAAATCCTGCCAAATCCACAAAGAAACTTAATATTACACGGAGTAACACAAAAAAGAACGAGATTTTTGTTCCGGTTCCGATCACCCTGATATTTTGTCAATCAGATCAATCTTTAAGAGAATCATCACAAATGTCAAATAAATTTGCCTATTTGTAAAATTATATATACTGAATATGTAAAATAATCTGATAGATCGAGGCTTCTTATAAATCAGCGGTCTCAGGAAATGAATCTCTATCATTCCGAAATCTTAAGGAGAGGTAATCAAATGCAAAAAAACAGATATTTTGTACCGGGAATGTTATTCCTTGTGATAATACTTGGTTTAAGTGTATATCCGGCAGCTGCCACCAGTTCGTTGCATCTCGTAGAATCAGGATATTCTACGTTTAATAGCTATTCATCATCAGATTCCTCTGGATTAGATTCTTTGATCAATAATGCGGTTGCAAGCTATAGCGCTGATCCTACCCAATTTTCAACATATACTGCTTCGACCTCCTTAACACTACCGACCAGTAACTTCACACAATTGGACGAATCGTTAGGTTCTATGACAAGTTCCTCCGGGTCGGACTTGTTCACATCCGGTGATGCTTCTTCGGTAGAAGATAACTGGGACGATTTATTCCTACCGGCATCAACTGCTTCAGGATGCGGCTGCGGTAGTTAGTTTATAATTAGGGGGATTGGGTTACCTCAATCCCTCGGTATGGTCTATTTCATCGAATTTTGCCTGAGACCATGTGAGTGTTGTAGGCTCCCGAATCCGGAACCCACCTTCGTAGAGGGAGGCAACCATGGCACGGTCCCGTGAGTTCATGCAGGCGGCAATCATTGCCTTGATCTCCTCACGGGTGAGGATATCCTGGGCGGTAACAGTCATGGTATCCACCTTTGGCAACCGTATTTTTTTGAGTTTGTCCTCCGGAACGATTGAACAGGAATTCTGGATCAGCCACAGGTAGAACCGCCTGAGTGTCCCGACAAAGTCATGGATACTGTTCTTGGTGAACGGCCTCCCGTTGTCTCGTTTACCCGTTTTCAGGCCCTCTATCCCATCATAGAGATCGAAGATGCTGTTCTCCCGGAACGGCCCGATAAACGACCGCCACCGTATCGGGGTATACACATGTTTGTTCGCACGACTAACACAGATCCCTTCTGTTGCCTTCTGCTCCCTGACATATGACCTGATCAACTGGGCATCGTCAGGCGTTATCCAACCTTCCGCAAGTGCACGGGCAAGTGAATTGTCCGCATACTCGGGTTTTACCGTATGAAACGGCCTGTCCTCACGTCTTGGAGCTCTACGGCGAACCGCTGTCACGCCGGGAAAATAGGTGCTGGTATTCATAAATGTTGCGGTGCCGGGAATCCTATCGCAGCCCGAATCGGGTGCGGTAAGTCCAACCGATGAAAGGGACGCCCCGGCCGGGCTTTGGACTATTCAAGTAAAAGTCTTTATAGTTTTGAGGCTCTAAATACCTGTTATGGAAGAGGCAGTCCCGTTTTATCCTAACCTAAAAAAATACGGATGGGAAGCTTCCTTAAAAGCCGCAAAAGGCAAGGAAATGATACTTCCGTCCGAGGATTTGATTATTCGTGAATATCTAAATGAAAAAGCGGCACGTGATCAGATTACACTATCGAGAAAAAATAAGATTACAACCACTTTGGTAAATTTCCGTAGATTTTTAAAAGTGGAATATCAAAAGGCGACGGCTGCTGAAATATTTTCCGCTATAAATGATTTAACAAACGGGAAAAATATCCATAACAAGCCATTTAAACAAAATACGTTATGGAGTTATATTCGAATTGTAAAGCCTTTTCTTTTATGGTTGATAGAATCGGGTTATAGTGATATAAAACCACAAAAAATTAAACTGATAAAGGCTCCTGCGATTGATACTGATACGACAACACCTAATGATATTCTTACTCCTGAAGAAATTAAGAGATTAATTCAGGCGTGTAAACATTCCCGTGACCGGGCGTTAATTAGTGTGTTATATGAATCAGGAGCTCGAATTGGGGAAATTGCCCGGCTTACTTGGAATGATTGCATTTTCGATAAATACGGGGCAAAACTCTATATAAATGACCAGAAAACGAAAAAACAGCGTTATTCAAGATTAACGATGAGTTCTGAATATCTTGCACGTTGGCGTAATGATTGTCCGGATTCATCTATAACAGCATTGATTTTTACTAATCTTCACGATGGAAGCTCAATAGAATATATTACGGTTAGAAGGCTATTGGAACGTGCTTTAAAATCTGCCGGAATTGAAAAGAAGGTTACAAAATTACATCTTTTCCGTAAATCCCGGATTACTCACATGATAGCCCAAAATTATCAAGAGTCTGTTGTCAAACAGGCTATGTGGGGAAATCTGGAAACTAAAATGTTCCGGACGTATGTTCAGCTCGGTGAAAAAGATATAGATGAAGAATTTCTTGAAAAGGCAGGTGTTCAAAAGAAACCATCAGAGGTTACGGAAACCCTGAAACCCAGAACCTGCTCTAATTGTCATTCTATTAATTCTCCAACATCTTCTTTTTGTTCAAAATGTGGGTATCCAATAACTGAAGCTGCAAAACACGATGTTGAATATTCAGCAGATTCCATTCGAGAGCTTCTCTATGAGAATCCTGCAGCTCAAATTATTTTATTAGACTTATTAAAGGATTTAAAAAAGCAATCTGCTTGAATTTTTTTGATTATAGGAAACCTTTATATATTTTTTTGAATGAAAATACATTTGGTATTAAAGAGGAAAAAAAAGGTAAAAAAACAGGTCGCTTAAGGAGCTTGTAATTAGGACCAGTTTTTGAAGGACCTTTGAGGTCCGAGCCAGGGGCGGGTTATAGCCTCCAGATGTCCGAACCTACGGCGGGTAAAAGCCGATAACTCCAACCCTAGGGAGGGGAATATCCCATTCTGTTTTAAGGAGTCGATTTCCGTTTTGATACTAGGAAATTAAAATTGGTTCGGAATGAAAATATCATATGCACTAGCTTGCCAAAAAAGCCCTTTGTCATAACAAAAAGTGTTTTATTGGCATTAAATCCGCTGGAACAACTTGCTGCAAAGGCATTGGAAAGATGCGGAGAAGTACAGATTGTTGAAGATCATGAAAATGAAGCAAACGGGTGATTACCATAAAGAAATCGAATCACCCGCCACAAGTATCGAAGATTGCTCATTCCCCCTCCATATCCTTGAAATCCCCTCACCGGGAAGCGGAGCCGAAGGTGAGAACCGTGGAGGGGAGGAGCGAAGCGACAGGGGAGGCTATTCCGGGGGGATCGGGGGCGAAGCCCCCGTCGTCTCTAGGCTCATATAGACTAACTGTCAAAACAAAGCAAAATAGCGTTTCGCGGTTAAAGCGCTACGTTTCACCTTACGATCCGGAAGTTGAACGTGCTTTGGTTATGGTTTCCGGAACGCATCCCGATTATCAGTATTATGCGGAGGATTTTATTACATGGATAAGAATGAGAGAGAACGCTCGATTAGCCATAATCGGCGTATGTCCGTGGTATATTAGAGGCTATCCCAATGAACCCGGATATGAAGAAGGTGAATTAGTTCCTCATAAGGTTGATATGCCGTGTGAAAACAGATGGTCTGAATCATACTTGAGAAGGCGTATAGCACGTTTATACTCTATTGATGATTGGCTTCAAGAACAGGAGATAGGGAAAACTACCATGATGACTTTAACCTTGTCTCACGGATCGCTAGATTCCTCTCTTGGGCCGATTACTATTCCGTTTGCTTTTCGCGTGTTGGGTAAACACTGGCAGAAAATAAGGCGTAGAATATCGGTTGATTTGCCCGGAATACAGTTTGTTTCGATATACGAACCGCATCTTAAAGGACATTATCCCGGTTATCCACATCTGCACGTTCTTTATTTTGGAGAGATACCGGAGATACTTCAAGAACACGTTAAACGGCTTTGGTCTGATAAATATAAATTGGGCTCGTATGAACGGGGGGTGACATTTTCGAATACAAAAGAAGCAATAAAATCTGGAAGAAATTATGTCATGAAATACCTCTGGAAGCAACTTACAGCGGGCTTTACGAATCCGGCAGTTATTGTTTTTAACGCTGTCGCATGGAAAGAGCGATTTAGGCTATTTTCGATATCTCCCGGTTTGAATGATTATATCAATAATGCTTGGGCTGAACGAATAAGACGTGAATATTATTCGGATGAGGATTTAGAGGAGAATAAACCACTTCCACCGGTAATACACTGTAAAACAGTTTCATATAGACCCGGATATCCCGAGTCATATCATGATGTGAAGGTTCCTCGTTCTGGAAAGTGGGGAAATGCTTCTCCGAAAAAGGTTCGTGAATATCAAAAAAGAATAGCTCTTTTAGAAGAAGCACGGGAAAATATAGAGCACTTATTTACTGGAGCTTTGCACCATTTCAATTTATGAATAGACAATATAGTAAGTGAAATAATGGGGATGATTAATTTATGTCTCTATTTCCTCTATTTCATTTTGAAGCAAAAGGAGGATAGCATCGATTTTAATTTTTATCTCAAGAATGGTATTGTAAGTTCGTTTATCAAATGTTGATTCCCCTCTGCTTAGGTCTATGTTTTTCCTGCTATTTTCCACGAAAATAATTTTTGAATAAATTTCCAAAATACTTTCAAGAAATGGTTTATTTAATGAAAATAATTCCTCTTTAAGCCGGAAATATAATCCATTTTTCGAATATATAGGTCTGCTGGTTCGTTGAAGATATATCGAACATGCAGACACGTTGTCAGTAGGGATGTCCTGAAATCTTTCTTTTAATTCTTTAATTTCATAATAAAAACCAATAAGGATATTATTGCGAGTTTGTTCTGTCTTGACATCCATTATTGCAACTGATGAGAATAACCCTGTCAATGAAGCAATGACAGCACCTATAATTAATAAGGATATTTCTTTTGTATCTTCTGCTAGTGTTAATGATATTGATTCTAGGACTGGATCATGGAATTTAAAATTCAAAATTGCAAGTAGAATAAGAAATGCAAGGAAACATATTAAGAATCCTATTAGTATAATTGGAATTAGATTGATATTTTTGCGAAGTGGATAGCGTGTCATTGGTATCGAAATCACTTATAGAAATTGATATAAATGATTTAATATATTTAAATTTGTGAAATATTTATTAAATTAAATATGAAGATAAAATGATTGGTAGGTTCTAAGATATATTAAGTGAGATAATATTGTTAAATAGGAGTTTTGTGGGGGTAAACCAAAAAAAGTTTGATCTTTAATTGCAAATATTATTCTTAAAGATTATGCGCTGATTGCAAAATACTTAAAAATCACAAATTTAAGTAGCTATATAAGACTATTTAAATGATGTTAAATTATTCAATTTTCAAGCGCGGATTCTTCCGGATGTATTTAGATTCATGGAATTAAGGAGATGGAATAATGATAATCTTGCAAATTCTGGAGAATTGTAATCATCAATAGATATGATAAAAACTTTATCATTATTGGGACTATATACCGCAGCAACACCACCATTATCAGACCTGGTACTATTTTTTGCCAATATTGGTGTATATTTAGCATGATAGCCAGAAATCGTAATGTCCTCTGGATTATCTATTAATATTTCAAAATCAGGATATTTCTTTTTTAAATTCTCACTTACATTATTTACGGCTTCTCTATAAATTTGATCAAAATTAAAAGTTGGTGTAGCCATTAGCACCCAACCTATTTTCATTATTTGATTTTTATTATTAATTTCAATAGATCCATAACTACTATTAACTCTATTAAATCCTAATATTGGCTGTTCATTGAGCCTTGATCCTTCTGGATAACTAAATGAAAAATCGTAATTGGAATATGTTTCATATTTTGTTGGTATATTAACTACATTATCAGTAGTAGGAGAATTATCAGTAGTAGGAGAAGGTGTAATTATTTTGGGTTGCTGGTTTTCTTGTGTAATACATCCTGATAAACATAATATGAAAATGAGCGAAAAAACTAGAACATATATTAATTTCATATTCAGAAAATTATCCTTTTCGATTATTTATAAAATTATGTTAAATAATATGGTAAATAACTGCGGATTATTAAAATGGAATAATAAAATATCATCATAAATCAAAATGGAAAGCGCTTTAGACCTAAATAGATTTACGCCCCGGCCGGGACTTGAACCCGGGTCAAAAGCTCCGGAGGCTTCTAGGATGTCCACTACCCTACCGGGGCACAATGAAGATTGGATTTCTGACCGCAACGAATTGCGATGCAGGTACAGAAAATCCTATGGACTCTATATGATTGATGCTCCACCCTTTTAATCATATCGAACCATTTCAGGAAAATTAAATGGCATGGAGGCTTCTAAAACTTGATTAAAGGCATTTAAAGCCAGAAGATAGGTATCAGAACAGCAGGTTCGACCAGTTTATCGGGAACGTCCGGTTCGGCCTGTTTTTGAGTTACCTGAAAAAATGAAGGGGTTTGTTTATAACAGGACATCAGGTGTGTTTTACCTGGTAAAGGTGCCAGATCTTACAGGCCCCCTCATGACTGACCATGCAGGGACCGACAGGAGTCCTCGGGGTACATACTTTCCCGAAAAGTTTGCAATCTGCCGGGTCTGCAATACCACGGAGCACTTTGTCACAAATACATGCGGAGTGCTTTGTTACGTGTCTGAACTTAATATCAAATTTCTTCTGGGCATCATACTGCTCGAATTCAGACTTTAATTTCAGACCCGACTGAGGTATTACAGGGAAACCCCGCCATTCCACGTCGGACGGCTCGAATACCTGGTACATTACCTTCCGGGCCTTGACATTCCCTTCACAACTGACGGCTCGCGGGTACGCATTATCGACCCGGTGGGTCCCTTCCCTGACCTGCCTGACCAGCATCAGGAGACCGAGCAGGATATCCTCTGCTTCAAACCCGGCAACGACCTGTGGTACCGGGAACTGCTCATATTCATGGTACCCCATTACCGTGCAGACATGGCCGGGTAACATAAACCCATGAAGGGTCGCCTCTCCCTGTTCGAGTAGCCATTTCATTGCCGGTGGGACGACCCTGTGGCAGGAAAGGATACTGAAATTACCTGGAGGGTTCATGAGCATTGTCGCTGCCACGGTTGGTGCAGTTGTCTCGAACCCGACCGAAATAAACACTACTTCTTTGTCGGTTTTTTTCGCTATCTCAACCGCCTTATGAATTCCCTGCACTACCCGGATATCTCCACCACAAGACTCCAGCGACCCTTTAGAACCCGGGACCCGGAGGAGGTCCCCGTATGTTGCGATTATGCATCCCTTATTAGCGAGTTCAAGAGCTGCATCGATCTCTCCCTGGGGGGTGATACAGACCGGGCATCCCGGCCCCATAACGATCTTCAGTTTTTTCGGCAGGATACTCCGGAGGCCGGTCTTCGCAATTGCTGCCTCGTGAGTCCCGCAGATATGCATGAAAACCAGGTCGCGGTCTACCAATTCCTCAAGCTTTTCGCTTATCTCCTTTCCGATCGCCATTATTTTACCATTATTTGAATGCCTGCCACATAAGAGTGCTGATCGGTATAAAGAAATCACCTGGTAATTCCCTCCATAAATGAGGCCGCCCGGGGATCATGGAACATGCACGATCCCCAACATTTTTATATCGTCTTATGCCACCGCTCTCTATGTTTGGTGTCTCAACCTTCTGTCTCCACAAGGAACCGCTTTCCGATGCCCTCGAACAACTTTCCGGGATTACCGGCCTCGTCGAGGTAATGGCCGACGGCCCCCACTATATCCGGACACCTGATCTCCTCACAAATTATTCATTTCGCTATTCCATCCATGCTCCTTCCCGCGGAGTTAATATCGCAAGCCTGCTCGAACCAATCAGGCGTGCCAGTGTCGAAGTCACCATGGAATGTTTTACCCTCGCGTCCGAAGTAGGGGCGGGAGTTGTCGTCCACCCCGGTTATTTTGCATGGGAGCAGGAGCGTATCCAGGCAGAACGCCAGTTCAGGCAATCGATGAATGAACTCACGAGTGCCGCAGATGACCTGTCGGTCACGTTTTACATTGAAAACATGGGTGACTGGGACTATTTCTTCTTAAAGACACCGGAAGAACTCGGACTGATCGGGGACACGGGATTTGCGCTCGATGTAGGTCATGCCAACTGTAACCATTGCCTCGCCGGGTTCCTCGATACCCTCATCAGCCACGTCCACCTCCATGACAATGATGGCACAAGCGACAGTCATAGCCCGATAGGGGAAGGCGACATAGATTTCAGGCCGGTCATGAAAGCGATCAGGAGGGACCATGCTACAAAGATTATCGAGGTCGGAACATTTGAGGGCGTCCTGGAAAGCATGAAAAAACTCCAGGATCTCTGAATTAATCCTGAACTATCGTTATCTGCCCTTGCAGAATAATGCGATAGTGGAGTTTCACACACGGGATCCGGCAATTTCCAACCGGAAACAGGGCCCGGGATGACATTTTTCCGCAATCTTTTAAACATACTACCACCTATTCTATAGGAGCATAATCACGTGCCTTTGTGGCTTAGCCGGCATAGCGCGTCCTTGGTAAGGGCGGCTTACGAATGACCACATCCTCACATGTATGTGCAAAATAAAGGCCTTTGTGGCATAGCGGTATCGCGCCTCCTTGGTAAGGAGGAGATCGCGGGTTCGATTCCCGCCAAAGGCTTGATAACCATTGGTTAAAATCTTATCTTATTTTTGGGCATATATGCATAATTAATCCTTTGATACGATGAAAGGTCAGAATTACCGGATATACACGGGAATTGATGAGGATGTTTATTGTGGTCCCTATGAAGATAACAATCCAATTTTCAAAATAAATGGAGTCGTTGCGGTGAGGATCCCCTGGACAGCTATAGGACAGTTGGAACTTCCAGAGTGGAACTGTAACCTTATTCATGAATGATCTATTTATAAGACATAGTTTTATGCATGAATAATATAATCAACAAATTAATCGGGTATCATTAAAAAATAAGAAATCGTGATAATTATCCATCGCTTATTTCTGGTGATAACTGTTTCGGGGGGATAATCGATGGAATCACTAGTAAAAAAAGTACCTGTCATTTTTGTGTTTAGTTTGGTGATAGGCTTTATTGTGTGGCCTGCATTCGCATCAGGAATGGTTCCGGTGAAGCCGGTTTCTCCGATTGTGCCCATTGTTCCAGTTAATCCAATTCCCATTGCTCCTGTAATCATCAATCCATCATCTCAATGGTCAGCCAGTTCTCAATCAGGTGAAGGAAGTTTAAGTATTCGGGATAGTGGTAGTCCCGGACCTTCCATGAGCTTTTCCGAAAAACTAAGCTCAAGCACAGAAGTGTCGTTAGCTTCGTCTGAGGCTATTATGGACAACATATTCAGTAAATCAGGTTCCCAGCCTCTGTTGATGATTTCTCATCAGAGCACCGGTCAAAGTGGCGGTTTTGGTTTGATAGGTGCCGGATTCTCTAATGGTTCGTCGATGTCTTCATCGATTTCAAATGGTATGCTCTCATGATATCAGATGGCATCTCCTGTCACTTTAATCAAAAAAAATTCTCATACGGTAAATCCTCAGCTGGTTTTTCCTAATGCGGATACTCAAATGGGAAATGTTGACATGCAGAGTGCTCTTCAAACTCCGCAGCAAACTCTTGAAATGGTAAGCACTCTTTCAAAATTGATTATTGATACGAATATGTCCATAATTAGAGAAATTGGAGCGTAATTTTTGACAGCGAATCAGTATAAGCGGGTGATGTTCCTGGAGATATACCAGAGATATTGTTTTGCCTGGTTGAGAGAGAAAGAATGCCAGCGTGAAGATATGCGGATAAAATCAAATTAGCCTGCTGAATTTCAATGAATTCATTAATAATCATTGGTATAATAAAGTTAGATGATCATGCGTGGTTCATTGATCGGTGATGAAAGTGGGTAAATCTGAGAAATTATCTTACCTGTACCTGATCGGGGCGGTGGCAATTGCTGCGGTCATTATAATCATTGCGGCAATCGGGATCAGTCTCGCACTGTTCCAGTTCACCGGGATTGGAGCAACAGAGGCGACGATACAGAACTTCAACAATGCTCAGTGGGAAAATGTGGTGTTTACCGAATACCACCCGGTTTACAACGACCAGGGAAGTTGGGATGGCTATTATCTCTCCTCGGACGGCCGGAGGTTCTATACCAATTCAAAGTTGGCATACCAGAACTACAATCTCGAATTATTTAATGAATATTCTGTATATACCTATAAAATCGAGTTAAGTGGATTTCCTGATAATGCATGGGGCATAAAAGCCGTGGCCGGGACAGAACTTCATCCAACCAGTGAAGTTACTCCATCATGATACATTTCCTTAATTTCAGAGTATAACAACCAAAAAAAAGAATCGTTTATTCATAAAGAGGCAGAATACTATCCCGGTAACGGTGTTCCGGGACAGCCATCTTTTCCTGCGTCATATCATCGCGGCACTGGCACGGGTTGTACTCATTGCCATCGTGCTACCACTCCTTTCTGCCGTCATTTTCGGGTTTCCACTGATGCCCACGCTTGCCCTTATTGGAAGCGGGTTCGTACTCGAGTACGGGGCAGCCCCCGTGGGCATTGCCCTCGGTCTTACACCGCTCTTTGTATTCTGGGTCCTGATTTGCACGGAGATCGGGATCTTTTTAGGGCTCTTTGATATCTTCGACTCAATTGGGCACACATCACCCCTGGTTGCGGATTTTCTCGAAAAAACCAGGAATCCTGTCAATCAGTCAACCCTTCTCAGACGTTACGGAATCCTTGGTCTTATACCCTGTGAGATACTTATCGGCGTTTATGCAAATGCCCCGGTTTCATGGGTGCTTGGTTGGGAAAAATACCGGTCTCTCGGGTTCACCATGGCCGGTTACATCCCTTCCCTGGTCCTCACGATTCTCGCCACTCCCGGCCTGTTAGGGATATCCTTCCCGGGGCTGGTGCATCTTTAAGAGAACAAAGAGGGTTCTGAATAATCAGACGTTTCTTCAGGTCTTCTGCCAGGAAGGTCCACATTACTATTCAACAGGGATTGATCCATTTCTTCAGGTACCGGCTGCACCGCTTCGTCAGTCCCAACCCGGAGGATCTGACCCGATACATTTTTTCTTAATCGGTTCTGTCGTCCGTGAAACATTAACCGGTTACGATCGTACCATGGAACGTTGGTGCCCGGAGACATATCCGTAAATGTATTCAGGCACCAAAGACTATCTTGATAGGGAGTTGGATTCAAACGCCTGAATATGCAAGCAATACGGAAAAATGGCTGATTATTATCCTGTTGATAATTGTTGTAGTGGTTGTAGTTTCTTCCATGGTCCTCTATGGACCACAGGGGTTAAACAAAATTTCCGGCTTTATTTAATTCTTTTTAATACGGGCGCAATTTCATTTTCCGGATACCGTATCAAATGATGGTTTTAATCGACATTTTACCAACCTTCTGAAATTTTATTACACCAGGGGCATATGTACCGGTGAACAGTAACAGTAGCCGGCATTATAATTGTCACAATTATAAGGGGAACCCTGCGGGAAACTCCTATTTAATCTTCAATGTTTTAAAACGGACTTGCAGGTTTATATGAACAGGTATTTAATTTCAGGAGTTTTTGTAATCGTATAAGGGGAGACTGCGATGACTGGCCCATCTTCAGATGGAAATGAAACCGGTATTGATATATTCATTGTAACTGCTGATGAAACGGTGGGGCTTCTGCTTAAGGAGCACCTTGAACAACGGGATTACCATGTTTGCGTGTTCTCAGACAGTGCACATCTGGACGATACACTTCGTGCCGAAAAACCAGACCTCCTGATCTGTGACGTTTCAACACGAGAACCTGATGGATATGAATTTGTCTGCCATATAAAGACCGATGAGGAACTCCGGGAACTACCGGTCCTTGTTCTTACCAATGCATCGACTATGGATGACCTGTTGAAGGTACTCGAGAGTAATGCCGATAATTTTATCGCACCGCCCTATAATCTCCCGGATCGCTTGTCACTTATCGATAGTATGCTCAATACTCCCGTCGAGCGGCAGCCACCCGATCTAAAAGAAAAGCAGTTCAGGATCCGTCACGATGACCGGGTTTATGTAGTTACCGGCAACAGCAAAAAGCTCCTTGAATATCTCCTCTCTTCCTTTGATATCGTGGTGAGTACCTCATCCGGGTTGTCTCAGGTAACATCAAAAATCAAGGATCTTTCCGAATCGGCAGAGGAAATGGAACGGACCATAACGAGCCAGGCCCAAGTAATCGATACCGTGAATGGAGACCTCAGGGAAAAAGAACAAAAAATTACCGGTCTGATACAACAGTGCCGGTTGCTGGAGAGAACACTGGAACAAAAAACGGAGGAGATTGCAGATCTGATGAAAAAATATGATGATACCCGGAACCTCGTCGCTAGCCGTGACGAGGCCCTCCTTGCAATGACCAGGGATAAAGATGAGGCCCTGATAACGTACCGTTCCCACATCGATGCACTTAACAAACGGGTCTCCACCCTTGCAGAAGAAGCTGACACCGTTCGATCAAATCATGATACCCTTCAAAAGGCCCTGAATGAGGAAACGACCCGGAACGTATCACTTGAAACGGCACTTCGCGATCTCCGGCAGGATCAGGAAACACAAAAATCTGCATTCGAAGCAGAGAGAGAACGTGCGATATCAACAGAATTAGAAATGAAGGAGTTGATGCAGGCAAAAACACAAACAGAAAAGGACCTGAACCAGATTATCACCGATCTCAGGGAAACGGGTGACCAGCAGGCAACTAAGCTGAACCGGTTGAAAGAGGAACTGGAGAAAGAAACCAGCCGCCGGGTTTCAATGGAAAACCAGGCCTTATTAGTAAGGCAGGATTTTGAACAAAAGGGATTGGCCCAGAGAGCTGAATCAGAGAGACTCAACGGGCAGGTGACCAGTTTGCAGGAAGCACTTGCTTCAACTGCTGCAGAACTCGAAACCGAACGGGAACTCCGGCATACCTCCGAAGAAAAAACCAAGGCTGTAGTGCAGGACCTGGAAAATCTTAAAAATAATATCCAGGCAGCAAATGAAGAAATCGAACGAGCCAGAAACAGTCAGACCACAATTATATCACAATTAACCGAAGAATTAGAAAATGCCGGAAATCGGATTAAATCTCTCCAGTCAGAGGTCGATATCCTCGCAAATGAGAAAATGCAGGCCGAGCAGCAGGTCAGGGTAATAACTTCCGATGCCGGACACCCGGGTGCTGAACCCGCTTCCGTGGCATCCCGTCAGACGGGTAGTGAGGAAGGCGATGATGCTGCCGTTAATCAACGGCATCTGGTACAGCAGTCCCTTTTTCAGTCAGCTATGGTAAACACCCCTAAAGAGAGAAGAGAACTGGTTGTTTCTGAAGGGGCACATCTCCCGGTCTGTAAGGAAAAGGCATCCCAGCCCACCGTAAAACAGCAGACTCCTGGTTCCGGTAATCACCTGGCTTCCGATGGACCGGCGGGAGAGATCTCCCCTGAATTTTCCGGGGTAATTCCAACTCTTTCAGGAGTTCCCGGTGCTGAAAAAGTACCCGACCGGGATGAATCCATGATACCTGATGTGAATCCTGTACCAGGACCGCTGAAAGACGATAGTCCGGGTGGGGAAAAACTCATGGAAGAATCCTTGTCCGAAGAACATACTGTTGAAAATAGGGAACGAGAAACCCCGGCTTTTCACGAGGGTGAACAATCTGAAAACGTTATTTCAGAAGGACTAAATATAGCAGGTTTTGGAACAGGAAGCAGGGAGCAATCGGATTTGACCTTTCAGAAATCCGGAGGGCCGGTACCAGGTGGTGAAATCTCATTCGACCGCAACCAGTGGCTGGACCTCCTCAAATGGGCACACCATTCGGGTGCCCTGTCCCCGGACCAGCGACAAAAGATCATCAGGATGGGCAGACTCATCCAGAAAGATCGGAAACTGACGAATAAACAACAGGACCAGATAAAGGAGATGCTTGCATCAATCTATGCGCTGGGATACCATCCCCCGTGAAACAGGTATCTTGATCAAACCGGTTATCACTCCCGTCGCAAAACAAGTAACTGAACTGAGTTATCAAAACGGTATTAAAATATCCTGAGATTACCTTATCCATGTGCCGTTGAAGAACTGAATGGATGTGTAACTGAATGTTTGTCCGAATCATTGCCGTCGTGGGTATCATAATCGGCGCAATAATAACATGGATTGGTAACAGTTTCTTCCCCAATTATTACCTCTACCAGATATCTCTCACGCTCTGGACTATTGCAGGTGTGTACCTCTTTGTGAAAATAATCTCCTGGGAGTTCCTGCTCCGGAGGATAGACGATAAACGGGTCCGTTTTTCATTAAACAAAATAATTACCATCCTTTCTGCGATAGCGGCAATCGCAATTATTCTCCATATCTGGTTCCCGGACACCCAGACCCTGATCGTCGCATTTGGTGTTCTTGCTGCCGGTGTTGCTATCGCACTCCAGGACGTTTTTCGCAATTTTACCGGGGGGATTATTATTCTTACCGGGAATTTGTACCGGATCGGTGACCGGATAGAGATCGACGGGGAAACCGGGGATGTCATGGAGATCGGTGTGATGTATACCACGATGATGGAACTGAGAGGATGGATTTCTGCCGACCAGGCGACCGGAAGGCTGACCAGTTTTCCGAACGGGAAGGTCATCGTCAACGAGGTACACAACTACACCCGGGACCATTCATTCCTCTGGGATGAGATTATGATCCCGATCACCTATTCCAGTAACTGGTGTAAGGCAAAAGAAGTGATGCTTGAGATCCTTAGACGTGAGACTGAAACCATTGTAAAAGAGGCCGAGGCAGAGATTGAACGAATAGGAGAGAATTATTACCTCCCGAAACGGATGGTTGAGCCTTCTGTCTATCTCACTCCTACCGACAACTGGATCTCATTTCATATCAGGTATGTTACACGGACCAAAGAAAGGCGCCCGTTTCGGACCCGTCTTTCAGAAATGATTCTTGAAAAAATACAGGAATATCCCGATATCAGTATATCTTCGACGACAACCACCGTGACCCTGAAACCTGAATTTGATCAGGCATTTCACCAGAATATTAAATAGACCGTGTTTGAAGGTAACCGTATACTGGTACGAATAATATCCCGGGATAATCCCAGAGGAATTCGATCAGGTGGCATTGTATCAGGGGTAATTGATCCGCAGAGACCGTATCAGAAACGTATCACCATCTGCATACGTATCTATCCGGTACTGATGAGAGGATATCACACCGGGAATTACCTGGAAAAAACAGAGTAGATCGTGAACCCTGAAAAAATAAGAGACCGGGTAAAAAATCAGGATTATTCAGGAGAGGATGGCTGCAGGAAAATCAGCCGCCACACCCACCGCCGCCACCACCTGAACCTCCACCGGATCCTCCTCCACCCATTGAGTCGCCCCCACCCATTCCTGCCGCCATACCACCAGGATATGACAGGCCGTTACCTGCTTTAACCAGTGTTGCATATGACATTACCAGCTGGTTCTCAGAAACCCAGCCTTCACGAAACGGTGTAGCAGAAATGGGTTGGGATGAGGTCCACAATTTCACGGAAATAAATCCGGAGCCGCCATACAGGGTCGGCATAAGATTCCCCGGATCTGCCGATGACAAGGTCTCATATAAGGCGGGTATGGGTGCGTCAGAAGGTGCCGGTGACGATGTATCGAATAATGTCGGTACCAGCAGCTGTTCATTCTGGCTCCCCGCCTCAGCAAAGCACCCGGCCGGTACTACAATGAAAAGAACAATTACAAGAACAAAGATTATCAATCCTGTTTTTGAAGTGGTTTCAGGTAGATATCTTCTCACAACTAATCCTCCGTTTGTAACGTATATCTGCCCTTATCTTATAAAAAATACTAGTTTCAGACAGATATGCAAATCTGTCGTTTAACCGTCCTTACCGTCAGGAAACTGCCTTACACGTAGTACCCCCTGCTCCCGGATGGTGATCTGATATGCCTGCTGATACCCCGGACCAATGGAAAACAATGGGGTGATCGGTGATTTATCCCGCCCCAGTAATGCCGACGCGATTGGATTGTATATGAAGGTTATATCCGACGATACAGGGTTATCTCATTGTTATAGGTTATTTTAACCTGAGTATTGATTGCTTTTTTTCGGGGTTTGACCCCATGATCCTTTCCTATAAACTCCACGGTAGTATGAATTTCATAGTTACCCTGCCTGGCGGGTTATTTTCTGCAGGGTTCTGTTTCGTAAGGATATACTTAAAACAGCAATAGCGCAGAACGCTGTGGCTTTCCTTCACAGGCTGATATTTACCTTACCCGGGGCCAGACAAAGATTTTCCTGACTATTCTAATAAAAAATACCAACTTTCCTTAGAATTGGTAAAAAAAAGAGATTGTTGATTTTCAGATTAGATAAGGTTGAATCCGCCCTGGTAGGACATCGACTTCGAGAAGCTGTTGATCAGGCCGCTCGCGGTTGAGGTCTCAGAGTAGACGAGGTCTTCTGCCTTTGTTGTTGTGCTGTTGCGTGCTTCCTGGACGTGTACCTTCAGGAATGCCGATGCTGAACCGATCATTGCTGATGAGGTTCCGTCGCTGAGGGTGATACCCTTGGATGCAACATTGTAGTTCAGTGTTACTGGGAAGGTCGAATCAGTTCCGACGAACCTGTCGTTGGCGTTTGTGACCGTCGAGGTAAGGGTCGAGTCGAATCCGCTGCCTGCCTGTACGATGTTACAGTATGGCGGGATAACTGCTGATGTGCTTGATACGAACGGACAGAGAATTGCTGTTGAAGAGTCTGTACTGTTAGCTGCACCATCGTAGAGGATGTCCTCAGAGTTGGTTGCCCGGCCTGTGTCGATTGCAATGAACTGGACGTCGGTGTGAGCTGCAACGTTGGTGCCGTCAGCGATCTTGTTTGCAGTTGAAACAGCCATTGTCTTTGCAAAGGTGGTCTGTCCTGAAACGCCTGAATAGGCTGCATTGTAGCCGGTTGTGACCTGCTGTGCAGAGTCAACAAGAGGTATTGATCCTACCTTATAGTCGTCCTGGGTCGATGCAATTGCACCGGTGGACCATGCGAGTGAGTCGGTCTCAGTTACAGTTCCCTGCGTTACGATTGAAGTTGAAGTGGTAATACCCTGAATTTCTGGTGTTGCAAGGATCAGCCTGTCTGCTGCAACCACTCCGGTCAGTGCAAGGCAAAGTGCCAGTGCAATGACAACGATTCCGATTGTCTTCATTTTTTTCCTCCTACATGTTATGCTGATACTCTCAGCATCAACAATCATTTAGAGCACATCATATTAATACCAACCCAAAATTACTCAAAAAGTTGTATGGTTGAACTCCCGAGTTATACCTATACAACAAAAAACAGGGCGACGAAGGGATTTAATACCTTCAGAAAATAATAGTACAGGTAAGGGTCGCGGGTCTCCATACTCTCGGAATATTCAGTTCTCCTACAGAAACCCGCCACCCAGATACCATACTTTTATGATATATATCCGGAATACCGTTTTCATATTTTTTATACAATATCCGGGGTTAACTCATGATACGGTCTTTCTTTCATTGATATCCTGATCCCGAAAAATTTTCACGAAATCGTGTCAGTATTATTGTGGTATTATACCTGCAATGTCCCGGTTAATCTATGGAGCGAAGTCCCTGAAAATAAGTGTCCGGGTGTCCGGAGACAGCATCGACAGATAGTTTACCGGATGTTATTTAGATACAGGTTTTATCGGTTTAATGGAATTCTTTTCATTTCCTCGTCTCTCATGCGGAAGATACCATTCTACGTAGATTATCCCAAGGAATATCACGATAAGAAAAGCCATACATGAAATATACAACACCAGGTCCTGTATCATGGAACTCATCCTCTTTCAGATATGACAGGGCGGCCCCCCTGTACCCATTTTTTGTTATCGTAGTTAGATACGGTCAACGAATAACCTGCACCGGTGGCCCCCGTCATACTCGTACCCCTATAAGGATATCATCGATAATGAATGTGTGTATACGGTTCCTCAATCTGGTTTTAACAGCCAGGATGTTATTTAATTCAGGTTATTCCCAAAAAAGGAATGAACGGACCAGATTATTATGCAGGAAAATCGCTTTTATTGGAACAAAGTAAAATATTACGGCAATTGAATTCACGGCCAGGACCGGGCAGTTGTTCCGTACCCGAATATCCTAACATTAAAAACATCACAGGATTACCTATGGATCTTATGAAAAAATGGGGTATAATGCTAAAGGCGCTGGCAATTGTCCTCGTGCTCCTGATACCAAGGACCCTTATCGATCTGTACGGTTATGATACACTGCCAATCAATCCCGTAGTGGGAGCATTTATAACCGGGGCAATATTTACCATCGCAGTCATATTTACCGGTACCTTTACAGACTTCAAAGAGAGCGAGAAAATTGCCGGAGAAATGGCAGGCATGCTTAAGGCACTCTATAACGACAGCATCATCATACCGATTCCCGATGAAACCCCGCTGGTAACCATGCGGCTGCATATCAGGAGCCTCCTGCAGGAGATTAATACCAGTTTTCTCAATAATCATTGGGATGTCCATGTAATTAACCGCGCCATGGACAAAGTTACGGACGATATACGTGTCCTCGGTAAGCTGAACGTTGCGCCACCTCTCCTGGCAAAACTGAGGATAGAACTTGGTGCGCTTGACAAGCTGGTCAACCGGGTTGAATTAATTATCAGGACAAATTTTATTCCTGCAGCATATGCAGTTGCGGAGATTGCCACCGCAGCAGTAATCCTGATCCTGATATTTGCAAAAATTGATCCTTATATCGAAGGGACTGTGATTTTCGCGGTAATCAGTATTATGCTCATCGCACTGCTGTTCCTTATAAAAGATATGGATAACCCGTTTGAATTCGGGGCAGGGACCAATGCCGATGTCGATATCCAGACACTACTTGACCTTGAAAAATATTTTGACGAACGGGATAACGATTTTCCGGAAATAATACCGGTGCCTGAAAATTAATCTGTTTACTGTTTTTGTATGGGCCAGGTGGAAACACGATAGACCCCCCCATTCCATAGATAACCGGGATGCCCTGGGCAGGTCTCTTGAAATCCAGGCATCCTATGGATCATATGCCTTTGAAAAGCAGGTCTGCCGGGGGCCCGGCCATTCCTTCTTCACTATGCCCGACACCCGGACAATATGATATTCCCAGCTGAAGGGGATATTGAAACGTTTTAGCTGTGTTCCATGAATTATCTGCCCTGAAATCATTTCAGGGTAGATACATGCTGTTTTCAGGATTTGATTGTCCGGAAGAGATATGCACCAGTGATAGTCATAGCGACGGTAAACCCGCCAAGTACTGCGAGGCATACAAGCGGGTTGATCTGAGAAGCCCCTGTCAGACCATACCGGATCCCCTCAACCCCGTAGGTAAGCGGGTCGATAAGCGTTAACGGGACAAGGAAGGGCGGAAGGCTGCTGATGGGGAACAGTGCTCCCGATAGGCCGAAGATCGGAAAAACGACGAAATTCATGATAAGCTGGAAACCAGTCATATCATCCATCTTCGAGGCTATCGCGATACCGAACGACGTGAAGGCAACCCCAATCAGGGCCATGAAACAAAAGGCAATAAAAAATCCCGCTATGTTTATCTCGTTAAGCCCGATAAATATAGAAAGCAAAAGAATTATAAACCCCTGAATGAACGCCGTTGTCGCACCCCCGGCCGTCTGGCCGAGCATAATCTCCAGACGGGAAACAGGAGCAACAAGCGTCTCTTTCAAAAACCCGAATTGTTTGTCCCATATAATCTGGATTCCGGAAAAAACTGAAGTGAAGAGGACGCTCATAGCTACCATACCCGGGATCAGGAAAACGATGTAACTCTCGTCCATACCCGGGATCTGCACGACAGAATTAAGCCCGAAACCGAGGAAGAGCAGAAAGAAAAGCGGCATACTGATGCTCCCGATGATGCGGCTTTTCGAACGGATATAACGTTTCATATTCCGGAGCCAGATGGTATAAATGATATCCATGGTCAACGCCTCATCATTTTCTGGTACATCCGCATGTTTGTCTTCCCGTCTGCTTCCTCTTCCCTGATGGTCTTGCCGGTGAACGACAGGAATACGTCCTCGAGTGTTGGCTTATGGATTGAAATCGATTCGATTGCAATCTGTTCCCTGTTCAGCCGTGTCACAATAGTACTCACATGCTGCTCGGCATTCCGCAAGCTGATGGTCACTGTCCCGTTGTGTTGCTCTATTCGGGACACCCATGGTTCGGTCAGGGCTGAAACAATTGCTGAGGGGTCAGAAGACCTGATAGTGAGGACATCCCCGCCGATACCGTCCTTGAGGTTTGCCGGCGTATCAAGCGCAATAATTTTCCCATGGTCGATAATAGCGATCCGGTTGCAAAGCCGGTCCGCTTCCTCCATGTAGTGCGTGGTAAGGATGATCGTGATCCCATGCTCTTTATTCAGGGTTGCAATATACTTCCAGAGGTGGTTCCGGGTCTGCGGGTCCAGCCCGAGTGTCGGTTCATCGAGGAAGAGCACAGCCGGACGGTGAAGAAGTCCACGGGCGATTTCCAGCCTTCGTCTCATGCCCCCGGAAAATGTCTTGACGATGTCGTCTTTCCGGTCCTCGAGCTCCACGAGTGCCAGGAGTTCGGCAATCCGTTCGCGCCGGATATCCCCCGGGATGCGGTACAATCTTCCATGGAAGTCCATATTCTCCCATGCTGTAAGCTCTTCGTCAAGGCTCTGGTCCTGGAATACGATACCGATAGATTTCCTGACTCCATCCTCGTCGAGCACGATATCCATCCCGTTTACCGTGGCTGAACCTGAAGAAGGTTTCAGCATGGTCGAAAGCATGGCAAGGGTCGTTGTTTTTCCTGCCCCGTTCGGGCCCAGCAGACCGAAGATCTCCCCACTGGCGATCTCTAACGATATATCATTCACCGCGACCAGGTCGTTAAATTTCCTGGTCAGGTGGTCAACATGTATAGCGACCGGCATTCAGGGTGTCCCCGATCCTTCAGGCAGGTAATATCCCCGGAACGCTGCCCCGGGTTTTCCGGTGTCGTATGGCAATCCACTTTCGCCATTTTTTATCGTTTGATAAGGGGTTGTCATGTCTGTATCCTTTGTAAGATTGTACAGGTAATCTGGTCTTTTATAGAACACATTCTTTCCGGGGCACAGGGACCTGGATTCAATTGCCATAACCAGATACCGCCGCCCGGCTCTGCCGGGTCTCTTGCCTTCCTGCGAGCCTGAACCCCGCATGCAAGGCTTTATACCGTATTGGGCAGCCAAACTTTCATTACAGATTGTGGTGAAGACGATGCTCTACCGGAAGATGAAACAAGGCACACCCGACCTCTCCATCCTCGGGTTCGGGTGCATGAGGCTGCCCGTGAAAAATAACGGGCAGATTGACGAAGGCCAGGCAACAAAAATGCTTCACTACGCCATCGACCATGGCGTGAATTATATTGATACCGCGTATCCTTATCATAACGGCGAGAGCGAGCCATTCGTCGGAAAGGCCCTGGCAGGGGGATACCGTGAAAAGGTCCATCTCGCCACCAAGCTCCCCAGCTGGTTGATCCAGACACGGGAAGATATGGACAAGTACCTTAACGAGCAGCTCGACCGGTTAAAAACAGATTATATCGATTTTTATCTCGTA
>Ga0364894_10136_pt1 | contig 40601 bp, 39 predicted proteins | sample ExccelJu500001D4_FD_206942 | JGI IMG/M metagenome (GOLD analysis project Ga0364894, IMG submission 206942) | Enriched cells from Trout Bog Lake Hypolimnion, Wisconsin, USA - BchlTB.July16.5000.01.D4 | ecosystem: Environmental > Aquatic > Freshwater > Lake > Hypolimnion/Profundal zone | place: USA...
CCGAAATAGAATTTTTCAGGTTCTGCAGTTTTTATTTTAATTGGAAGTTTATAGGTTCAAACAAATATTTTTTAAGTAAAAAAGGCAAAGTGTTTTTTTTACAATTAGTTAATCATACTTTTAAACAAATTTTTAATAAAATACTTTATGATCATTATTGCTGACGGTGGTTCAACCAAAACAAATTGGTGCCTGGTTACCGAAGAAGGTAAAAAAGTATACTTCAATACCGAAGGATACAACCCCTATTTTGCGCCAACAAATTACATTATTCAATCACTCCAGGAAAATTTACCCACTGATCTCGAAAAAGATAAAATAACCGAAGTAAATTATTATGGGGCAGGTTGCTCAACCCCCGAAATGCGTAAAGTTGTTGAAGATGCCATGAAAGTGGTGTTCAACAAATCAAAAGTATATATAGGTCATGATTTACTGGCTGCAGCACGTGCCCTGCTAGGCCATAGCGAAGGTTTCGCGGCTATTTTAGGAACAGGAACCAATACCTGCATTTACGATGGCAAAGAAGTAGTTAACAATATTGATTCGGGCGCTTACATTTTAGGTGACGAAGGCAGTGGTTGTTATATCGGTAAAAAGCTTTTGGTTGATTATCTAAGAGGTTATATGCCCGAAGCTGTACGTAAAAACTTTTGGGAAACCTTTAAATTAACGCCTGATGATGTAAACGAACAGGTTTATACCCAGCCCCGTGCTAACCGTTTCTGCGCAAGCTTCAGCAAATTTGTTTATGATAATAATGTACATTTGGAATATTCACGCAACCTGGTACGCACCTCCTTCGAAGATTTTTTCCGTAACCTGGTAACTCATTATCCAAATTACCAGAGTTACACTTTTAATTGTATTGGCTCAGTAGGTTATAATTTCAGAAATGTACTGGAAGAAGTTGTAACCGAAAATGGCATGGTAGTAGGCAATATTATCCGCTCACCTATAGATAATTTGGTGAAATTTCACTTAGAATTAGCGCCAAGCCAGATTTAAGGTGAAAGGTGAAAAAAAATGAGCATTTGAGATCAAATGCTCATTTTTTTGTCAATTTCTTTTGCTTTATTCTGTTTAATAAAAAGCTATTTATCCATCCCAACCTCATTCATAAACACTTTGGTATATTTTCGTTTGTCAAATTTATAGAGTTTGGCTGCCCGGTAAGATACTCCTTTTTCTTTTTCGTCCAGCTCTTTTAAAAATCCGTAACTTAACATCTTTTTCCTGAAGTTCCTTTTGTCGAGTGTTTTATTTTCTATGGCCTCATAGAGTGATTGCAGTTGAGTCAACGTAAATTTCTCAGGCAATAACTCAAAGGCTATCGGCTGATAATTTAATCGTCTCCTTATTTTAGCAAAGCCTGTTTCAAAAATTTCAGTATGGTCAAATGCAAGTTTTGGCAATTCCTTTACCGGATGCCAGAAGGCTTTCTTTGCATAGGCGGAAATTGGTCTCAGTTCTTTTTTACCATTTATCCTGATCAAAGCGTAATAGGCTACGGTGATTACCCGCCCCTGCGGGTGCCGATTTACTTCGCCAAAAGTATGGAACTGCTCCATGTGCAAGTCGCGCAGGCCGGTTAGCTCGTACAAAATACGTTCGGCAGCGTCGTCAATACTTTCATCCTGCTCTACAAAATAGCCGGGCAATGCCAGCCAATCTTTATAAGGCTCTTCGTTTCGTTCAATCAAAAGTATTTTAAGTTCTCCTGCTTCAAATCCAAAAATAACACAGTCGACAGAGAATATAGAATCAATAGAGGGTAGCTTTGTTTCCAAACCTTAATAATTTAGGTCAATTAATAGTATTTAAATGGTTAAGGGCTAAATTAAAAAAAAAAAAATTAAATTTAATGGTGTAATTTTCACACCTTATCTTCGTGGCTTAAAATCAGCAGTAAAAATGCACAAAATTTCAAAGATTGCAGTTCTTACTTCCGGAGGCGATGCCCCGGGTATGAACCCCTGCATCAGGTCGGTTGTACGAACAGCTATATATAACGGTTTACAGGTAGTAGGGATAAAACGTGGTTACCAGGGACTAATTGACAATGATATGTACGATATGGAACCCCGTTCAGTAAGTAACATATTAAATTTAGGTGGTACTATACTTAAAACAGCGCGCTGCCTGCCTTTCAGAACTGATGAAGGGATGGAGCTTGCCTACCAAAACCTAAAAAAACATAATATTGACGGGCTTGTTGTTATAGGCGGCGACGGAACCTTTACGGGGGCACTTCGTTTTTCAAAAAAATATCCGGATGTTGCCGTTATAGGTGTTCCCGGCACTATTGATAACGATTTATATGGTTCTACATATACACTTGGTTTTGATACAGCAACGAATACAGTTATAGAAGCTATTGACAAAATAAGGGATACGGCCGACGCGCATGATCGTTTATTTTTTGTTGAAGTAATGGGTCGCGATTCAGGCGCAATTGCGCTTAGAGCAGGGATATCATGCGGTGCCGAAGCTATATTACTTCCCGAAAAGGCAACTGCTATCGAAAATCTTATTGAAAACCTTAAGAGCGGGCAACACAATAAAAAATCCTCAAGCATTGTGATTGTAGCCGAGGGCGACAAAAATGGTGGTGCTTACGACATTGCCAAAATGGTACAAAAGGAAGTAAAGATTTACGATATTAAGGTTACAATCCTGGGGCACTTACAAAGAGGAGGTAGCCCCTCGGCCTTTGATCGTATTTTAGGCAGCCGTTTGGGCTTTGCCGCAGTAAACGCATTGATAAAAGGCAAGTCTCAAATGATGGTAGGACTTGAAGCAAACTCGATAAAGCTTACTCCTTTGGAAGAAGCACTTAATCAGCACGAATTTAAACTGGAAGAAGATTTGATGGAGATGGCCGATATTTTGTCAATTTAGAAAATGATTGCAGTTGTTTACAGCGGTTCAAACTATGCCGAATGGCGCCTTGCCGATAAAAGCAGGATCATTGCTTCGTTTAAAACGAGCGGCATTAACCCGTATTTTGACGACGAAAAACAAATTATAAGCCTGCTGAACAAAAATATTAACCTGATACATCATGCCGAAGAAATAAGGCATATCTACTTTTTTGGCGCCGGAGCCTCGTCTCCCGAACTTAAAGCGATTGTGCAACGTGCCTTTTCGGCATTTTTTAAATTTGGCAAAGTTATTGTCGAGCACGATATAGCTGCAGCGGCAATAGCCTGTTGCAAGAATACACCGGGTATTATTTGTATCTGTGGCAGTGGTTCAAACGCGGCATGGTATGATGGCAAAAAAGTTAAACCCAACAATTACGGCCTCGGTTATATTCTAGCAGATGAAGGTTCAGGGAACTGGCTGGGCAGGCAATTGCTAAAAAGTTTTATGAGTCAAACTTTACCTGATAATATTCAAAAAAAATTCTTAAAAAAATACGATTTTGACCGAAAAACCTTACTTGAGAAAATATACAGACAAAAACACCCTGCTTTGTTTTTAAGCTCATTTACGGATTTTTATCTGGAAAACCGGGAGGATATATTTATTAAAGAAATGATTAAAACCGGGTTTGAACGACTATTTAACACTTATTTATTACCATTGCATGAACAACATCCCGAAGCATTATTGTATTTTGCAGGCTCTGTTGCTTCAGGTTTTCAAAACCAGTTATTTGAATCTGCAGCGCGCGTAAACCTGCATATTGCAAATATTATAAAAGAACCGATAAACAATTTATTAACATATTATTCAAATAAAAATTAGAAATCATGAAAATAGGAATTAACGGCTTTGGCCGTATTGGCCGTTTGGCATTCAGGGCTGCCATTGAACGTGGCGACATTGAGGTTGTAGGCATAAATGACCTTGTTGAACCTGACTATATGGCATATATGCTAAAATACGATTCAACTCACGGTCCGTTCAAAGGAACAGTTGCAGTTGAAGGAGGTCATTTGGTTGTAAACGGTAAAACAATCCGTGTAACTGCGGAAAAAGATCCTGCCAACTTAAAATGGAATGAAGTAGGTGCTGAAATAGTTATCGAATCAACCGGTTTATTTTTGACCCAGGAAACCGCTCAAAAACATATTGATGCAGGTGCCAAAAAAGTAGTAATGAGCGCGCCAGCAAAAGATGATACCCCAACTTTTGTAATGGGTGTAAATCATAAAAATTTAACAGCTGCTCATACAATAGTGTCAAATGCTTCATGTACTACCAACTGTCTGGCTCCAATTGCGAAAGTTTTGAATGATAACTTCGGTATTTTAGAAGGCTTAATGAGTACTGTACACGCCGTAACTGCAACTCAAAAAACAGTTGATGGTCCATCACACAAAGATTGGAGAGGTGGCCGCGGTGCTTATCAGAACATCATCCCTTCATCTACCGGTGCCGCAAAAGCTGTAACCCTGGTTATACCTGAATTAAAAGGTAAATTAACAGGCATGTCTTTCCGTGTTCCGGTTGCTGACGTTTCTGTGGTTGACTTAACTGTACGCCTGGCAAAACCTGCTTCGTATGATGCAATTAAAAAAGCAATGAAAGACGCTTCTGAAGGCGAATTGAAGGGCATTTTAGGTTATACCGACGAAGACGTTGTATCACAAGATTTTAAAGGCGATTCACGTACTTCAATATTTGATGCAAAAGCTGGCATTGCTTTAAATGATTCTTTTGTAAAGGTGGTTTCATGGTATGATAACGAGTGGGGTTATTCATCTAAATTGATTGATCTTGTAGAAGAATTAGGTAAATTTTAATATTTACATAGTTTATAAAAATAAAGCCTTTCGGTAATCCGGAGGGCTTTTTGCTGTTTCTCAGTTTAAAGTATTTTTTGAAAAAGCAATTGCTCAGCAACAACATAATTGTTATTAAATTAATAATTGCCAGTATATTGATATGCTGATAGATTGTTTATATTTAAATCGAATTTAATTCTAATAGTCGGCAATCCAATTATAAGGCGTTTTTATCGGGTTAACTATTCATAGCAAATAACAATTTATAAACCTATATTAATTATTATGGAAACAAAACCACTAAACAAGTATTTTGCTGAGCTATTTGGCACCTTTGTGCTGGTTTTTTTGGGTACAGGCAGCGCTGTACTTGCAGGCACAAACATTCACTACGTAGGTATTGCCTTTGTATTTGGATTGTCGGTGCTGATGATGGCCTATACTATTGGGCCAATATCTGGCTGCCACATTAATCCGGCTGTTACTATCTCAATGCTGGTGGCAAAAAAAATAAACGGAAAAGATGCCTTAGGCTATATAATTGCCCAGATAGTCGGAGCTATCATCGCTTCCGGCTTATTATTGGTTATTGCAAAAGGAATTCCAGGTTACAGCCTTGCTGAAAATGGACTAGGTCAGAATGGTTATGGAAATTTCTCGCCCGGTAAATATGATATGGTTTCGGTTTTGATAGCCGAAGTTGTGCTCACTTTTATTTTCCTGATGGTGATATTTGGAGCTACAGCCAAAAATGCAGCGCAGGGTTTTGCAGGTTTAGCAATTGGTTTAAGCCTTACAGCCATTCATCTTGTAGGTATACCTGTTAGCGGAGTTTCAGTTAACCCCGCACGCAGTATTGGCCCCGCGTTATTTGTTGGTGCTGAGGCGCTGCAGCAGCTATGGTTGTTTATTGTTGCACCTATTGCCGGCGGCATATTGGCAGCTTTAACCTGGAAGGCCTTAAGCAAGGAATAATGAAATATTTTGAGTGGTCATTTTTGATCACTCAAAATATTTTTAGCAGCTTATAATTTTATTAATTTGTGTTTGACGATAGTATCGGCCGCCGTTTCAAATTCAGAGTTTAGAAGACTCCGGCGTTAACATTTGTTTTGATAATATTATTACGGTCATAAGTACTTAAGGCTATGGTTATAATAATGCCAGCACTTTTTACCTGAAACCTGGCGAAAAACTTTAAATAGTTTCAATTTTTAACCACCATTTCTATAAACAGGAGAATAAAACGGTTGACCTATGCCCGTTTCTCAATTAAGGCAGTGAATTAACATCGAAATTTGCTTAATTCCAATTACCTCAGAGTTTTTTTACTTTTCAATAAATATCTCAAAAAGAAAGAGCTATCTCTGTCGACAGTTTAAAATTTTCGGGTAAATTAATTTAATATTAATTTTAAAGATTTTTGTTTATCTTTCACCTTTAATGTTCCTAAAATGCGGGCAGCAGGCGGGGCAGAGGTTCGCTACTTCTTTTTACCCAGGCTGCATTGCAGAGGTTTAGCCGTCAAGGCTGATTATCAAATAAAATTATACTTGTTTTGAAAGGATTTTAGCTGACCGGTTTGTTCAAAAGTGTTGAATTGGCAAATTAACAGGCAATATCCGTAAGAAAGTTTTGTAAGGATTTAAAGCATCCAAACATACAGTTGCTAAAATATTTTTTAGTGCTCTTAGCAATACAATTTAAAATATAGGTTAATAATGTTTAAAAACATTTTTTTGCTTCAGCCGTAAAAGGAAAACGACAAATATGACTTCTGATCCATTATCACAAAATATACAAGCAACAGAAATAGCTTCAATAATAAATGCAATTGATCGGGGAATTTTTGTAACCAATGAAGCAGGAATTTGCACCTATATTAACAACACTGCGTTAGAACTTCTTGGGTACAAAAGGGAAAATTGTATCGGGCAAAAAATGCACAGCCTAATTCATTTTAAGTATAAAAATGGGGAAAGCTATCGCGAAAAGGATTGCTTTATTTGTAAAGCTAAGCCCCTGATTTTAGATACAGACCTGCCTGAAGACGAAGTTTTTTGGAAGGCAAATGGGTCCTGGTTTTATATAAATTATTCCTCAAATGCTATAATCGAAGGCGGAACTTTTAAAGGAACGGTGGTTACGTTCACTGATATTACTGAACAAAAGGTAAGAGAAACTGCAATTGTTGAGTCGGAAAGCAGATACAAGTACATTTTTGAAAATAACCCATCTCCCATGTGTATCTGGGATTTTGAAACCCTCATGATTGTTGAATGCAATGCGGAGATTCTTAATAAATATGGCTACACCCGCGAAGAATTTTTAAAATTAAATATACGAGAAGTAAGACCACCGGAAGATATTGATTTGATTAATGCAGCAACAGAAAATGAAAGCGTTTATGGAGAAGTTCATAAACGTGTTTGGCGGCATAAAAAGAAGAACGGGGAGTTAATGAACGTAGAAGTTATCGGACATTTAATAACTTTTAACGGAAGAAAAGCATCATTAGTGATCATAAATGATGTTACCGATAAAATAAGGGCTGAATTTGAGCTGAAGACCTCAGAAGAAAAACTACGAACTGCTACTCAAATAGCTATGTTAGGCTACTGGCAAAAAGATATTGCTGGCAATAACCATTACTGGTCCGATGAGTTATACAACATATGGGGGGTTTCCAGGGCCAACTTTGAATTAAATCAGGAGTCATTTTTTGAGCGGGTTCACCCGCAAGACAAACAGTATTTTATAAACGAACAGGCTGCAATGATTTCCGGAAGGGAAGAAATTAATTTTCAATATCGTATAATTCTGCCAAATGGTGATATTAAATGGCTGCAGGAAATTGGAAAAATAGTAAATGATGAAAACGGTAAACCGCTAATTTTTAGGGGAACCGTGCAGGATATAACAGAGCAGAAATTACTGTCATTATCACTTGAAGAAAGCAACCTGCGGTATGATTTAGTTACACAGGCAACCTCAGACGCCATTTGGGATTGGGATATTTTGAAAGGAACGATATACCTGGGCGGAGGATACCAACGGATATTTGGACATGAAACAACCGGTTTGAATGAGTCTGTACGAAATTTTACTGATTTGCTCCATCCGGAAGACAAAGCTGCTGTAATTAGAGGGATTTATAAGGTAGTTGAGGGCAAGGGTACAAACTGGTATGACGAGTACAGATATTTAAAGGCAGATGGCATTTATGCCTATGTTGAAGACAGGGGCTTTGTAATTAGAGATGATACAGGTAGGGCGGTAAGAATGGTAGGCGCAATGCAGGATATTACTCAGCATAAACACGAAGAACAAAGACTAAAACTGCTGGAGTCCGTTGTGACCAATACCAACGACGCTATCTTAATAACCGAAGCAGAACCGGTAGGAGAACCCGGACCTCGAATTATTTATATCAATAACGCTTTTGCTGAGATGACCGGTTATACCGAAGAAGAAATTATTGGTAAAACCCCGCGTATTTTACAGGGGCCAAAATCAGATCAAAAAGAATTAAAACGATTGAGCCGGGCCTTGCACGAATATCAGCCCTGTGAAATCACTACTATTAACTACAAAAAAAATGGCGAAGAATTTTGGGTTAATTTCTCGGTTAGCCCGGTAGCAGACCAAACAGGAAGGGTTACCCATTTTATTGCAATAGAACGTGATGTTAGTGAGCGTAAAAAAGCGGAAAATGAACTGAAATTATTTACAGAAGATTTGTTTAAAAGGAATAAAGAACTTCAGCAATTTGGCTATATTATTTCTCATAACCTGCGCTCGCCTGTGGCTAATATAATGGGAATTGCAAATTTACTTGAATTAGATAAAGACGACCCAGATACCGTTGACTTGTGTACCAGAAGCTTAAAAACATCCATAAATAGCCTCGATGGTGTAATCAAAGATCTCAGCAAAATACTATCCATTACCGATGGTTCTGCCGACCTTATTAAGGAAACGGTAAATCTAAGCGAACTTATAGATAGTATTACTACTGATATAAAACCCATAATTGACCATGCAGGTGCAGTTGTTGAGAATAACACTGCTCAAATAATTGTTAATCTGCATAAAGCTTATTTATATAGTATATTTATAAATCTCATTTCAAATTCAATAAAATACAAGTCAGCTTGTACTCCGATTATTAAAGTAAGCGCCTTTGAACAGGATCAACGCATTATTATAAAAGTAGAAGATAATGGAATTGGCATTGATCTTGAAAAGCACCGGGAAGATTTGTTTAAACCCTATAAAAGATTTGAAACGAGTGTAGAAGGTAAGGGCCTTGGTTTGTTTTTAATAAAAAGCCATGTAGAAGCATTGAATGGTAAACTTGAACTGGAGAGCGAGCTGGGGAAAGGGACCACCTTTACTATTATTTTTCCCGGGCAATAAAATTTGATGTTTATTGCGACTAATATGCTAAGAATCAGTATAATTAATTACTTTCAATCAATACATTTCAGGCATTAAAAACTAAATCGCCAGCTTTTAATGTGTTTCTTTTTTTAATACCTTTAAAATAAAATTATAAACCATGGAACTTGTTATAAAAATACTTGTGGCCCTTGTAGCTGCATTGCACTGCTATTTCGCGTATCTGGAAATGTTTGCCTGGACAAGTCGCGGGCCCAAAATATTTAAAACTATTCCGGCCGCACAGTTTGCAAGCACCAAAGTTATGGCCGGTAACCAGGGTTTATATAATGGGTTTTTAGCTGCCGGTTTAATATGGTCGCTGTTGATTACTAACCCTGAATGGAAGCAGCATGTTAGCCTGTTCTTTTTGGGCTGTGTAGCTATCGCAGGAATTTATGGCGCTGTAACCGTTAGCATCCGGATATTTTTTATACAGGCCGCACCAGCACTTGCAGCGATAATTTTATTGGTTTTGTTTTCGGGGGTTTAATGAGAGATGAGATATTGTTAAACCATTCAAACGAAATACCCGATCCCGCATAAAAAATGTACGATCCCCTATTAAATTGACATTTATATCTATTTACAAATCGTAGTTCAATCAACAAGTAACTCTTCAAAAAATACACTGCATGAGTAATCGGCTGTTTCCAATTCGTCTGCTTTAGCAACTTCATTCAAATATTCCAGAACGCTTTGAGCTTCCAGTTCATTAACTATGTCAATCGCTACACCATCGTGAACCAAAACATGATCACCAATTTTTGCATACGGCAACATACAAAGATTTGCTACAATATGTACACCGCCTGATAATATAGTAGCGGTTCTGAAATTTTCGTCCAACCGGGCGTTGATTTCAATTATTTTTCCGGGAACTTTAGGATACATATGCTTGATATTTAATAAACCAAATGTATTGCTCCTGCAAAGAAAAAACCACAATCCCCGTCACATAAAAACGTGATTTGCGTTATATTTCGCCTCAGGCTGCCCTCTCCACCCCGATAGCTATCGGGGGAGTGCTTTATAAAAATTGTATATGATGGATCAATTTTTATGGAAAGCTGCAGCTAAAGTCCTTTCCCCTTGGAGAGGATCCGATAGCTATCGGATTAGCTGAGGCGAGGAGATTGTTAAGTTGTATAACACCCCCTTCTGACGAATATTACATCGTTTCGGTAACACCGTTAACCTGGGGCAAAAATCCATTTGGCGTAAAAAACCGTGTTTACTCTAATGCTATTAGAAATTGTTTGTTTTTAATGTTTTTTTAGGCTTTTGAAATTAACAGCCTTAGTCCTTCAGTAAATCATTAAAAAAAGTTTAATCAGATTGATCTGTTGTTTCCAGTTCATCAACTTCGCCCATATCTTTCAGGTAGTTGAAAACCTTCGCCGCTTCTTCTTCATCAATTATACTAATAGCTACACCAACGTGTACCAGCACATAGTCGCCAATTTGGGCATCGGGTAACATACATAGGTTTATCTCTTTTTGTATACCACCAAATGACACTTTAGCTGTGCGAAAAACATCGTCGAGCTGGGCAGTGATTTCGGTAATTTTTCCGGGAATTGCGAGGCACATATGTTTTAAATTTAAAAATGCCTTTTGCGGCATTTATTTTTATTAAATAGTTACTGGCTGTAATACTTTTGTTTTTAACCAGTTGTACCAAAGTGGCAGTCCTTCGCCGCTGGTGCAGCTCAGCTCAATAATTTCCAGGTGATGGTTAACTTTTTTGGCGTTTGCCTTTACTTTTTCAATATCAAAAGGCACATAAGGCAACAGATCAATTTTATTAATGATGCAAAGCGTTGAGCTATGAAACATATCAGGGTATTTCAATGGTTTGTCGTCGCCTTCGGTTACGCTGATAATCACCACCCTTTCGCGTTCACCCAAATCAAACATCGCAGGGCAAACCAGGTTACCCACATTTTCAATAAACAAAACTGAATTTTCTACCGGCTTCATTCCCTGCAGGGCATGCAATATCATATGCGCATCAAGGTGACAACCTTTCCCGGTATTAATTTGGGTGACCTTTGTGCCTGTGGCATGAATTCGGTCAGCGTCGTTATTGGTTTGCTGGTCGCCTTCAATCACCGCAAATTCGAGGTCGCCTTTTAAATCAGTCAATGTACGTTCAAGTAAGCTAGTTTTACCGGAACCGGGCGAGCTTACCAGGTTTAAAGCCAGGATGTTCTTCGCATCGAAATAGCCGCGGTTGCGTTGTGCCAGCAGGTTGTTTTGTGATAAAACATCCTGCTCCACATCTATAATGGTTTTCTTTGGGGCATGATTATGATTATGAACTGCAGCATGTGAATGATCATGGGGGTGCTCATGGCCATGCGGATGTTCATGATCATGCGAATGATCATGGGTATGCGGATGTGAATGATCTTCGTTTTTGTCAATTAAATGAAATGTTGTTTTGCTGCCGCTATCGCAGCCACATGTTGCACACATAATTCTCTTTTTTTAATGTTTTTTATATCCTAAGAAACCAGTAACGATTTTACCCTCAGCTCTTTTCCCTGCTTTATATTCAATAAATGACTGTTGCAAAGCGGACAAGCATCATAATAATTTTGTATTTCAAATTCTGTATCGCAATTAAGACATTGCGCCCTGGCTGTTATCATATTTATTTTTTTTTCAGCGCCATGTAATACAGTGTTTTTTACAGCTTGCGTCCAGGCAAAATCTAACGAATCCATGTCAATACCAGCCAGTGTGCCAATATCCAGCTCAATTTCTTCTACCACACTGGCATGCGCAATAACAGCCTGTTTTTCCGCAATACCAATTATTCCCATTACTATTGAAAGTTCGTGCATTACAGAAGGCTTTTAATTGATACTCCAAATTTATCCTTTGCAAACATGTTCTGTTGTGATAACAATCACCAATTAGCATGACTTTCATTACTAAATGATTTGCAGCGGGACGATACATTTGATAAATAATAGCCAATTATTAACCTAATATCAAATACCCATTTAAAAATTACAATCATGAATAATGATATTGAATTATCTCCACAGCCAACTTATTACGAGGAGGTGCAAAGAAAAGGATACTCGCGCCGTGATTTCGTAAAATTTGTAAGTATGATGACAGCTTTCATTGGTCTGGAGCAATCTGCTATTGGGCAGGTAGCCAAAGCCCTTGAAACAAAGCCCAGGATGCCGGTAATATGGTTACATTTTCAGGAGTGTACCTGTTGCAGCGAAAGTTTTATCCGTTCCTCTCACCCTATAGTGGCGGATATTTTACTGGATAAAATTTCATTGGATTACAGTGAAACCCTAATGGCCGCTTCCGGCACACAGGCAGAAGCTGCTTTAAAAAACACCATGACAAAATACAAAGGCCAGTATATACTTTGTGTTGAAGGCAGTGTACCTATGGGTGCCGATGGCGTATATTGTATGATTGGTGGTAAAACATCTTTACAGATATTGCAGGAAGTATCGGAAGGAGCGGCTGCAATTATTGCATGGGGAAGTTGTGCCAGCAATGGTTGCGTACAATCGGCTAAACCAAACCCAACAGGAGCTACTCCGATTCATAAATTAATCAAAAATAAGCCAATCATAAAAGTTCCGGGTTGTCCGCCGATTGGCGAAGTAATGGCTGGTGTAATAGTTCATTATTTAACATTTGGAACTATCCCTGAACTTGACAGAATTGGCCGTCCAAAAGCATTTTATAACAAAAGGGTACATGATACCTGCTACCGTCGTCCATTTTATGATGCCGGCTTATTTGTTGAAACCTTCGACGATGAAAATGCTAAAAAAGGATACTGCTTATATAAAATGGGTTGTAAAGGGCCATCAACCTATAACGCCTGCGGTGTAACCAAATGGAACGGAGGTACAAGTTTCCCTATCCAGTCAGGTCACCCTTGTATTGGTTGCAGCGAAGAGAATTTTTGGGATAATGGCGGATTTTACGAACGAGGTTCTTCTTTCGCAGGTTTTGGCATTGAAGGCAATGCCGACACTTTAGGAAAAGTTGCCCTGGGTGTTACTCTTGGAGCTGTTGCTGTACATGCCATTGCTACTAATATTGGTAAAAAAAGCTTAATACAGGAACATCAGGCTGAAGGAAGAGAAAGCGAACATGAGTTAGAATCATAAAAAAACCAACCCAAAATATAAATTATCATGAGCAGAAGAATTGTTGTTGACCCAATAACCCGTATAGAAGGTCACTTACGAATAGAAGCGGATATAGAGAACGGAAAAATAAAAGATGCATACAGCAGTGGTACCATGGTGCGCCTGCTTGAAGAAATATTAAAAGGAAGAAATCCAAACGATGCATGGGCCTTTGTAGGCCGTGTATGCGGTGTTTGTACCTCCATCCATTCCTTAACTTCGGTACGTTGCGTGGAAGATGCTTTAGACATTACCATTCCGCCAAATGCCGAAATGGTACGTAATATTATGTTTTGCACCCAATATGTGCACGATCACGTGGTGCATTTTTACCATTTACACGCAATGGATTGGGTTGATGTTGTAAACGCACTGAAAGCAGATCCGAAAAAAACTTCGGAACTGGCGCAAAGCATTTCTCATTGGCCAAAAAGCTCTCCGGGCTATTTCAGCGATATACAAACCCGTATCAAAAAGTTTGTTGCAAGCGGTCAGCTTGGCATTTTCTCAAACGGTTACTGGGGGCATTCAGCTTATAAACTGCCTCCGGAAGTTAACCTGATCGGTCTGGCGCATTACCTGGAAGCCCTGGAATGGCAAAAGGAAATTGTAAAGGTACACGCCATTTTTGGTGGTAAAAACCCACACCCGAATTATTTGGTTGGTGGTATGGCTTGTGCAATAAATGTAAATGATATCAGCGGTTTAAATGCAGAACGTTTAGCATATGTTGGCCAACTTTTGAATGATGCAAAAACCTTTGTTGAACAGGTTTATATTCCTGATTTGATGGCTATAGCTTCGTTCTACAAAGATTGGGGTGCAATAGGTGGCGGCCTGGGTAATTACCTTGTTTATGGCGATTTACCAACAAATGGCTATCGCGACTTAAGCAATTATAAATTCCCCGCAGGCGCTATACTGAACAAAGACATCAGCAAAGTATATGATGTTGATTTGAAGAAAGATGACGAGGTGCAGGAATTTATTACACACTCCTGGTACGAATACGAAGGTGGAAATGATAAAGGCTTGCACCCATGGAAAGGCGAAAGTAAAGTGAAATATACTGGTCCGAAGCCACCGTTTGATCATTTAAATACCAGCGAAAAATATAGCTATTTAAAAACACCACGCTGGAAAGGTAACGCGATGGAAGTTGGTCCATTGGCACGTGTACTGGTAGGCTACGCCAGGGGCAGGGAAGACTTTAAAGAAGTAGTTAATAAAGCACTGAAAGACTTAAATGTGCCGGTAACGGCCTTGTTCTCTACATTGGGTCGTACTGCCGCCCGTGGTTTGGAAAGTACTTTAACAGCACAATGGGGGCTTGATTTTTACAATCAGTTGCTTGCCAATATAAAGGCTGGTGATACCCGAATGGCCGAAATGAGCAAGTTTGATCCGGCAACATGGCCAAAATCAGCTTTTGGTGTTGGGCATACCGAAGCTCCGCGTGGTGCACTGGCACACTGGATAAACATCAAAGATCAGAAAATTGAAAATTACCAGTTGGTGGTACCAACCACATGGAATGCTTCGCCAAGAGACAGCAAAGGTCAAATGTCGGCCTATGAAGCTGCTTTGATCGATACACCTGTTGCTGACGAAAATCAACCGCTGGAAATAATAAGAACAATCCACAGCTTTGACCCTTGTATGGCCTGCAGTGTTCACTTGTATGACGAAGAAGGAAAAACAATTAGCAGAGTTAGCGTTTTAGGCGATTAATTTAAAAACTATGATGGCACATAAATATTTACATATACATAAACTCAGAAGAGTTTATGTATGGGAACTGCCGGTTAGAATTTATCACTGGATGAATGCGCTGGCCATAGTTGCTTTGATTATTACCGGCTTTTATATTTCCAATCCCCTGGCATTATTAAGCAGGAATGATGCATCGCATCAATACATAATGGGCTGGTTCAGGTATATCCACTTTGCGGCAGCTTATATTTTCTTTTTTAACTTCATTTTCAGATTATACTGGGGCTTTGTGGGTAACCGGTATGCCAACTGGAAACAGTTTATACCTACTTCAAAGCGTTTTTTTGAAGAGATGTGGGCAGTTTTCAAGATTGATATCCTGATGTTGAAAAAAGATGGCAAAGAGCAGGACCATTTAAGCGTTGGTCATAATGCAATGGCAGGCTTCATTTACTTCCTTACCTTTTTGGCCTTTTTAATACAATGCTTAACTGGCTTTGGTTTGTATGCAAGCATGTCGTCCTGGTGGTTACCAAAATTATTTGCCTGGGTACCAGCAATGTTTGGTGGCGATATCTTTACCAGGCAAATACACCATTGGTCGATGTGGTTTTTCATTCTATTCGCTGTAATACATGTTTACCTGGTATTTTATCATGATTATGTTGAAGGTCGTGGTGAGATCAGCAGCATGGGCGGTGGATGGAAATTTATAGAAGACGAAATGTTCGAAAAAAATATGCACCAAACACCAAATCCGGAGAAAAAAGATGATAAATAATAAAAAAGCCCTTATAATGGGTATCGGCAATTATTTGATGGGTGACGAAGGAATAGGTGTGCACGTTGCCGAATTACTCGAAAAGGAAGTATTGCCTGCCGGAATTGATGTGCTGGATGGCGGTACCGGAGGCTTTTATTTATTGGAATATTTTGAAAATTATCCCCACATTATTTTGGTTGATGCAACATTAAATGGTAACCCCCCGGGTACAATCCGCCTAATAAAACCAAAATTTGCAGGAGATTTTCCGCCTGCTATGAGTACGCATGACATAGGTTTAAAGGACCTTGTGAGTGCTTTGCAAGTGCTGGGTAAAATGCCGGATATTGATCTTTTTGTGATGAGTATCGAGTCAGTTCAGCAACAGGGTATTGAACTAACCCCCGAAATTAAATCAGCCATTCCAAAATTAATTGAAAGGATAAAAGGCTTGGTGCATGAAAAATACTTTGCTGCTGATAGGCTGGCGATAACATCGTTGGTTTTATAGGAAGGGAATTAGCATTGGAAACGTATCAGATACATATAGACGGAATTGTGCAGGGGGTTGGTTTCAGGCCGGTTGTCTTTCTTGTTGCCGCCGAGCTTGGAATTAAAGGTATTGTAAAAAACGATTGCGATGGCTTGAATATTTTATTCAATGCATCGCAATCTGTAGCCGAAGATTTTTTTATTAAGGTAAAGAGCGTTGCTCCTCTACATTCAAAAATTTTATCAGCTTCTATTAATAAAATTGCTGATCAGGCATATCCTGATTTTAGTATCGTAGTTGATGAGAACTATAATTCTGAAAAAAAGGTATTAATGACACCGGACGTTGCGATTTGTCCGGAATGTAAGATAGAACTGCATGACTCAAAAAGCCGCAGGTACAGGTATCCTTTTATTACCTGTACCAACTGCGGCCCCAGGTACTCAATAGTCAAAAATATTCCTTTTGAGCGGCAGCAAACCGCTATGCAGCCATTTATTATGTGCGAAACCTGCAATGATGAATATCAAAACGTTAATGACCGCAGATTTTTTTCGCAAACTAACTCCTGTTCAGATTGCGGGGTTCAATTAAGCTTTATCCAAAAAGACTTAAAGGTACTATCGGATAATTCAGAGGAAGTTTTGTTATTGATCAGGAAATACCTCGTCAATGGGAAAATAATAGCTGTTAAGGGAATTGGTGGCTATTTGCTGATGTGTGATGCTTCCAATTCTGGCGCAATACAACAATTGCGAATAAAAAAGCATCGGCCCAAAAAACCATTAGCCTTACTTTTTCCTGACCTTGCAGTAGTAATTAAAAATTGTGAAGTAAACTATCAGGAAAAGAAGCTTTTACAATGCGCAGAAGCGCCGATTGTTTTATTAAAACCCCGAAAATTTGCATATGAAAAAATAGCTATAAATGATATTTCACCAGGCTTGAACAGGGTAGGGGTAATGCTTCCATGCACACCATTATTAGATTTGATAGCAAACGACTTTGGCGGACCAATTGTAGCAACAAGCGCCAATATATCCGGTTCGCCAATTATTTATGAAGACAAGGTTGCAGTTGATCAGCTTTTTGAATTTGCTGATTTTATTGTGAGCTACAACAGGGAAATTGTAATACCACTGGATGATAGTGTTGTGCAGGTATCGAAATATGAAAATCATCAGCTGGTTTTACGCCGTTCAAGAGGTTACGCGCCAAGTCATTTGCCCTATAAACTAAAAAACAACACTTGTTTTTTAGCAACCGGGGCTTTTCTGAAAAGCAGCTTTACGCTTGCAATAAACGGTAAGGTTTTTATAAGTCAGTTTTTAGGCAGCGGCGAATGTTATGAGTCGCAATTAATGTACAAACAAACCTTGAGGCATTGGCTGAAAATGTACAATGCACAGCCACAGGTGATAATTGCTGATAAACATCCCCAATATTTTTCAAATAATTACGCTTTGGAATTAGCAGAAGAATTTGCTGCAAAATTGCAATTGGTACAGCACCATGAAGCTCATTTCGCGGCTGTTTTAGCCGAAAATGATTTGTTAGCTACTGACGAACATGTTTTAGGTGTAATATGGGATGGAACTGGCCTGGGCGATGATGGCAATATTTGGGGTGGTGAGTTTTTTACCTGGCATGAGGAAAAAATTTGCAGAGTAAACCATTTTGACTATTTTCCTGTAATAGCAGGCGATAAAATGGCCCGCGATCCCAGAATATCTGCTTTTTGTTTATTGAATGCGTTTTCGGAAAACGCAGATCTGATCAAAAATAAGTTTACAGAAACCGAATGGATCAATTATTGCTCACTTCTTGAAAACCATCAGGGTTTATTTTCATCGTCGGTTGGGAGGTTATTTGATGCGGTAGCCTGTTTATTAAATGTTTGTAGTTTACAAACCTATGAGGGTGAGGCAGCTATGGCTTTGCAGGTGCTGGCAGAGAATTATGTTGAGAACAACGGCTTTTTAATAGATGCTTCGTATTTTGAAATGTTTTTGCCCGACAACAAAATACCGGTTGAAATATTGATACAGGGTATTTTAAAAGATATAATAACCGGAAAACAAAAAGATTATATAGCTGCAAAATTCCATTATTCATTAGTTGGCCTGGTTGCCTCAGTTGCACGCCGATTCAATATTTCAAATATTTGTTTCAGTGGCGGAGTTTTTCAGAATGCTCTTTTAGTTGATTGGCTCGAACATGAATTGGGGATGTATTATAAACTATATTTTCATAAAGTACTTTCGGCAAATGACGAAAATATTTCATTTGGTCAAATGGTGTACTATGATAATGTGCTGAAATCAGTAAATACAGATATTTTTACTAATATCACTATGGCAATACATTCAGACAACTGAGAAGATACAAGTTTAAAATTTTTGCAATTAAATGAAATATGTAACCGAATATCGTTCGGCTGAAATTGCCGAAAAGCTTTTAGCCGAAATAAAGCAAACAGTTTCAAAAAGCTGGAATATAATGGAGGTTTGTGGAGGTCAAACGCATTCTCTTGTAAAAAATGGCATTTTGAATATGCTGCCCAAAGAAATAAACATGGTACACGGTCCGGGTTGCCCTGTATGCGTTACGCCGGTCAATTTAATTGATAAAGCAGTGTACCTGGCCCTAAATGAAAAAGTGATATTGTGCTCTTATGGCGATATGATCAGGGTACCGGGAAGTGGAATGAGTTTATTGGAGGCCAAGTCAAAAGGTGCAGATGTGCGTATTTTATATTCACCATTGGAGGCCGTAAAAATTGCTAAAGAAAACCCTGACAGGCAGGTTGTATTTTTCGCTGTAGGTTTTGAAACCACAGCACCGGCCAATGCGCTTTCCGTAATACAGGCACATCATGAAGGCTTGAAAAACTATGCGATATTAACATCGCATGTATTGGTACCCCCTGCTATGGAGGCAATTATGAGCGATGTTGATTGCCGGGTTAATGCTTTTTTGGGAGCGGGTCATGTTTGCGCCATTATGGGAATGAACGAATATTACCCTATTGCCGAAAAATATAAAATACCAATTGTAGTAACCGGCTTTGAACCTGTAGACTTGCTGGAAGGCATTTTAATGGCGATAAAACAATTGGAAAGCGGCGTTTACAAACTGGAGAACCAATATAAAAGGGTTGTTGAGTCTGAAGGTAACAAAAATGCCATCAACACCATTACAGAAGTATTTGAAGTTACTGACAGGGAATGGCGGGGAATAGGAGAAATTGCAAATAGCGGCTATGGCGTAAAAGAAAAATACCGGCTTTATGATGCAATTAAAAAGTTTGATATCAATATTACCGGAGGCCATGAAGATCCTACCTGTATGTCTGGCGATATTATGAAGGGTAAAATTAAGCCAAATGCCTGTCCTAATTTTGGCATAAAATGCACACCGGCAAAACCGTTAGGCGCACCCATGGTGAGCAGTGAAGGCGCTTGTGCGGCTTACTACCATTTTCATAGCATGGCAAATTTAATTGAAGCATAAATTAATTCGAGTCAAATAAATTAATTCGAATCAAAATAACAGAAATTTAACTTTTTTAGCCAAAATAAAATTATGATACTATCCTGTCCCTTACCTCAGTTAGATTTTGATGTTATCAACCTCGGTCATGGTAGCGGTGGCACGCTAACCAGTAAATTATTGGAAGCCGGAGTTTTTAAACTCTTCGAAAATGACCTGCTTAATAAAAAGCATGACGGTGCAGTTTTTGAATTAAATGGCAAAGTAGCTATGAGTACTGATACCTATGTTGTTTCACCCATATTTTTTGAAGGTGGAAACATTGGGGACCTCGCTGTTAACGGAACAATTAACGACCTGGCGATGTGCGGTGCCGAGGCCAAATACCTTACGCTTGCTTTTGTTTTGGAAGAAGGATTGAAAATGACCGAGTTTTGGGATATCCTTTTGAGTATAAAAACTGCCAGTGAAATGGCAGGTGTACAAATTATTACCGGCGATACAAAAGTTGTTGAACGGGGTAAAGGAGATAAAATTTTTATAAACACTACAGGAATAGGCAAAGTTCATCATAAGGCGAATATTGATATCTCCAATATAAAACCAGGTGATAAAATTATTTTGAGCGGTCCCCTGGCCAGGCACGGAATTGCTATTATGAGTGAGCGGCAAGGTTTGAAGTTCGAATCAAATATTACCAGCGACACCAGGCCTTTAAATGATATAGTACTTTCGCTGTTGGAACAGTTTGGTGAGGCTATTCACTTCCTGCGCGACCCAACTAGAGGAGGGCTGGCTACGGTACTCAATGAAATAGCTTTAGATGCAAAAATGGGAGTAGATATTTCTGAACGCGAAATACCAGTTGATGAAGATGTGCGGAGTGCCTGTGAAATGCTGGGACTCGATCCTTTATACGTAGCTAACGAAGGACTCTTTATTGCCATTGTTGAAGCTTCTGCAGCTGATGAGTTGTTATGGACTTTGCGGGAATGGGAGCATAATACTGACGCCAGTATTATTGGCGAATTTACCAATGACCATGCGAGACAAGTACTGTTAAAAAGCAATATTGGCGGCCGCAGGGTTGTAAATATGCTGGCGGGAGAACAATTGCCGAGAATTTGCTAAACGCATTTCAAATAAAATCACAAGGAAAAAAAGCTCAATAAATAATCCCTATATGATCACATTCTCTCTTTTACTTACAATTTATGCCGGATTTACACATGCATTTGAAGCTGATCACTTGCTTGCAGTCAGCAATATTGTTTCCCAGCGCGACCATATCTGGTCATCGATAAAAGATGGAATTTTCTGGGGACTCGGACATTCGTCAACTATAATTTTAATTGGTGTTTTGATGATTATTTTCAAAGTAGGAATTTCTGAACACAGTTTTCATTATTTTGAAGCCACTGTGGGTACAATGCTTGTTGGCCTTGCGGTTTACAGGTTAATTAAGTTTTTCAGGAATTCAAAAGTTGTAATCCACCATCATACGCATAGTCACGGGGCTGGCAAACATAAACATATCCATATTCATTACGGCGGCGTTCAGCATAGTCACCAGCATACACATTCACTTGCTTATGGAGTTGGTTTAATACATGGCCTTGCCGGTAGCGGCGCATTAGTGATTATAGCAATGACCAATATAAAAAGCCCTGCCGAAGGTGTGTTATTTTTAGTTGTTTTTAGTTTGGGATGCATTGTTGGAATGTTGGTAGCGGCAGGTTTATTCAGTATTCCTTTTTCTAAAAAATTGATTCAGGCGCCTATCCTTCAATCGATACTGGTAATAGTAACTTCTGGCTTATGCCTGGCTTATGGCGGAATGGTAATTTACAACAATCTTAATATTTAGATACAAATAATCCCGAAAATTCTAAGTATGGTTAGGTTTGATATAATGGATTATTTCGTGTTTTTTAAAAATCGGGCAACTTTTTTCTTGTTTTCTTAGTCAATATTTTGTGTTAAATTTATCGTTTTTGTTTAACCCGGTTATCAGGATAAAATAAGGGGAAAGATTTGCATTTGCCTATGACAATTTTGAAAATTAAACGAAAGGTTATCCCTTTGGTATGTATTTATTTACTTATTTTCTCCTGTAAAAACGAGTCAATTTTCGGCGTAAGTCTTTATCCCCGAATTACAAATGCTGATAATTACGCGTTATACCTCAATAAAATCAGGACCCACTTACCCGTAAAAATTGCATGCGAAGGCACTTCTTTAACCTATGGGGAAAACGTACCCGGTCCATTACCTCCAATAAATGGTGCTACTCAAACCAGGGCTATCTACCAGTATCCGGAGACTTTGCAAACTACGCTTTTAAGCAAAGGAATAAATGCCAATGTTATTAACCGGGGTTATCCGGGAGATAGAACAACTGATGGTTTAGTTCGCTGGCAGGATAGTACAATTGCTGATGTTTGCATAATTGAATATGGAACGAACGACGTGTACAATTTTGCTGACTATGCCTCTGGAAATTTGACCGTTAATGCATTTTCCGATAGCCTGAGTAAAATTGTTGAGCGCAGGTTGAATCAAAAGGCCTGGGTTATTATTACTTCACCTCCGCAATTAAATCCCCACGACAGTTCATTAGATAGCTACAGTCAAACTATACAAATAATTGCTGTAAAATATGGCTTGCCGGTTTTTGATGTTGAAAAAAGTGTAATCGAGGGTAAAAACGATTATTTCGATAGGGTACATTTAACAGCAACCGCCTATAAAAACTGGGGAATAACTATAGCCCGACTGCTATATACAGGGAATTGATAATGAATTATAGCAGTAATTTATAATTTTTCATCATTATATCTTATTTTCTTTTTTTTCTTGAATGAAGAAAAAATCGGTAGAAAAATATTTATCGATCATTAACCTGCCTCATTTTAATCAAAACAATCAGCTTTTTTTGAATTTATAAGTTAATTATTTTTCAAACCAAGGCGATGATTATCCAGATCGAGCAAATATTCATTTTTGAAAAAGTATTCAATACCCATAATGGAGATACTTGCATTATTTGCACCGGGGTTCTCAACAAATGATAAATTACTCGTTGGGGTTACTGTGAAATTATAATTAAAGCCCAATGAAGTACTTACCATTACCTGTGTGTTTGATGCTAAATTTTTGAAGTTGCCTGCATAGGTCGGATCACCTAAATAACTGCAATAATTGGTTCCTGAATCAAAAAGAACATGAGAACTAAAACTGATGGAATTATAATTTATGGTAGAATTTAAATATGGTAAATAACCTACGGATGCATTAAAGTTTAGTTGATTCATATTAAATCCTGAGGAGGATACATCAGAACTTGTTAAACCGAATGTAATTGCACCTTGTACATAACTTCCGGATGTGGAATAATTTGATGAATCAATAGCAGCCATCTTAAATCCTTTGGTTAAACCGTTTCCGGCAGTGCAGTAACTAAAAGGACTGGTTAAATTTACATTATTACCGAAATTCTGGTCGTAAATTTCTGAAGATCCAAAAAGGTCAAAAAAATGAGCACTATATGCTACGTTCGAAGAGTTTACAGCTTTATAATAAAGTAAAAAAGGCAGTCGTTTTATTACCAAATTACCATTCTGATCACCAACGGTTACTTGCGCATAGGCTAAATTTCCATAAACTTTGTCTGCTGTCGCATCACTCGCACCGTATGATAATGTAGCTGTTTGGTTTGTTATAGTGATTCCGTTAACAACGGTTGAATCACCTGTAAAATTAAATCCGGATGATGTTATTAATGACGATGGAACAACACCCGAGGCATCCATAACTAAGCCACCGGAACCGGTATCAAATATTACCGGGCGATTTACTGTTTGAGTGCCAATACTTGAAATAACAATATCCTGTTCGTAATAGGTGTAACCGGGGTAATCACCCGCGGGCCCTTTAACAAAGTACATTCCCAATTTTACAGGGTTTGCTATAGCCGGTGTATTATTTGATGAACCATTTTTTTTACAGGATGCTATAAAACAGAAAACGAAAAGCAGTACAATAGCCTGTACCGGGTAATAAAATTTCTTCATAATATAAATTCAGGTTTATAATATTTTTTATTGGATTTAATTTGATTTTAATCCGAGTTTGTGATCATCAAAATCTAATAAATATTCATTGTTTGTAAAAAAGTCAATACTTATAACAGAGGCGAGACCACCCGAAAAACTTGGATTTTCGGCAAATGTTGGTATTAAATTGCTGTTATTTGTATAACTATAATTAAACCCGGATACAGTTTGTATACTTACCTGGCTGCCTGTACCTAACTTAATTGTTTTATTTCCCTGATATGTTGGGTCTTCCAAAAAATTAGCTACATTGGTTCCGCTGTCAAAAAGAACAAAAGATGAATATGATTGGCTTGTGTAATTTACAGATGCTCTGATCATTGGGAAATATCCGGGATAATATCCGCTGCTGTTACCCGGGTTCATAGTAAGCTGACTAAATATAAACCCTGATGATGCGGAAAGATCATTGGTGGTTAATCCCAAAGTTATTGCTGCAGGTAAATATTGGTAAAAGTTGTAGCCAATATTAACTGAAGTGCTTCCTATAGCTGCCATTTTATAGCCCCGGGTAAGCCCGGTTGCAGGTTGAAAATAAGCGAAAGGGCTGGTAATATTGGTTCCATCCTGAAAAGATATATCATAACCTTCGTTTGAGCCAAAAACATCAAATGTATGCGCGGAGTATTTATTACCGTTTACATCAGTAGCTTTGTAATAAAGGAAAAAAGGTACTCGTTTTATGACTGCCTTGCCGTTTTCGTCACCAACAGTTATGGGAGCATATGCCAGATTACCATAAGCTGTTGCTGAATACTGCCCCTCCCCATAGCTGACTGTAGTTGTTTGATTTGTTATAGTAATGCCATTTACAACAGTAGTATCGCCATTGAAACTAAATCCATTACTGGTAATCATTGAACTTGGCAGCAAACCATCCGCATCTAAAACCATACCACCTGAACCAGTGTCAAAAAGTAAATCATAGTCAACAGAATCTGTGCCAACACTTACTATTGGTATTTGTAATTGTTTATATATAAATGAATCAGCCACTTCATATAATCCTATTTTTACGGGTTGCGGTGTATTGGTTGTTGACTTATTATCTTTTTTACAGGAGATGATTGAAAATATTACGAATGTTAACAATAGAAAGGAAATAAGTCTGGCTAAGTATTTTTTTTTCATGCGATATTATTATAAGTATAAAAACAAGAAATATAATGGTTTATTGCAAATCAGTAAAAAATTATTTTCCTGATTTTCAAAAAAAACATCTTTCAAATTTTTTACAATATACTCAAATTATAGTAAAATCAATATCAGGTATTCTGTTAAGGTAAATAGTTTTTTACAGAATAAAAAAAGCTTAAAGCAGGAAGATCAGTACAATAAAAATATTTGGCTTTATTCAAAAAACCAAAATGTTAACGTTTAAAATGTTTCAGAAAAAGCGGTTATTTTAATTTCTTTTCTGTGAAACTTACGTAAAAGAAAACAGAACCAACAAAAACCAGGATAATTCCAATAAATATTGGCCATTCAGCAACCATGGTACCTGCCGGGCTTATTGTCATTGGATCCGAATCTACAGCGTTGATTCTGGGCCTATAATAAGTTAAACAGTAAATAGTGAATATAATCCCGGAGATAAATAAAAGTATGCTGGTAATTTTCATTATAATATAATTTAAACTATTAAATTCTTTACGCTGTAAAGGTATAATTATTTTGAAAATTTTAATTTAGAAATATTTTTTTAATGACTTTTACTGCTAAGATTCTCATATTTTCTCTTACATTTCCCTCGAATAAAACAATAAAAAAATAGAAACAGCTAATTAATTGGTAAACAAATGGAAAGAAGGGAATTTATAAAACAAAGCGCCATTGCCACTGCGGGATTGACACTATTTTCGACAGGAAACTTGTTCGCAGCGCCAAAAGAAAAAGTAAAGCTTGGGTATATTGGTGTTGGGCTACGCGGACGGAATCATATTGCTGAAGGTTTGCTGCGCGACGATGTAGAAATAGTTGCCATTTGTGACCCCCAGGAAAGTTCACTGAAATATTGCAGGGAACAATTTACAAAGGCCGGGAAGCCCTTGCCGAAAGAGTTTACAGGTTCAATTGATGCCTATAAAAAGTTGCTTGATTTAAAAGAAATTGATGCCGTAATAATAGCCTCGCCATGGCAGTTTCATCACCCGCAGGCTATTGATGCAATGCATGCAGGCAAATATGTTGGTTGTGAAGTTATAGCGGGTTTAAGTATTGACGATCATTGGGATCTGGTTAATACATCCGAATCAACAGGAATGCCTTATATGACAATGGAAAATGTTTGCTACCGGCGTGATGTAATGGCTGTGTTAAATATGGTAAGGCAGGGCTTATTTGGTGAAATGATCCATTTTGAAGGCGGCTATCAGCATAACCTGCGCGAAGTATTGTTTAATGATGGGCAGCATTTTTATGGCCATGGCGTAGAATTTGGCCCCAATGCATTAAGCGAAGCACAGTGGCGCACGCAGTTTAATATAGACAGGGATGCGGATATTTACCCAACACACGGTGCCGGTCCTATATTACAATATGCAGATATTAACAGAGGTAACCGTTTTACAAACCTGGTGTCGTTCAGTTCGAAAGCAAGAGGTTTGGCTGCTTATGTTGAAGAGCAATCGCCGGGCAATAAAAACGCCAAAATAAATTACAAAAATGGTGATGTTACAACCACCATGATCAATTGTGCAAACGGCGAAACGGTTTTGCTTTCGCATGATACACATTTACCCAGGCCATATTCCCTGGGTTTCAGGGTGCAGGGCACAAACGGACTTTGGATGGATGTGGCAAAAAGTGTTTACATTAATCATAAATCGAAAAATGACGATGAATGGGATGGGGTTGATGACTGGTTTAAAAAATACGACCATCCCCTTTGGAAAAAATATGAAAGCAAAGCCGAAGGTGCAGGGCATGGTGGTATGGACTGGTTTGTTTTTAATGCATTTGTTGAAGCTGTTAAACAACAAAAACAAACACCAATTGATGTTTATGATTCCGCTACCATGAGTGTAATTACACCACTCTCAGAGAAATCAATTGCCGAAGGTAATATGCCGCAGCAATTCCCCGATTTTACAAAAGGGAAATGGAAAAACCGGAAAAATATGTTTGCTTTAGATGACAGCGGTTTTTGAATTTTGAAGTCTGTTTTTCAATAATATTGAATTGATTAGCTTTCAAAATGGAAATATGCCCTGATTTATTGTTTAAACCATTGAAATTAGCCCAAAAAACACTGTTTAACAGTAAATTAATTTTTTTTGTAATAAATTATATCCCTACCTTTGCAGTCCCAATTAACAAATTGGGAAAAGGAGAAAAATTATTTAATGGCAAAAAAACAGGAAGCAGAAAAAGAACTTAAAGCTAAGGAAGCTGAATTAGATGTAATTACAGCGCCGCAGGAGAAAGAAACTATTGAATCAGAAGCTGATTCAATCTCTATTGAAGAGATCAAATCAAAAATCACAGCCGCCAGTCAGGACTTTGATTGGGATGCTGATGAAAAAAAATTCGGCAATTACAGCGACAGTGACCGCGAAAAAATGGAGAAATTGTATGATGGAACTTTCAGTTCAATCACCAAGGGCGAAATTATTACCGGAACAGTTGTAAATGTTAACTCGAAAGATGTAGTATTAAACATCGGTTTTAAGTCTGATGGTTTAGTTTCTGTATCTGAATTCCGTGATACACCTGATCTGAAGATCGGTGATACAGTTGAAGTATTTGTTGAGTCGCAGGAAGATGCTAACGGTCAGTTGGTGCTTTCACGCAAACGTGCAAAAACTCAAAAATCATGGGAGCGTATTAATTCTGCATTGGATAATGACGAGATCATCACCGGTTTTGTTAAGAGCAGAACTAAGGGTGGTTTGATTGTAGATATAATGGGCGTTGAAGCCTTTTTACCTGGTTCACAAATCGACATTAAACCTATCAGGGATTATGACGTTTATGTGGGCAAAACAATGGAATTCAAAGTTGTTAAAATCAATCACGAATTTAAAAACGTGGTAGTATCGCACAAAGTGCTGATTGAAGACGATTTGGAAAACCAGAAAACCGAAATAGTAGCTAAACTTGAAAAAGGACAGGTACTTGAAGGTACCGTTAAAAACATTACCGACTTTGGTGTATTTATTGACCTTGGTGGTGTTGACGGTTTATTACACATTACTGATATTTCATGGGGCCGTATTGAGCATCCGCGCGAAGTATTGTCATTGGATCAGAAAATCAACGTTGTTGTACTTGATTTTGATGATGAGAAAAAACGTATCGCTCTTGGCTTAAAACAATTAACGCCTCATCCTTGGCAAAGCCTTGACGAGACCATTATTGTTGGCTCGAAAGTTAAAGGTAAAATTGTTACCGTTGCCGATTATGGCGCATTCCTGGAAATTATCCCGGGTGTTGAAGGTTTGATACACGTGTCAGAAATGTCATGGTCTCAAAACTTACGTAACCCTCAGGAATTCCTGAAAGTAGGTGACGAAGTTGAAGCACAAGTTTTAACGCTTGACCGCGACGAACGCAAAATGTCATTAGGTATTAAGCAATTAACACCCGACCCTTGGCAAAATGCTTCAACCCGTTATGCAATAGGTACTACTCATATCGCTACAGTTAAAAACATGACCAACTTTGGTGTGTTTGTTGAACTGGAAGACGGAATTGACGGATTAATTCACATCTCTGATCTTTCATGGTCTAAGAAAGTTAACCACCCTAATGAATTCACTAAAGTTGGTGAAAAATTAAACGTGGTTGTACTCGAACTTGATGTTGAGAACCGTAAACTAAGTTTAGGTCACAAACAACTGGAAGAAAACCCATGGGATACTTTTGAAACAATCTTCACTATTGATTCAATACATGAAGGTACCGTGTTAAAAGTAACTGAAAAAGGAGCAATTGTTGCATTACCTTATGGTGTTGAAGGCTTTGCGCCTACCAAGCACCTGGTTAAAGAAGATGGCAAGAGCCTGAAAGCGGAAGAAGCTGCAGAGTTCAAAATCATTGAATTTAACAAGGAAAACAAACGTATTGTTATCTCTCACTCACGCATTTGGGAAGAAGCCCGTGCCGAAGCAAGAGTTCAGGAGTTTGAATCACGTAAGAAAGAAGCAAAAGCTGCAAATAACGCGGTGAAAAAAGTGAAAGAATCTGTTGAGAAATCAACTTTAGGCGACCTGAGCGTTTTGGCTCAGCTTAAAGAGCAGATGGAAGGCGCTGAAAGCAAAGCCCGTAAAGCAACAAAAAAACCAACTACTGAAGAAGAAGTATAAGGTTTAAGAATTTCAATACTTTAGCCCTTCCGATCTTTTCGGAGGGGCTTTTTTATGAAAAGGAACAATATGTCCGGAGAAACAAACCTTACCGCATTATTAAAAACCATGCGCCCAAAACTTAATGAGGGCGAATATGTGTTTTGTACAATACCTGCTTCACACAATATTGATCCATCACAAATAATTGGCTCATTCAGAGAACAAGAAGGACTGACCCTAATTCTCGAAAAGCAAATGGCAGACAGTCTGGGTTTAAATTACACCTATGTTGCCGCCTGGATTACCTTAACTGTGCATTCTTCGCTCGAAGCTGTTGGACTCACTGCCGCATTTTCGAACGCGTTGGCTAAGGAAGGCATAAGCTGCAACGTTTTTGCAGCCTATTATCACGATCATATTTTTGTTGCGAAGAATGATGCTGAAAGAGCAATGAAAGTGCTTCAGCAATTAACCTCTCCCGGATAATAAAAATTTGTAGGAATTCTTACTTTGATGCTGAAGCTATTTCCTCTTCCGGGCTTTCCGACTTTCGGACTAAACTCAACTAATATCCTTTCTCTATTCAACTAATCACAAATTTATTTATCTTTGCCAAAATCCAACCAAACGATGCAAAACCTCACCCTGCTCGACGGTAAAAAATTTCAGATTACTTTACAGCGTTTATGCCGTCAATTAATTGAAAATCATGATGATTTTTCAAAATCGGTGATCATTGGCATACAACCCCGCGGAATTTACCTGGCTAAACGGATAGCAATTGAACTTCGTAAAATATTGCCGGGAAAAGTGATACTGCAGGGAGACCTTGATATTACCTTTTACCGCGATGATTTCCGCAGGCGCGAATCACAACTTGTTCCAAATCAAACCAAAATAGATTTTATTATTGAAGGTAAAAAAGTGATTATGATGGATGATGTTTTGTGGACGGGCCGCACCATACGCGCCGCAATGGATGCATTACAGGCATTTGGTCGCCCGGATAAAGTAGAGTTATTGGCTTTGGTTGACAGACGTTATTCACGCCAGCTTCCGGTTTCACCTGATTATGTGGGCATTGAAGTTGATTCGATAGCTTCCCAGCGTGTAGTAGTGAGTTGGGTGGAAACAGATGGAGAAGATAAGATTGTCCTGGTTTCGGATGCTAAATAATTTCGGATTTCGAATGTTCGATTTCGGATTTTTTTTATCCCGGATATTGACTAATTAGTAATTGTATTCTTTGATTTAAAAAAATAAACAAAATTAAACAATTGGATAAGAACGAGTTAAAACAACGAACAAAAAACTTTGCAGTTAGCGTAATAAAGTTTTTAGGTGAATTACCTCCAAATAGAACCCTTAACCTCTTGTCTAATCAATTAATTAGATGCTCAACTTCAATCGGCGCAAATTACCGTTCAGCTTGTAAAGGAAAATCAACCGCCGATTTTATTAATAAAATAGTGATTGTAGAGGAGGAAGCTGATGAAACGATTTACTGGCTTGAGTTATTAGAAGAGTCAGCTTTGGTTAGTGCAAGCGATGTTTACGAACTTAAAAAGGAAGCAAATGGGCTTACCACAATTTTTACTTCAATTGGAAAAACTGCAAAAACAAATCAAAAATTAAATAAAAAATAAACCCGAATTCGAATATTCGAAATCCGAATAAATCCGAAACCGCACTTCTGATATTCGAAATCTGAATAAATCCGAAATCGAACATTCGAAATCCGAAATCTGAATAAATCCGAAATCGAACATCCGAAATCCGAAATCAAATAAAATGGCAGGATTATCAACAAGGCACCTCTTAGGCATAAAGGATTTAAACCCCGACGATATTCAATTAATATTTGAAACGGCTGATGGTTTTAAGACGGTATTGAACAGGCCGATAAAAAAAGTGCCTTCTTTACGCGACGTTACCATAGCTAATATATTTTTTGAAAACTCAACGCGCACCCGTTTATCATTTGAACTGGCCGAACGGCGTCTTTCTGCCGATACCATAAATTTTGCTGCCTCTTCATCATCGGTTACCAAAGGCGAGACGTTGATAGATACTGTGAATAATATTCTTGCAATGAAGGTTGATATGGTGGTAATGCGCCATCCTTATGCCGGGGCGGGTATATTTTTATCGAAACATGTAAAAGCCCAAATTGTTAACGCGGGAGACGGTGCACATGAACACCCCACTCAGGCTTTGCTGGACGCTTTTTCTATCCGCGAAAAACTGGGTGATGTGGCCGGTAAAAAAGTGGCTATTGTGGGCGATATTCTTCATTCACGAGTTGCGCTTTCGAATATACTATGCCTAAAACAACTGGGTGCCGAGGTTATGGTTTGCGGGCCAACTACGCTTATTCCGAAATATATTGGCTCATTGGGTGTTAGGGTTGAACATAACCTATTGAAGGCCCTTAATTGGTGCGATGTGGCCAATATGCTCCGTATACAACTGGAACGCCAGGACATCAAGTACTTTCCATCCCTGCGCGAATATACTATGCTCTACGGGCTCAATAAGCAAATCCTCGATTCGCTGGACAAAGAAATTATTGTGATGCACCCTGGTCCGATAAACCGGGGCGTCGAAATAACCAGCGATGTGGCGGATAGCAAACAATCAATCATCCTCGACCAGGTGGAAAATGGTGTGGCCATACGAATGGCCGTGTTGTTTTTGCTGGCAGGGCAAAATCCTTAAATATTCTGCTATGTTTTGGGATACTTTAAATAAATATCTAAAAGAAAATTTATTCGGTATAATAATTTTTATCGGAATTTTGCCGATTGGATATTATTTTAGATTCGATAAGCCATATTTGTATTTTGGATTTATTTGGATGTCAATTTCATTAATCAAAGGCTATTTTCGATTCAAAAAGAGGTTATTATACCTTGCAAAACTTGAAAGTAAAGGATTAACCGAAAACGATGCGATTAACATCTCGTTTGTTGAAAAATGGCAGAAAACAAGAGCAAGAGGAATTTATTCATATTGTCTGTTTGAATGCGGATTGAGTTTAAGTATCTTCTTTTCATTCTTGTTCGGTATTATTGGATATATACTTGTTTGGGTAATTCCCCCCAAAATGAATGTTGATGCGACAACATTTGTTGTAACTTGTTGTTTTATGGGAGTTGTTGCCGGATTTTTAGCATGTGCATTTAGTTGGTCAGTCAATCAGAAGAAATTTGAACGGTTAATCAACTCCTCACATTAATTCCCTGTTTATGTCGTTCTAAAAGGGATATTAAATTATGAGATCAGCATTCACATTAATTATATTTTTCCTTGTGGTTTCAACAGCAAACGCCCAAAGCCGCCAGCAGCAAAAAGTCGACTCTGTTTTTCAAAAGGTTAAAATATATTTCAACCAAAAAAATGCTGATGCCATTTACAATTTTGCTGGCAGCGACTTTCAGAAAGAACTGAGCATTGATGCATTTAATGACGTTGCAAACAAGCAGCTATTTCCTTTAGGCGAAATAAAAGGATCAACATTGATTAGTTTTGTTAACAATAATGTTGCTACTTACAAATTGAATTTTAGTACGGTAACATTACAGTTGTTAATGAGCCTTGATAAAAAGGATAAATTAGAACTGTTTCTTTTTCAGGATTACAAAGAGCCAATTGCAAACAAGACAGCGCTTGTAGCTACCACAAACACAAGACGCTCCTCAATTGAAATAAAAATTGATTCTGTTGTTCGTACCTATATTCAAAAATCAAATACCGTTGGTTTATGTATTGGTATTTTAAATAAAGGGAAGGTCAGTGTTTTTGGGTATGGCGAAACAATTAAAAGAACCGGCAAAATACCAAATGCCGATAATTTTTTTGAGATAGGTTCAATAACAAAAACTTTTACCGCAACATTACTTGCTTGGTACGTTAACGAAGGAAAAATAAAACTTGAAGACCCGGTCACTAAATTTTTACCCGATTCTGTTTCTGCCAACCCCGAACTTGCGAAAATAACCCTGTTAAATTTGATTAATCATACATCAGGTTTAGCCAGGATACCCGACAATCTGATCAGCCATGCCTCTGACCCCCTTAACCCTTATAAGGATTATACAAAAACGCTGCTTTTTCAATACTTAAAGTATTGTAAGCTGGAAAATAAGCCTGGCGAAAAATATGCCTATTCCAATTTAGGTGTCGGTTTGCTGGGAACAATACTTGAAAATGTTAGTGCCAGAAGCTACGGGCAAATGCTCAACGAAGTTATTTGCAAACCGCTTAATATGTTTAGTACGGCTCAATATTTAAATCCCCTGCTTGCACCGCGGTTTGTGCAGGTATACAATTCAGATGGTGATGAAACACCGGCCTGGGATTTTGATGTTTTGGCACCCTGCGGCGCATTACGTTCAACCGTTAATGATTTGCTCATATACGTAAAAGCGAACATGTACCCGGGTACTGATCAACTTTCAAAAGCATTTTTACTTACTCAAAAAGTAACATTTGCCCGCGATGTAAAAATTGCGCTTGCCTGGCATATAATAACGGTTAATGGACTGAACTATTTTTTTCATAACGGTGGCACCAATGGAAGCAGTAGTTTCTTAGCATTCAACCCCGATAAACAGCTGGCTATTGTTGTCCTTTCAAACGCCGCCGAAAGTACTGATAAAGTAGGAACAGATATTTTAAAAGTAATCCAATGATTGGGTTAAAGGCTAAAGCTTAAAAGTATTTGCTCTAAAATATAGATAATTTTTACCTTTCTCCTTTTTCCTTTCGCCTTTTATCATTCCCCTTCCTCAAAATAGGCGGTAACTTAATCCTAAACGCAACAATTCACTTTTTAAACCAGTTGGGCCAAAATTTGCTATTTTTTTATCCAGATTAATTAATCCATGGGCGTAAGAAACATACAAAACAAACCGTCCGTAATTAGCCACAGCATTATAGCGTAGCCTTACATCTAAAGGAGAATTATTCAATTTAAAGTTGGTTTCATAAACAATGCCATTAGTACCGGTGGCTTTTCCCTTATCATAAGATGAAATATTACTTGCAAAATCTAATGCTGGTAAAATATCTAATTTAACTTTTTTTAAATTAAACCTATAACCCAAATAGGGACTGAAATTTAGATAGTTGTTTTGTAAAAAAGTTTGTCCTGACGATTTTACCGTAGAGTAGGTAAGATCATACCAAGGGTACACTGTATCATAATATGGATATACATAATCTATATTTGTTTTGCTTCTTAAAATTTCATAGCCTGCCTCTATACCAAAAATAAAGCCGGATTTACTTACTTGCTGTGCCTTAAGCCCTAAACCATAGCTCAAACCATATTTGTTGCCGTAAGGGTTATTAGTATAGCCTTGCACTGAACCACCTGCATTAATAAAGGTAGAACCGGCCGAAGAGTTTCCTGCATAATGAAACAACCCAGTATTCGCAAAAACACTTAACTCTATTTTTTGGGCAAATATTTTTGTGGAAAGTAACAGCGGGAATAACAACAGTAAAAATTTTTTCAAAGCATCAGAATTTAAATTTTAAATTCAAACCGCCGGCTCCAAACGGAATATTTTGAGAGCCAAGGCCCCCAATGGGATATTTGATAAAGGGTTCGGCAATAAGGCGTTTTTTTCCAAAAGGCAATCCTGCACCAAATGCAAAATTGATTGTTTTAGCGAAATAAAAACTATCGAAATTTTTGCTTGTGCTGCTGCCCTGTGTTTGCTGATTAAAGGGGTAAGAAGCCGCCGGAAACCCATATTGATAGGTATAGGTTTCGTTAATAAAAGTGCCTGAACTAAAGCCAGCTGTAACATAAAAATTATTAGCGCCTGAACTTAAATCGTATTTAATGTTTATCGGAACGTCAAGACCTAAAAGACCAGCACTGTAATTTTTTACAGAAGTTGCCGGATTAAAACTATTACCTACCAGATTGTAAGCACTGGGCAGGTTAGCCGAAACAAAATCAGTTTGCGCTGCATTTAGAGCAATGCTACTGGAGTATGATAATGTGTTTCTTGCAAGGCCCAAACCTGTAGAGAGGCTTAAGCTATTACCCAGGTAAATATCTGAACTCAGGCCCACACCAAGGTTAACAGCACTTTCGCTGCCTTTGGCATAATTTAAATAGGTAGCCTCATAAACTCCAAATTTTAATTTTTTATCAGCAATGTTTGTTTTTTTAGTTTCAGGAACCTTTGTTTCAGCAAGCATCTTGTATATCGCATTTTTTTCATCTAAAATATTTACTGGTATAACCTTATTAGTTGTTTCTGTTTGTTCCACAAACAAATGAAATTTTTGATTTTTGATTTCCAGGGCTTCATAACTTCCCCTATCAGTTTCAGAAATTATGCTTTGTTTTACATCCGTATTATCTTCTTCATTTAATACTTGCTTTAATTTCGATCTGTTGTGCTTTTCTTTTAAACTATTGGCTGAATTTTTATTCTCTAAAGCCAGGCTGGCTGATTTAGCAGGAATAACCTGTCTTAGTCTGGGATTATTTTTAAGTTTCGAGAAGCTTGTTGAAACGACAAGGTTTTGAGTAGAATCTGTTTTGATTTTACCCGGGGAATGCTCATTTTTATTTTCAGGGCTTATTTTTGGTGAAGTTTTTAAATTTCTGTTTTCATCCGAAAACCCGTGTCCCTTTTTAACAAGCCATGGTTTTTTGGCAATAAAGTCCTTAGCGCTATTATTAGCCGTTTTGTTTGAAGTGCTTTCATAAAAGTATAACCCCAGGCCCAGAGTCAAAAATACTAATGCAGCCGCACCCCTGTACATCCAAATAATGAATAACCGGTTCTTTTTCTTTTGGGGTAGTTTTTCCAAAAGTTTCAACCAGCCTTCTTCTGCAGTCGGTGATTCTACGTTTTCGAAAAGCTCACCGACCCGCTTTCTTAAATCGCTATCCAACTGTTCGTACATCGTTTTGTGATTCTGATTTAATAAGTGTTCTTAATTTTTCCTTTGCTCTGCTCAAGTATACCCTTGATGAACTAACCGGAATATTTAATAATGTTCCAATTTCATCATGATTGTAACCATCAATCTCATAAAGATTAAAAATGGCCAGTTGAAGAGGAGGTAATTCGTTCATCAGATTTAAAATATCCTGAAGATTTAAGTTTTCAATAGCTTTCGCTGCATTTGTAAGCGGAGGAGCATTTTCCAGATCAATATTTTGCAAATATTTTAATTCTTTACGCCTGCGATCAATAGCAGTATTCACTATTATTGTTCGTAACCATGCTTTGAAAGGTTTGTCGCTATTGTAGCTTTCTATTGCCTTAAAAACTTTTAAAAAACTATCATTTACTACTTCAAGTGCATCATCCTTATTTAAACTATACCTCAAACTAATGCCCATAGCATAGCCATAGAATCGCTTATATAGCATTTCCTGATATTTAAGGCTACCCTTTTTGCATTGCTTTATTAGTTCTTCTTCAGCAATGCCCGGCGATTGAGGCATTAATATAAATTAGTTCAGATTTAAATTTTATCCTTTAAATGATATTACGCGGCAAATGGGGAATTCGCTACATAAAAATATTATTAAATAGTTCAAAAAGTGATTTATTACTTTTTCTATTTAAACAATTCGTATTACTGGCTTTTTTTAAAACTATACACGTATGAAGCAGTATCAAGAGGGCTGTATCCAACCATATTCAAACTGGCGCCATCATAATGGTATTGGTATACACCGCTTAAATGTATTTTTAATGGAACAGTATTAGCCACAAAGGTTTTATCTAAAAACTCAATCTGGCTGTAATCTGAACTGAATACATAACTCCCGTAGCTGCCTGCATGTAAGGTAGAGGTATCACCGGTTATTTTATATCCTGTAGTTGGGTCTAAATTTAAAACAAGATTTGATTTTAGCGTATCAATTATGCCCGTATTTGAATGAATATGATAATATGTAAACTGACCAGTAAATGTTCCGGAAGGTAAAAGTGGAGTAGGAGCAGTTGATTTATTAAGACTGCAACCAACAGAAAACACAATTAAGCAAAATGCCAGTGATAGAAAGTAAAAGAATTTCATATATTTTATATTTAATTTAGGATACGTTTTATTTTAGTTTAACGATACAACGAATGATAAATTTCTTATTTCATATTTTTTTTGCCTCTTCCCAAAATACATCCATTTCGGCCAGGCTCATATCATGCAATTGCTTTCCTGTTTCAATTGCTTTACTTTCCAGGTATTGAAAGCGTTTGATAAACTTCCTGTTTGTTTTTTCAAGCGCGTTTTCCGGATTGATGTTGATGAACCGGGCATAATTTATCAGCGAAAATAATAGGTCGCCGAATTCACCTTCAGCTTTTTCATGGTCAATTGTTGTTTCATCTTCTGCGTTAAATTCATTTTTAAACTCCAGCAATTCCTCTTCAACTTTAGCCCAAACCTGGCTTTTCTCTTCCCAATCAAAACCAACTCCTCTTGCTTTTTCCTGTATGCGCGAGGCTTTTACAAGAGCGGGCAGCGAAGCCGGTACACCACCCAAAACAGATTTGTTTCCTTCTTTTAGTTTTATTTGTTCCCAGTTGCGTTTTACGTCATTTTCATCTGCTACATCAACGTCACCATAAATATGCGGGTGCCGGTTTACCAGTTTATCGCAGATGCCATTGAGTACATCAGTAATCGTAAAGTCGTTGGTTTCGGATGCAATCCGGGCATAAAAAACCAGGTGCAGCATAATATCGCCCAGTTCCTTGCGAATTTCGGGCATATCAGCACTTAAAATTGCATCACTCAACTCATAGGTTTCCTCAATGGTTAAATGCCGCAAACTCTCAAGGGTTTGTTTTTTATCCCATGGGCAATTGAGCCGTAAATCGTCCATAATGGTAAGGAGTCTGGTAAATGCGCTTTCGGCTGTATTTGCTGTAGCGGGTGGCGTTAGATTTTTCACGAATAGTATTGAATTTTCACTAATTAGAAGAATTTAAAAGCAAAAATAGAGTTTTACCTGGAAATTATTGTTTTTATAGGTTTGGAATAGCGGAAGTATAAGTTAGATACCAATTATGCTTTAAATATTTTATTTAATTTTATTCATTCAAAAAACTTTACAAAGTGTCTGACTATAATCAAATTCTGTACGCAATTGAAGTCCATTCAGTAGAAGGGATAAGACAATATTTTGAAAATGGAGGTAGCCCAAATAATACACTGCCAGATGGGACTCCGCTTTTTACAATGATGGTGGAAATGTATACCCGGACGCCCCGATTTAAATTATGTGTGAAAACATTTATAGATTTTGGATTGGTATTTGAAGATAAAGCGCTTTTAGCGGTTTTTGTTGACGATGCAGAAATGCTTGAAAAATTGCTTAGGTTGGAACCATCGCTTATTTCAAAAACTTACTCATTTTATAAAAATACTTATACTCCGCTAACAGGTGGTACATTACTGCATTATTGTGCAGAATATAACAGCCTTGCATGCGCAGAAATATTATTGAAACATGGTGCCGATATAAATGCAAGAGCGGCAGTTGACGACAATGGATTTGGGGGACATACCCCAATTTTTCATACCGTAAATCAAAATTCAAATAACTCGGAAGCTACAATGATAATGCTGCTTGAAAACGCTGCCGACCTGAGTTTTACAGTCATAGGATTAATTTGGGGCAGGGGGTACGAATGGGAAACCTTTATACCAGCTGTAAATCCTATAAGTTATGCTATGATGGGACTTTTACCGCAAATGCACCGAAAGCCAGAAACTGTGGCCCGGGTAATTTCTACTTTGTTGAAATATGCTTACGGGCTCGACTATGTTTTACCAAATGTGCCAAATGCATATTTAAAGGAATGAAAAAAGGATGAATATGTTTATCAAGATTTGAGGATGGCCAGAATTTCGATCATAAAAAGTCCTTAGAAAATGCGGAGATGCTAAACAAAAAATGCCTCCAGTGTTTTTTTCTGAAGGCAATACAAACAGAGGAAAATCCTATTCCTCCGTAATCAACGTTTTAATTTGTTCGGCCATTTCCGGCGTAACATGCGTGCCATGAACAGTACGGGCATGTTCGGCTGCAATGGCTAATACTTCATCCTCGGTGTTTGCGGTTACAACTGCATCGCAGTTAAAACCTGCATCGGCGCATAATAGTTTTTTCATAATCTTTTTGTTTTTAGCTTGTTGATAATTTAAAAACAAAATTATAAGCCATTAATTACCAGAACGGTATCAAAAGATACAGAGCCCCAAATTTATATTAAATCTATCCTGCCACGGTTTAGTTTTAGTTTTTGCTGGCGTTCATAATCCTTAAGGATACGCGAAATTACAACCCTTGTTGTACCAAGCTCACTGGCAATTTGCTGATGAGACAAATTGATAGATTTGCTATTATCGTTTAATGCTTTATTCTTCAGGAATTCCATTACCCTTACGTCAATATGTTCAAATACTATCCCTTCAAATGAGTTGATGAGTTCATCGTATCTTTTCCTGAACATGTGCATAACATATTTGTTCCAGGAAGCATATTTTAACTGCCATTGATCAATTAAATGAGCCGGAAATACAAGTACCTCGGTTGGTTCTGTTACTACACCATGCGAGCTGCTCCTATTATTAAAATAGGCGGCTGCTAATGACATGGTACAGGTTTCTTCGGCCTTTACGTAGTAAAGCAAAATTTCCCTATCCTCCTTTTGCTGATAAACTCGTATTGCACCATTTATTACAATAGGTAAAAATTTAACATATTGACCATCCCTCACAATAATATCGCCCTTTTCAAACTTCAGCAGCTTGCCATGTTGCAATAACTCAGCTTTGAATTCCGGCTCTGTAAAAAATGTAATTTTTTTAAAGATGTCGCTTTTATTCTCCATCATTTTATTAGTAAGGACATTTTTGATAATGGATACTAATTTAAAAAAAAATTTAATTCAGCGTTTTATTGCACGCAACATTTCCCTTTTACCGGTTGCACCCGGCACTTTTTCAATTTTGCAACCCAGCGCTTTTACCATTCTTTTCAGGTTGCCAGTTATAGCATAAGTAACAAACACGCCTCCGGGCTTTAAAAAACTTAAAGTATGGGTAATGGCTTGTTCATTCCACATCTCGGGTTGATAGGCCGCCGCAAATGCATCGAAATAAATAATATCGTATTGTTTATCGGACTTAAAATTAAGCAGTGTGCAGTTGACAATTTTTAGCTTATTGTTTGCATCGATTTCGGTAAAGCTGCCCAGCGAATTTAGATATTTGCCGGTGAAGCTTTGCCAGAGTGGTTCAGCAATATAATTTTGATAACCTGTTTGGCGAACTAATTCCGGGCTTAGTGGAAATGCTTCAATACCGGTATAATCCAATTTTACTT
>Ga0364894_10146_pt1 | contig 38710 bp, 35 predicted proteins | sample ExccelJu500001D4_FD_206942 | JGI IMG/M metagenome (GOLD analysis project Ga0364894, IMG submission 206942) | Enriched cells from Trout Bog Lake Hypolimnion, Wisconsin, USA - BchlTB.July16.5000.01.D4 | ecosystem: Environmental > Aquatic > Freshwater > Lake > Hypolimnion/Profundal zone | place: USA...
CACTCATTAGAAAAAAACTTTCTCATTTCTGGTCTTATTAATTGGATAGATGAAAATTCGCTTTCAGCGCGCTAGCAAGAACTGATAGTTCACGAACTTTTTGCCAATTTTTTTCCCGAATCAGTTGAGTGCTAGCAAGCCAACTACCCCCAATACAGGCCACATTACTCAGGGATAAATATTCAACTGCCTTTTCATTGGTTATTCCACCAGTTGGGCAAAAAGCAATATCAGGAAATGGACTAGTCCAAGCTTTCAAAAGATTTACCCCACCCACCACCTCCGCTGGAAATAATTTCAAGAAATCAAATCCGTCACTGCTAGCTTGCATAAGCTCAGATGCTGTAGAAACTCCCGGTAATAGCGGCATCTGTATCTGCTGGCTAGCGATACCAATTGCACTCGTATATCCTGGACTGACACAAAATTGCGCACCGCAATCTTTCGCCCGCTGTAAATCAGCAAAGGATCGAATGGTTCCAGCGCCCACTACTGCCTCAGGAAATCTCTTTGCAATTTCGCTAATTGCCTCCAACGCAATTGGGGTTCTTAGGGTCATTTCAAGTACCCTTAATCCTCCATTAAGCAGGGCTTCGGCCAACGGCAAAGCATCACCAACCGAGTCAATAACAATAACTGGTATTACTGCACCAAGCATGGGTAAATCCCGTGTAGTCATAGCCATGTGCATGCCCCCTCTTCTGCGTTGCTTGCATTTTGACGCAAGCCTGAAAATAAATTACGCCCATAGGAATTTGCGCTACCCCTGGGTGGTAATGGTGGCTCATCAACACGAATCTCTAGCTCTGCTGAATCTACTTTTATATCTAATATTCCATTTATAGCATCCACACAGATGATGTCCCCATCGTGAACTTTGGATAACAATCCACCTTGAATTGCTTCTGGCGAAACATGGATTGCCGCCGGCACAGAGCCTGATGCACCACTCATCCTCCCATCGGTTACCAAGGCCACTCGATATCCTTTGTTCTGCAATATAGTGAGTGCGGGGGTCAACTTATGTAGCTCTGGCATTCCATTTGCTCGCGGCCCTTGGTTTCGTACAACCACCACAACATCACAATCAAGTTCACCGCGCTCAAAAGCCATAAGCATTTCATGCTGATCCTGAAAAACACGGGCAGGGGCCTCAATTACTAAGCGATCTGAAGGGCACGACGAAACCTTAATTACCGCCCTCCCAAGATTACCCTTTAGAAGTTTTAAACCCCCTTCAGACTGAAAAGGATTAGAGTATGGTCGAAGAACTTCGAGATCATTGGATTGATCTGAAACAACCCCTAATGACTCATGCAAACCGCATCCCGACACAGTCATGGCATCGCCATGCATCAGGCCTGCCAAAATTAGCTGATTAATGACAAATTTAGGACCACCTGCAACCTCAAATGCATTGATATCTGCCGCTCCATTTGGATACACCCTAGCTAATAATGGAACCACGCTAGAAAGATCGGAAAAATCATCCCAGTTAATTAGAATACCAGCTGCTTTAGCTACGGCAACCCAGTGAATTAAATGATTTGTTGAGCCTCCTGTGGCCATCAGAACCACCATGGCATTAACGATTGATCGTTCATCAACCAGAATTCCAATAGGCATATGGCTGTGAGCGTCTTCTTTAACGCCGAGCGCCATTCTTTTAGCTAGATCAACCGCATGACGAGTAAATGATTCTCGACGGCCTTCGTGTGGAGAAATAAATGCAGCTCCAGGTACGTGTAAACCCATCGCTTCAAGCAACATTTGATTGCTGTTTGCAGTCCCATAAAATGTACAAGTTCCTATATCGTGATAGGCCTTCATTTCTGACTGAAGAAGCTCATCACGTCGCACGAGGCCTTGCGCATATAACTCTCGAGTCTTTGACTTTTCTTTGTTTGATATCCCTGAACTCATAGGTCCCGCAGGGACAAAGATGCCGGGAATATGACCATAACTTAATGCACCTATCAATAGTCCTGGAACAATTTTGTCGCATACACCCAAATACAACACAGCGTCAAAAACATTATGAGAAAGCGCAATAGAGGTCGCCATCCCAATTACATCACGGGAAAATAAACTTAACTCCATTCCCAAGGTTCCCTGAGTAATTCCATCACACATTGCTGGAACACCGCCAGCAACCTGGCATGTAATGCCCAAATGTCGAGCCTGGTCTCTTATCAAATCAGGATAGCGTTCGTATGGCTTGTGGGCTGAAAGCATATCGTTATAAGCAGTCACAATGCCGATATGAGGAGCCCTTTCTTGAACCAACCTTAATTTGTCATTTTTTGGTAATGCTGCCCAAGCATGGGCAATATTGGCACAACCCATCGAATCCCTTGCGCTGGGGGTCTTAAGCATCTCATTCACAGAATTTAAATAGGATTCCCGCAAGCTATAACTGCGCTGACGTATCCTATCTGTGACAGCCAAAACTGTTTTATTCATAATTATTTAGCTAGAAGCACCCCTTGTATAACTTTGTGTAACCATACTTCATTTTTTTATGTAACTATATTACAATTTGATAACTAACATTGCAAGTAATTGTTTAAATATGCTGATTACTCAAGCCAATATGATTCTCGAGACAAACCCTAGCCTCTTGGGGGAGTCTCCCTTTTGGCACCCAAATGAGCGCAAGCTCTACTGGTGTGACATTCTTGGTAAGAAAATTTTCCGATTTGACCCCGCATCGAAGGCGGAAGAAAGCTGGTCTCTTCCCCAAGAGCCAGGATGCATTGCACCCATTAAAGAAGGTGGATTGATTGTCGGTATGCGCGATGGAATCTACTCCTTTATACCAACCAATCAAGAATTGGAGTTACTTTACTCCTCCCCATTTAATAGCAGCAAGGAGCGCTTTAATGATGGTAAATGCGATGCTTTAGGGCGACTTTGGTTAGGCAGCATTTATGAGCCGAAAACATTTGAAAATGCTTGTTTATACAGCTTTCAAAAAAATGGTCCGGGCTTTTCACTCAACAAGATGGCGCGTGAGAATATCACCTCCAACGGACTTGCATTTTCCCCTAATAATCAACTTCTTTATTGGGCTCACACATCAAAACATAGAATCGATTGTTATGATTTTTATCCTAAAACAGGGCTGATTTCAAATAGGCGCCTTTATAAACAGTTTCCCCTAAAGGGAGAGGAGGCAATTTACCAGGGACGGCCAGATGGAGCATGCATTGATGTGGAAGGTTGCTACTGGGTGGCGATGTATGAAGGGGGGAAGGTAATTAAAATTTCCCCTAGCGCGGAAGTAATACAAGAAATTCATCTTCCCACCAAATATCCAACAATGCCCTGCCTAGGGGGAGTGAATGGCAAAACCTTATTTATCACAACTGCTGCACCTAAAAATGTTCAAAGTATTGAAGCTGATCCGCTAGCTGGAAAAATATTTGTCACAGAAGTAGACACCCCAGGTATTCCTGTTAATTTTTTTGGTTAGTTGACATAAATTAAGGATTGAGCTCTCAGCTAGCAGTACGGTAGCGTTTCTTCTTAAGATTTTTTTTCATCTCAGAAAGCATCGGCCTAAGTTTAGGTCCAATTTGCAGAGCAACGCCCGTAGTCAAAATATCTATGATTAATAAATGCAATAGCCTTGAAACCATCGGGCTATAAACGTCATAGCCTTCAGGATGATCTGCGGCAATATGAATTTGTGCAACCTTTGCTAGCGGAGATCCACTTGCAGTAATAACAATAGTGGTGGCTCCTTTTTTCTTTGCAATTTCTGCCGAATCCAATAAATCGCGACTACGCCCAGAGTTAGAAATCACAACTAAACAATCCCTAGGCCCGAGCATCGTAGCTGCCATAATCTGGACATGTCCATCAGCAAAGGCAACCGTATTTCCACCCAAACGAAAGAATTTATGTTGAGCATCTTGGGCAACTATTCCGGAATTTCCAACTCCATAAAACTCAACCCGACCGCCGGACTTTGTAGTTTTACACAAGGCATCAATTGCGAGTTTGAAACTTGCTGCGCTGGCTTCATTGCGATATCGAAGTAAGGCACTGACGGCATTATCAATAATTTTTACCATCAGCTCGGGGGTATCATCGCCCATACTGACGGCCGTATGCACAAATGGAACGCCCTCATTGATGCTGCCAGCCAACTTCAATTTAAAATCACTAAGGCCTTCATAGCCAAGACTTCTACAAAACCGCACTACCGTGGGCTTACTTACTTGGGCAAGATCAGCAATTTCGGCTACAGGAATAGTGGCAAATTTTCGAGGGTCATTAAGCACTAAATTTGCAACCCTCTGCTCAGAGGGAGAAAGGGTGGGTTGTGAAGCTAAAACTCGGTCAAGCAAACTCATGAAATGCCCTTATTAAATCTCCTCAGGCCATGCAGTATCGAGATTGGCAACTAATGCACTGGCCGCAGGAGGACCCCAAGTACCAGCAGCATAGGGCTTAGGCTGGACGGGATCTTTCTTCCATGATTCTAATATAGGCATTACCCATTTCCAAGCGGCTTGCTGCTCATCAAAACGCACAAAAAGATCCAAGCGCCCTGCCATGACCATTAGAAGAAGGCGCTCATATGCTTCAGCAGACTGAGTGCCAAACGCTTCTTTGAAATTCAGATCCAAATTAACAGGATGTAATCTCTCCGAATCAACTTGATTTCGGCTAGATGATTTTGCTGACAAGTGAAGTTCAATTGAATCTGAGGGCTGTAATGAAATCACCAAGCGATTATTTGGAATATTAGCGGTATCGGCATAAATAGAATGCGGCACAGACTTGAAGTTAATAACTATCTCGGCTGAGCGCTTAGCTAAACGCTTTCCAGTACGCAACAAAAATGGCACGCCAGCCCATCGCCAATTATCTATTTCAGCATGTATGGCAACATAGGTTTCTGTAGAGCTTTGAGGGCTAACTCCATCTTCTTCTAGATACCCACCTACTCGATTACCGTCAACCATGCCATCTCTATATTGCCCACGAACTACAAATTGGTTTACCTCATTCTCTTTGTATACCCTTAACGAACGCAATACTTTTAACTTTTCATCTCTGATTGCATCGGCATCAGCGCTGGCTGGAGGCTCCATCGCTACTATGCACAATAGCTGCAAGAGATGGTTTTGCACCATGTCCCGCAAGGCCCCACTTCTATCATAGTAACCGCCTCGTTGCTCCACCCCTATCTCCTCAGAGATGGTGATCTGAACATTTTTGATGGCTTCCCTGCGCCAAAGTGGCTCAAATAGGAAATTACTAAAACGCAGTGCCATTAAATTTTGAACCGAATGCTTTCCCAAATAGTGATCAATTCGAAATATTTGATTTTCAGCAAATGAATCGGCTACGGCCCTATTAATTGCCTCAGCAGACTCTAAATCATGGCCTAGGGGTTTTTCCAGGACTACCCGTACTCGTGAATCATTCAGACCAACGGCCGCTAGACCCTTGCAAATTCCCGCAAACAACTCAGGGGAGGTAGCCAAATACATCGTAATAGACTGAGCATCAGAACTGTCCACCCAGTCCTTTACACTTAGATAGGCATCTTGATTTAACAAATTCGCCTGGCAATAGGTTACCCTTTCTAAAAATCCATTTAGCTGCTCCAAGCTGTAAGCATCTTGCCACTCCAACGACTCAAACTTACCTCTTAACCAAAGCCTGTAGTCATCTGAATTAATCGGGTTCCGTGCTGCAGCCAATATTCGGCAGGGCTCTGGCAAGGCTCCATGAAGATAGGCCTGAAATAGAGCTGGCATCAGCTTGCGCCATGTCAGGTCTCCTGTACCGCCAAAGAAAACAATGTCGTAGGACATTCCCTTAACCCCCTAAGATGTTGTCGATATTGTTATGAAAGCGCTTTCATTATAAACAAGTGGCGCTTTACACAGCATAAAAATACCGAGCGCTTATTAATAGGTTAATGATCCTTTAACAGTCGCATTTAGAGTAAGCCACAGACTCGCAGCCCTTATAAATGCTGCATAGCAAAAAAATAGCGCCAAAGTGCGCTTCTTTTACACCTAATAAAGATGATATCCCAATCATTAGGGAAAATCCTTATAAAAATTACTGTAAAAGAAGTTGATTCAAGAAATTTAATTCACTAATATTTGTGAAAACGGTTTCATAAGAATGCCCTCATTCGAATTGAGCCTGTTTTTCAGTGATGTTCATTGAAATTTTAGAAGACCTAAGGAAAAAACATGAGAGACATGGATCAATTCAAAAAAAGAATGCTAGCTGTTGCTGCAATTTCGTTTCTATCACTTGCAGGCCTAACCGCATGTGGTGGTGGTAATGGCACTTCATCAGCTACACCAACACCAACACCAACACCAACACCAACACCAACACCAACACCAACACCAACACCAACACCAACACCAACACCAACACCAACACCAACACCAACAACTACTCCGGTTGTATCGAGCGGCTTCAATAGTGACAATACAACTGTAAATGGTGGAACTTGGGGCGTTTATTCCGGAGACGGTGCTACTGGGTCTGGCTCGGGCGGGGGATACGCAAACCAATCCGTATCGCCATCATATGAATATCTTTACACTCAACCAACGAGTTTGCTTGCCTACACCTATCAGGGTATATTTTTAACAACGCCCCTCACAGGAGCAACTGTTAGCACAGCAGGAAAAACGAGTCTATCGTTCTCCATGGCAGTAAACCCCGAATGGTTTAACTCTACCGGAGGCGCTAATTTTGTTGTAAGAATTGCTTCAAATGTTACTGGTGTATCCACATTAACCTGCAATCCATCGGTATTCGCTGTAGTTCCAGCCACAGCCACAGCAGCAACTGCATACACAATTCCGTTAACTTCATTTAATGGGCAAATCGGACAAAATTGCGGCAGCTCATCCGTGACCTCATCTCAGATTCTTGCTGCTCCAATTATTCAAGTAGATTTTCAAGCCGACGGAGGAAGTGCTGCAGTAACTGGAAATGGTCATACCAGTACTACAAATCGAAATGTACTTGCGGGAGGTATGTATCCAACAACAATTAACGTTGTTGGTACAGTACAGTTTCAATAGAGCTATTCTTCCCACAAAAACCCCGTCTCATAGGCGGGGTTTTTGTTTTTTACCCCTCATTTTTTTCTTATATGTGACCCACAACATTTAATGCGGCGGAGGGATTGTCTAACATTATAAAAGTTAGTATTTTCCCTAGTATTTATGAAAGCGCTTTCAATACTAATAATTTAAGATTAAGATACTTTAAAAATAAAACTGCTAGCAGGAGGCTAGATTTGAAAAAATTAAGCGTTGCCCTCATCGGGCTCTCATTGGTAAGTCCTTTTACATTTGCAGATCAAGTTTTTGATGTTGGTGATGTTGCAAAAGTCTCTATATTTGGTTTTGCCAAAGAAGAGTACGCAGTTGGTACCAATCGCTCTTCAGGCTTAACAAACTGTACTTATCCAACAGATCCAAGAGGTGTATTTGCCGGACATCCCCCCGGTGGTGGCGCAAATCCTGCGCAATGTCAACCTGGACAGAGCGGTTTTGGACAAACTGATGGGCCTGGACCATTTAATTTATGGCAACTTGGGTCTGACATTTCTCATGAATTTGACAATGCCTGGAAAATATCAGCAAGAGCTTCATATCGAATGAGGGATGGTCAGGCCGATATTCCGGGTCCGGGCTATAGCGGAGGATACTTTGGACACATTGGTGTTGGCCCTAATTATGGCTGGCTAGATATGAACGTCGCCGTTACTCATCCAGAATATGGGGAGGTTCGTTACGGTTCTTTTGCCACAAGATCTTGGTCCCGATCTGATAGCTTTAGCTATCCAATTGGATTATCTAGCCAATGGAGTGAAACGGGTTCTGGCTATGGCGCGGTTCAAAATGCGGCAAGGTACACCAGTAAAACCTTTGAAGTTGGTGGCGGCAAGTTAGTGCTTGAGGGGACGTTTGCAGCAGCACAAGTTCATATTGCCCCAAATGCAGCCATGAACCCGAATGTTGATCAAACACCCCCAAAGCCTTCTCTTGGCGAACTTTTTGCTCAATACTCTAACAATGGAATGCTAGTTGAATATATATTCCAAACCAGTACTGGAGGCCAGCAATCCTCTTTCGCCAAAGGCGGATTCTTGGGGGATTATGGAAATGCTGACAACAACCCAAACTATTTAATTCCAGCCCAAAATGTCAATATCATTCAAGGAAACTATTACTTCACTCCAAAATGGTTGCTAACCTTCGGCGGCCGTCGTAATTTCTGGTCTGGCTCTGCAGCCCAATGTGATTATATGAATCCTTTGCCGGGCGGAAGCACAGGCGGATGTTATGCGCAATATGGCGGCTTTAACAACAATGGAGTTAGCGCAATCAACTCCGGAACATCGGCTTACTCTTACGACTTTATGCTTGGTGGTAGTTACATCGACGGACTTTACACCTATACGCTTGGCGGAGTTCGATTAAATAAAGCCTATACACAAAATCCCGTTCAATATGGGCAAAATAATGGCGCTACCTACCTCAATCTTGGAATTTACAGAAAGGTCCCTGAGGTATATAAAAACTTGTCAGTCTATGGCGGACTTGGTTATGTCATGTTTGATCGCCTTGGTCCAGCTCCATTAAGCATGCCAAGCGAATTATCTTTTGGCGGAGTTGATCCAAGATCCAATCGATCTGGATCTTCCCTAACCATGGGCATCAATATTGTCCTTTAACAGCATAGTCAAAATAAAATGAATTCATCATTGTTTAATACCTCCGAAAACTCACTAAAGACTATTTTCACTACCGCTTTCGTTGCGCTAACATTAAGCGCCTGCGGTGGAAATGAACATACTGGAGTTTCTGGCTCTACCACCCCAACTCCAACACCCTCTTCATGCCCCGGTCAGTGCTTCGCTTCGGGATTTGCCACAAGTCTGACTACAGAAAATGGCAGTTTGGGCACCTATGCATATATCAATGCATCCTATGATGGAGTCGCCCCCGATGGAAGCTATTGGTACGGTGGAGTGGCGCCCTCTACTCCTCCAAGTTCAAACCCATACCCTTATATGGGAATATTTGCTGGTGCACCTGGTATCACCGCCTCCGGGGGGAATGATACTGGCCCGCCATTGGTAGTAGTAGCGCCAAATATCAAGTTAAGCATGTCAATTGGCCAGGAGGTATGGAACAGCACAAATGGCACTGCACAAGTTCGTATTATGCTGCAAGGAAAAGGAAATAAATACAGCTTTAACGGCGGTTCCAATAATTGCACTGCATTAATTTATAAAGACGTTCCGCTTACATCACAAGCAATGACAAGCTATAGTTTTGCACTATCTAGCTTTACAGTTGGTTATACCGTTGGCAACGGTTCAGTTTCTGCACCCGATAGCTGCGGTCAGTCAGCTTTGAGCTCACCAGCAGCAGTTGTTGCCGATGGAGTGGCAGAACTACATCTGCAACTTCTGGGACCTGGAAATATGAACACCACTGTTTTATCAAATGGAACTTATCCTAGTGGATTAACTTTTGGTGCACCAATTTACTTCCAATGATTTTTCCTCACCCATTAGAAAATTTAGGAATTAGAATGTATTCTCACAATAAAAAACAGTTAACCCATTTACTCATGACGTTTGGGCTAACCATGCTATTGATCGGGTGCGGCGGAGGTGAATCACCATCAGTAAATAGAGCCCCTACACCAACGCCTTCCCCAAGCCCAACACTTCCTCAGCCTCCAGCCTGCCCCGGAGGGAACTGTAATGGAACTAGCGCAGGGTACACACCCTCAAATTTTGCTGGCTACAGTTATGCAACGTACCCAACCCCAAACATTCCATCCAATCAACCTTATACTCAGAGGCCCTTACCTACTGCGTATAGCAACGCAAAAGCAATTAACTATTCACCTTACCGCGCTGGTGGCCCGGGGGCAAGTGAAACACCAACTGCAGCGCAAATTGGACAAGATCTTCAACTGTTATCAGATGCGGGCTTCACCCTACTGCGACTCTTTAGCTCAGATACTAATTCTGAGCATGTCTTGAACATTGCCAAACAGCATTTCCCTAATCTCAACTTTCAGTTAGGCGTCTACTTATTTGGCTCAACTTCGGGACATACCTGCCTTACTGAACCCCAAAATACATCCCAGGTTAATAGCGGAATTTTGCTTGCAAATAAATATAGCAACGTCGTCTCAGTTAGCATTGGAAATGAAACTTCTTTTGCGCGCGATGGAGGTGCAAATTTACCCGTTAGTTGCGTTGTAAATTTTGTCCAGCAAGTTAAGTCACAAACTCCAACGACTATTGCAATTACGGCTGATGATGACTTTAGCTATTACGTCAATACAGACCCAACAAACGGCCCAAACACCCTACTACCTTACCTTGATTTTGCATCCATCCACATTTATGCACTAAATGGCAATGAGGGTCAGTGGAACTGGAAATCATTTACTAGCGGGGCTAGTATGATGGCAGGCGCACTAAGTTGGGTTGAGAGTAAATTTGCTCAAGTAGCTGCGCATACCTATGCCAATCTATTGAACCAAACTGTATCTATTGGAGCCCAATTACCCATTGTCGTTGGGGAGACCGGCTGGAAAAGCGCACAAACCAATCCTTCCGAACAAATTGAACAGTACGCAGCCAACCCCGTCAACCAAAAATGGTGGTTTGAAAATATGCAAACCTGGCAAACAGGGTTCAATACCGCGAATGCTTCCGCGCCCGGATCGGTGTTTACGTTTGAGGGAACCAATGAGAGTTGGAAGGGTACCGATGATGGTTGGGGCCTATGGACTAGCACCCGAACCCCTCAATTTACATGGTGCAATAACTCTATAATTAGCTCCCAGGCCTGCACAAACAGCACCTATACTAACGTTTATGAGGGTCTTGGATATTACAATCCTTAAAACTCCCCTGCATTCGATCAACCAAGACTCTGGTGATGCTAAATTATTAGAAAGCCCCATTAGGGGCTTTTTATTTTCCAGTTCTTTCGTTATCTGCACATCACTCCTAAGCACCTTACTTATTTCTTGTGGGGGTGGCGGTGAAAGTAGCGAACCTCACCCTAACAACCCAGACCCCCAGAGCTATACTTTGAGCGGAACTCTCTCTGGCTTGATTTCGGGCGAAACAGTTGTTCTGCAAAATAATGGCAACGATAGTGCCTCACTGACTGCAAATGGTACATTTAGCTTTAGCAATACTATTGCGCCTAATACGGCTTATTTAGTCATTGTTAGAAGCCAACCATTAGGGCAAAATTGCACCGTTAATAATGGGTCAGGCGCTACTGGGAATGGAGTGGGCACAAAATCAATCAGCAATATTTCAGTTGCCTGCTCAAGTACTATTGCCCCGACTACCCTATCAAGCGAATATAGCGCTACAGTATGGCAAGATAATTTTGCCGGATACTCTAATACTCAACCAAACTCAAATATCTGGGCCTCCATTACTGGCAACGGCCGTGAGTATGGAATTCCTGGCTGGGGAAATAATGAAGCGGAGTATTACTTGCCATTAAATGCTTCGGTCGGCAATGGCGTCCTCAGCATTTTAGGCAAAGCAGACAATTCAGTAGCCGAACAACGCTGCGCAAACGATCAATCGCCATGCAAGTTCTCTTCTGCCAAACTTACGTCACTCAAAACCATAGACATGAGTACTCCTGGATTTTTAGAAATAAAAGCGTCCGTACCAGTTACTATCGGTTCATGGCCAGCTCTATGGTTACTGCCCGCGCCAGCCCCGTCAGGGAACTTTCCGCCATCTACATCTGAATTAACAAATCAAACTCGGTGGCCTGAGGGCGGGGAAATCGACTTACTTGAATATATGTGGGCCTACGCGAATGGCAATCCCAATCAAACTCAAATCAGCATGCATTTGCCGCAAGTGCTATCTCAAAATAACTACAGTGATCATTATGAATACACTAGAGATTATCTGTCCAATAGCGCTAGCAACATGCATTTGTATCAACTTTTATGGTCCGAAAACCAAATTCAATATGCAATTGATAATACGGTAGTAATGACTTGTATCAAAACATTGCTTAGCTGTAGCAACTTAGACCCGACATCACCTACCACCTTTCCAATTGGATCTAGTTGGCCTTATGGCAGCAGCTATAAAAATTATTATCTTATTATGAATCTTGCCATTGGTGGAGCAGGCATTACGGGGGCAAATAATGCATTAATTCCAGATAATTACTACCAAACCATGCAAGTGGCTTATGTACGCTACATGACTCCTTGAAACTATCACGCACGAAGTTTTTACTCTCTAGCCAAGTTTCTCGGCTCTACATGCAATTTCTTACCATCACTAAACTGGACATCGATCGTATTAGAGCCAGGATTGTATGCCATATAAGTCTTCTTACCTGCCGGCGTCTTAAATACTTCATATAAAGCCGTATTGGCAGTTATTGAAAAATCAGGGGTTCCCATCTCTTTCAGACTAAGCATCCAATACAGGGTATGAGAACGGGTTTCACCCGACTCCGTGCTACCCTTAGGTTTCCAATTTTTGAGGGCAGCATCTGGATTACCAAGCGCTTCAAATGAAACCAAGACATCCTGCCAAATATCTTCCGGAGTTCCATCATCCATACCGCGCGCACTATAAGCCCTCTTTTCCGCCGGCAGATTCTTAAAATACCCCTCAATGTAAATTGGATCGCGCCCCAAATAAACTGAGGCTGGAGTAATTGGCAATAAATTAATTCCTTGAATTTGACGAGGCTCTTGCGTCCACCAAGTGTTATAAGCGTACCGAGCACCAAACACCATTGCCGCTACAGGCTTACCATATGTAGGGGGGAAAACAATCTTGTGCTGATCAAACCAATAGTCTGAAATCGATTCAGTTTCTGTAGTGTAGAGCCACACACCAAGATCTCTAACCGCGCGATTACCGGTTGCCTCCCCCCACAAAATTAAACCCGCCCAAGCATTAACAGCCTCAGAGGAAGATTCCTGATTATTACCATCAGGAAAATCAGCATCGCCAGAAGCCCAAGAATGTCCCTCATAAGGATCAAAATTGCGAATAAAAGGAAAATTATTTGCGCCCCTGGTTGTGTATGCAATATCAGAAATTAATAGATTAACCATCCCGCCCCACTGGTCCTGTAGCGCCCATTGTGGATCTCGCATTGCAATCTGGGCTGCCGCATTAACCCAATAACCATAGTGAAAGTGGTGATCATTCATTGCCTTAACGCTACCAAACTCATCAGGGTACCCAAGGACCGTGCCAATTTTCTTGTTTTGAACAAAATAACCGGCACCCTCACCATTGAACCAAACCTGGATGCGCTCCTTTAGATTCTCTAATAATTTATTGGACAATTCTTTGTCGCCCTCAACCTCGGCAATATTCATTAATTGGACTGTTGCATTTAGTCCTTTACCGTACCAATAAGTTCCGCTTCCTTGCTGGCGACTAAATATTGTCCCCGCTTTTGCTGCATCACCGGTTAAAACACTCGCTAAACGTTCTTTATCGTCCGGAGTTTGCAATCCTCCCCAATAAGGCAAAATACCATGATAGGTATAAGCAGTTTTAAAAGAATTCTGAGCAATAACTTTCATTGGCCCACGAATTGATTCATATTGATATGATTGAATTGGGACTCCGATTAAAGCTCTAGCCTGGTGTGGATACAATCCAAGCAAGGGAATAATTTGCCCTCCAGCACGAGACTTCACCTGAGCAGTGAAGACTGTTTCCACCTTGCTAGTGGCCTGATCGTACTTCCATTCGACCCTTGTATCAGTTACAAAAGCATAAGCATGCTTTTTAAATTCCGCCAATGTCTCTGCGCGACCATCTGGCAATGCCGCAACTGAAATAAATCGACCGCCAGCGCCAAAATGGACTTTAGAAATATGATCGCCATCACGCTGCCAATTCGCATCGGGTGGAGCAAATACAGCATAGAAACGTTTATCAGCCTCCACACACAATGTTTGTTGATCAATTTTCATTTCGCAAAGAGTGGCATCTTTTGCAAGTCTAATGACAAGATCACCGCTACTGATCTCATAGTAGCTCATTGGACTTCCGTGTACCAATGTCGCCCTCATAAATTGGTCATTGCGAGCAGCAAACTCAATATTGACAGAGAAATCACCAGTACCTGCAATCTTTCCACCCTCTAACTTGAAATCAGCAGGGATAACAGTTAATGCCGCATTATGCGAAAAGGCAATGTCAACTCGCCCATCGACCTTAATCTCACTTTGCCGTGGGTAAGATAGCTCCATACCATCAATTCCGACTTTGTAACTCACTGGATGAGCATAAATTGGCTGTGATGGTTGATTAAACATTGCTGAGGAATACCATTGATTAGTCGGGGCAGCTTTGGCCAACATTTCAACTGTTCTGAATGGTGGAAAGTTAGGTTCGACTTGACCTACAAAGGCACTTTTGGGTGTAGAACGTATGAATCCCTTGCCGACTGGCTGCAATCCATCACCTGCATAACTTTGATTCATGCCGATAGACAATAGGGAAAAATAAAGTGCTTGACAAACTAGGGCACATTTCGTTACAGACATGCAATCTCCTTAATAGGAATGTTCTTGCTTCAATAAATTGCTTGATCGTTTTTATTAAAGAAAAACGCCTTATTCAAATTTGGCATCAATTTAAATTCACGTCCGTCTAAAGGGATTTTTATTTGACCGGAAATTTTTGCAGTAAAAAGTTTATCGTGACCAAACACTTTTGAGTGAACAATGCACTGATCACCTAAGTTTTCACTGACAACCAATGTTGAGGGAATGCCATGCTCTACATCCACCGCAACATCTTCAGGCCTAAAGCCAAGCTTAACAATATCCTGCGCATGTTGCCGCATATGCGCAGGACATGGCAGGTCATACTTACCCGCAATACGAAATAGGCCGTCACGATATTCGCAACTCAGTAGATTCAATGCAGGGGACCCTAAAAAACCAGCCACAAAAGTATTGACAGGGGCATGATATAAATCGATTGGCGAGCCCAATTGCTCCAAAGTTCCTTTGCGAAGAATGGAAATTCGATCGCCCATAGTCATCGCCTCAACCTGGTCATGGGTTACATAAATCATGGTAGAGCCCAGTTCTTGATGCAAACGAATTAGCTCAATACGCAACTGCACACGCAGAGCAGCATCTAAATTAGATAGAGGTTCATCAAAAAGAAAGAATTTTGGCTTTCGGACAATTGCCCTGCCAATTGCGACACGTTGACGCTCTCCTCCTGACAATGACTTGGGTAGACTATCCAAAAGATGCGAGATATTTAATATCTCTGCAGCGCGACCAACAGCATCCTTAATTATGGATTTTTTGACGCCCGCCACTTCCAAAGCAAAACCTAAGTTACGAGCAACACTCATGTGCGGGTATAAGGCGTAATTCTGAAACACCATAGCGCCGCCACGCTGCGAGGGACTTAAATCGTTAACTCGTACACCATCAACCAATAAATCCCCGTCACTAATTTCTTCTAGCCCGGCAATCATTCTAAGTAACGTAGATTTACCGCAACCAGAAGGACCCACTAAGACCATAAATTCACCGTCTTGAATTTTAAGATCTAAGCCCTTAATTACCTCACCGCCGTCGTAGGTTTTACGAACCTGCTTGAGTTCGATAGTTGTCATGCCTGTACTCCTATCTTCTCATTTGCTACAGGACCCTTTAAAAACCCACGATACCATTTAGCGCTTAACTTAAGGAAACGACGCTGAGTCATATAATCAACGTAAACAATTCCAAAACGTTTTTCGCAACCTGAAGCCCATTCAAAATTATCCAAAAGACTCCATACGAAATAACCCCTTACATCAACTCCAGCTTTAATTGCATCATGAACTGCCGCAATATGAGATGCAATATAGTCGACTCTCGATTGATCTTCAATTTCATCTTTGGAATTTAATTGATCCTGAAAAGCAGCCCCATTTTCGGTAATGTAAATTGGAGGCAAGCTGTAGTCATTATGCAAGCGAAGCAATAGCTGAGAGAGCCCCCTTGGATAAATTTCCCATCCCATATCTGTAACTGGTAAACCAAGTTTTTTTGGCTCATATGGGCCTTTTTCACTAGCTAACTGACGGGTATAGTAGTTTATTCCAATAAAATCTACTGGCGAGGAAATAACTTTTAAATCATTCGCAGCTATTAGCGGCGAATCATCACCAAGGTAGTCAAGAATGTCCTGAGGATATTTGCCTTTTAGCAACGGATCCATATACCACCGTATTAGCAGCCCATCGTCTAGCTTTGCTTTGGCTCTGTCTTGTGCAGAATCTGTATCAGGATCAATAGGCGACTGATTTAAAACAATGCCAAGACTGGCATTGGTGCCAATATTACGCATGGCTTCAAGAGCCATTCCATGACTCAACAGTAAATGATGTGCAACTTGAAATGCAGCCTTACGATTTTTAATTCCAGGAGCAAATATACCTTGCTCATATCCTAGAATTGCAACTACCCAAGGCTCATTATGAGTTGCAATCGAAGCTAATTTATGACCAAACCTCTTTACAACTTCGGCGGCATAATTTGCAAATAGCTCACATGTCTCGCGAGATTCCCACCCGCCTCTTTCATGAAGCGCTTGGGGTAAATCCCAATGATAGAGTGTGGCATATGGCTTTAACCCCCTAGATATAGCACCATCAATTAACTTTTCATAAAAAGCAAATCCATCTTCGTTCCATGCGCCATAGCCTAGAGGCTGGACCCTTGGCCATGCGATCGAAAATCTATAGTTATCAACGCCGAGATCTTGGATTAGATCGAGATCATTCTCATATAAATGGAAATGATCACAAGCAACTAATCCATTACTTCCGTCAGCAATAGCATCTTTCTTCTCACAAAAGCGATCCCAAATAGATAAGCCACGCTCCTCTGGTTTAGATCCGCCCTCAATTTGGAACGCAGATGTAGCAACACCCCAGGAAAAATGATTCGGAAAGTCCTTGCGAGATGGAAAACCGTTGTAATTATCAGAGTACATGTTTGTTTTTGTCAGCATAAAAGTATAAAAAAATTACCCCCTAACAGCGCCAGTGGTAAGTCCATCAATCAATCGACGCGAAGCGAATATAAAGAGAACAATTAAAGGCAGCACAGCAATGGCTGAGCCAGCCATAATGGCACCCCACTCAGTATTTACGGGACTTTGCATTGACCTGAGTGCGATAGGTAAGGTGTAACGTCCAACGCTTCTCATGACAACCAAAGGTCCTGTGAAATTATTCCAAGAAGCGATAAATGAAACTAGCCCCAATGTTCCAATTGCCGGACCAAGCAAGGGCATCACAATCTTAATAAAGATACGCAACTCACCACAACCATCCATACGAGCTGCCTCTATTAATGGCTTGGGTATAGATGAGGAAATAAATTGGCGCATTAAAAAGATTCCAAAGGCACTAGCAGCGCTTGGTAAATAAAGGGCTCTTGGCTCATCTATCCAACCAAGGATATCCATAATCATGAAAGTTGGAATCATGCCCAGGAAAGGCGGGATTAACATCGTACCCATTACAAAAGCAAATAATATTTTTTTACCCTTAAACTCAAAATGTGCAAAGGCATAGCCGCCCATCGAGCAAAATATTAGGATCAAGAAAGTATTGATCATTGCAACATAAATGCTCCAGCCCAAGTTTTTCCAGAACGGAATGCGCATTGTCAGTATCTGTACATTGGCAATAAAGTCATCACCAAAAAATAATGGTGGTGGTAACTGAAAAATTTCACTACGGTTATGTGTTGCGAATACAAACATAAAGTAGAAAGGGAGCAACATCACGCACATACCAATAAAGACGAGCAAATAAGCGCCGAGCGTAGTCATGGTTTTTGGCTGCCTCAAGACTCACTCCTTACAGTTAAATTTGCATTTTTTTCCTTGAAGAAATAATTAATTCCCAAGGTCATCACCATCACCACTGCAAACAGGAGCCAAGAAATTGCACTAGCAATGCCAAAATCATTAAATTCAAATGCTGTTTTATACATATACATTGCCGTCGTCATTCCAGCCTGATCTGCCCCCCCTTTGCCGCCGGTCAAAATAAAAGGCTCTTCAAATAGTTGAAGTCCGCCGATGACACTTAGGGTGATACTAAAAAACATTACTGGCTTTAAGCTTGGTAAGGTAATTTTCCAAAACTGCTGCCTTGGAGAGGCGCCATCCATCATAGCTGCCTCATAGAGCTCTGCTGGAATCGTTTGTAAAGCGGCAAGATATAAAACAGTATTGAAGCCAACAAAACGCCAGAAAACTACCAGCGCTATTGCGGGCTTAATATTTTCCGGTCGCCCAAGCCAATCAATGTTTTGAATCGGCAATAGATAAGCCAAGACTGGAACCTCAGATAAATAATGCAAAAGCACATTTAGAGCTCCGTAATCTGTAGATAACAATGCAGAAAACATAATGGCAATTGCAACTGTTGAAGTGATATACGGCAAGAAGTAAATGCCTGTAACAGCATTACGTAAATGCTTAAATCTTTGATGAATAAAGCAAGCCAAGGGCACGGCAACAAGATGCTGTGGAATTCCAGAAACCAAAGCTAGCCAGATCGTATTACCCAGTGATTTCCAAAACCAAGGATCGCCAAGGGTAAAGACAAAGTTTCCAAAGCCAACATAGCGCATTGAATCAATCCCCTGAATGGGATCCCAGCTCTGAAAAGCTAAAAATAATGCAAATAGCAAAGGAAACAATCCAAAAATACCAAACAATATGAAGAATGGGCTAAGAAATAAATAGGGAGCAAATCTAGATTTATGCATCATGGTTTGATCTGCCGATACTCAATCTGTTTTTGGGCATCGTTAAGCGCCTGAATAATTGGCTTGTTATCAATTAGCACTTTATCCAAAGCGTTATCCACCACTTCTGCTGCAATAGGATCTAGGCGGTTAACTGGAATTGAGTCAATTTGCAACGATGCTTTACGCCAAAGCTCCCTCGCTTTTTGCTCTCCAAAAAAAGTCATAGGCTCCTGAAAATAAGGATCATTTTGAGCCTCTATGAGTGCTGGAAACGCATCATACTTACGGAACCCCTCTAATTGCTGATTCCGATTGAGTGTCAGGAGGCGAATGAACTCATAGGCCAATTCTGGATGGGATGATTTAGCGGGGATAGCATAAAAAGTTCCGCCCCAAGCGATTTTCACTCCCTCCGGAAGGTTTGCAACGCGCCATTTTCCAGCAGTATTTGGCGCCAGCCAATTACCAAGATGGCCCCCAAACCAAGCGCCAAGCATTTGAGTAGCGACAGCTCCACTTCTAAGCATCTCAGTCCATTCGTTAGACCAGGCCTTAGATTTTCCATCCAAACCTTCCTGGCGGGCCACTTTTGCTATCTCAAATGCACGCTGAAATCGCGTTGAATTTACAAGCGCCTTGCCATCATGATCAAAATACAGGCCATCTCCAGGCTTGATGCGGTCTCTGATTAGTATGTCCTTTAAGTCGTGAGCATCAGCCAATAAAAAGCTACCAGTTGCTTTCTTAATTTTTCTACCGCTATTAATAAATGAATCCCACGATTGAGTGAGATCTTCTGGCTTTACACCGCTGCGCCTTAATAAATCCTCACGATAAAATAGTGCGCCAGGACCAATATCCCCCGGTACTGCATAAATCCCTCCATTGATGCCGGTAGCTTGAGATATCGTGTACGGTACAAAACGTTTTTTTTCAGCTCCAAACAGATATGGTGACTTGCTCAAATCTATAAATCCACCGCTATTAATAAATCTACCTAGATAGCCCACTTCTAATGCAACAACGTCCGGCAAGTGCGCCCTTGTAGCCAGGGCTGTTGTCATAGATGTGTGATGGTCGCCATATTCGCGGCTTATTACCTCAACTTCAACCTCAGGATGCAACTTTTTCCAAGTCGGAATTGCCAGTCGAACAATTTGATCTACCGAGGGATAAGCGGCAATAGTTAGGGTCTCGGCATGGATGCTAGTGCAAATTAAAAAGCTACAAATTAGACATTGACGTAGCAATTTCTCAGAAACCTGAAAGCAAATTACAAATCTGCTCACTATTATGGTGATCATCCAAGAGATTTCTGAAAGCGCTTTCATAAGTAGATCATAGTTTTACATAGCAAAATATGTCAACTAGGGGTAAATACTGATTTAGCGCTTATTTTTTGGTTTAAGCAGTGGGGGTTGAGTGGACTCTCGCACCACTAATTGAGGGGGCATTACCATCATCTGAGGGGCCTTTCCCTCAATTAGCTCAATCATTGCATTTGCTGCTACTTTGCCAATTTCAAAGATTGAGTGCCTGACGGTGGTTAATGGTGGAATAAAGTAACTTGAGCTATTCAAGTCATCAAAACCCACTAAAGAAATATCATCAGGTACCCTCAAGCCATGGTTGTAAATCGATAGTGCAGCTCCATAAGCCATTTGATCGTTTGCAGCCATAATTGCCGTAAATTTAGTTCCGGAAGCCAATAACAAATCAGTAGCCTCCTTGCCGCCACTCTCCAAAAAATTACCCCGGGCTGACAGGACTGGGTTGTAGGAAATGCCGTGATACTGAAGAGCGGTTCTGTAGCCTTGAAAACGTTGCACGGCATCACTATGTCCAGGACTACCGTTAATAAAAGCAATTTGCTTGTGCCCCAAGGAAATTAAATGCTCTGTTGCCATTAATGAGCCTGAAAAATTATCAAAGTCCAAACTTCTTAGACTGTTCGATTGAAGATTGCGCCCGGTGATAACCATTGGGGTTTTGTCAGACTGCTTTAAGAGCTCTATATCGGACATTGATGGCGTCAAGATAATAATACCGTCTACCCTTCTGCTCTCAAGAGAGGATATACAACGTCGCTCATCCGCCTCATTCCAGTGACCACTGACAAATAAGGGAATGTAGCCCGCCTCAATAAGAACATCCTCAATACCCAGCAATCCCTGCCCATAAAACGGACTATCAAGGGCTTGCGTAATTACCCCAATACACCTGCTCTTACCACCCGCGAGACTACTTGCCAATGGATTTGCAACATAATGAAATTTTTGTATAGCCTTGGCAATCGCTGCGCGCTTTCCCTCGCTAATTGGAACCGTACCATTTAAATAACGAGAGACAGTGCTAGGTGAAACTCCAGCCTCTTGCGCTACCAACTTCAGCGACACTACCTCGGATGAGGTTTTATTAGCATGCGAGCAATTTTTAGTTCTAGCCATAAGTTGTGTAAATATTTAGTCGCTTTTAAAAAATAATAAGCGGTATAGTTACGCATCATGATAGACCCAAATTGATCCCTAAAATGAATTTTTCGCAAACCTATCCAAGACTCCTTGGCGATATTGGAGGCACTAATGCTCGATTTGCCATGCAGACAATAGAAAATGGGCCACTTATTAAAGCTCAGACTCTTCGATGCAAAAATTATGAATACCCCATTGATGCCATCAAAGATTACCTTGAAATAAATATGCTCCCTAGCCCAGTATGGGCAGCTATTGGTATTGCAACTGATGTGTCTGGTGATGTTATAAAAATGACCAATAACCACTGGCAGTTTTCAAAAAAAATTTTGAAAACTGCTCTTGGACTTGACTTACTTGAGGTCCTCAATGACTTTACCAGCCTTGCGTTGGCTATACCAACTCTACAGCAAGACCAGCTTAAAAAAATCGGCTCCGGAACTCCCGATCCAAAAAAACCTTGTGGACTCATTGGCGCTGGAACTGGCTTGGGAATCTCAGGATTAATATTAGACGGTGGTAAGAGAATTCCCCTGTCGGGTGAGGGTGGTCATGCAACTTTGTCTGCATTTAATTCTTATGAAGCAGAATTAATCAGCATTCTTCGCGAACAATTTGAACATGTTTCAGTGGAGCGTGTTCTCTCTGGCCCAGGCATTGAAAATCTTCATAGGGCAATCCTGCAACATGCTGGATTTAATGCAGATGATCCACGTTTTCATAAAAAAGCACATGAAATCACTGAAACTGGCATTGCTAAAACCTGTGACTATGCCCAAAAAACGCTGGATGTTTTTTGTGAAATATTTGGCACTGTCTCCTCAGATCTTGCACTCACCCTTGGCGCCAAAGGGGGGCTTTATATTGGCGGTGGAATAATTCCAAAACTTGGGTATTTTTTTGAAAAATCTGGCTTTAGGGGGCGCTTTGAGAACAAGGGACGTTTTAGCAACTACCTACGCGAGATTCCCACCTGGGTAATTGATGACCAATGTTGGCCAGGCATTATTGGTGCAGCCAATTCTCTTGATCAAGCCTGTCAACTTATGATGAAGTAACTCTAGAGTCCAATACCTCATAATGCAAGTGAGGTCCTGTTGACCTACCAGTGCTACCTACCTTAGCAATCATCTGTTGTGACTTTACGTGCTGACCTTGGGATACAAATAACTCTTGAACGTGGGCATAACGTGTTACTAAATGATTGGCATGCTCAATCTCGACTAAATACCCGTATCCACCTACCCACCCTGCTCTTTTTACAATGCCATCTGCGGCCGCTAAAATTATTGTGCCTGGTTTAGCTGAAATATCAATACCGTTATGCCATGCTAATAAATGGGTAAATGGATCTAGACGATATCCATACTGACTAGTAATAATCTTACTGCCAAGCAAAGGCGAGTCTAAGTGGATGAAGGACGAATTTTGTGCAACTTTATATTGAAGTTTTTTTTCGGCCAACGCCAGTCTGGCCAGAAATAACTCTGTCCGCCCTAATGTTTGATCCACACGCACACCAAATGAGTTTGGGCTAGTGGACATAAAAGATTGATCAACTGTATTGCTAATGGGTAATTTTGGATGTTTTAAATTATGCTCTTTAAGTAAGTCTAAATTTCTCAGGCGACGTTCAGCATCCTCCAATTGAATTTGCAACCCATACAATTTTTCTTCATAGTCATCTACGCGCTGAATTAATCTACCTACATCGCCAAAATCTTGATTTATTAACAAATGTTTTGCATTTGTCGAAATTTTCATCAAAATATATAATGAAAAAGTGGCGGCCAACAAGAGGGCCAAAATAACCAAAACACACCCCAGAAGAGATATATGGATCTCCTTGGTTCGATTGCGACCCCATATTAGTATCAAAACTTTCATACCTGGATCTATTTAGATTCCATATTTAATGCACACCAGAGTTAAGCTCAAGAATTGGTTGCATTACTGCCATAACAATTACCAGAACCAATAACCCCATTAACAAAATCAGGGCTGGCTCAAGGATGCCCGTAAAAAGCTTGGTCTTTTGCTCTGCTTCTAACTCAGCATTCTCAGCTCCATACTTCAACATCTCGCCCAGCTTCCCGGAAGCCTCTCCAGCACGAATTAGATGTATCAATAATGGGGAAAATACAGCCTGACTTCCAAGTGCCTGGGCTAAAGTTGCACCCTCCCTAAGCCGTAACTCCGTTGACTCTATTGCTTTACGCAAAACATGGTTCATAAGAGTATTTCTTGCGCTTCTTAGCGAAGTTAATATGGGTACACTAGCCATAACTAACATTGCCATAGTATTTGCAAATCTTGCCGTTTCAAATGACAAGATAAGCGGTCCCAAAATTGGTAGATTGAGACAAAAGCGATCAAATTTTATACGGTTCTCCTCTTGCTTTAAGGCACGCCCCCCAAGAAAAAAAATTGCGGCTACCAGCAACAAAAGCACCAAGCCCCACGAACTGATAAATCCAGAAATCGCCAAAATTGCTTTCGTTAAAAAAGGTAGTGTTTGTTTGGAACTCTGAAATACCCTAGCAATTTGAGGCACTACATACGTCATCAGAAACATAATGACCATAAACGAAACAGCTGTGAGCATAGCTGGATAAGCTAATGCGCCTAAAGCTTTTTGTTTGAGAGCCTGCCTTTTTTCCAAAAATTCAGCGAGCTGAGTAAGTACCTGACCCATTTTTCCAGATTGCTCTGCAGCAGCAACTACGCCTTGATACAAGTCGTCAAAACTATCGGGATGAATGGCAATTGCACGGGAAAGTGGCAGGCCCGAACGCAATTCGTCCGAAACGGTCTGTAAAACTTTTTTTACGTGAGGCTTAGCAGTTTCATCACCCAACACTCGGAGTGCTTCCTCTATGGAGACACTTGAGCGCACCAGAAGAGCCAGTTGCTTTGAGAACACCGCCAACTCGGAACGACTTAGGGCACGATTATCAGAAAAAAATCTTTGCCAATATAAATTTTTGGCCCACTCTGATTCAAGCTCAATTCTGATAGGAACAAGCTGTCTTGCAATTAATCCTTGACGCACAGTACGCAAACTATCACCTTCAACACTACCGCGCTCTGTCTTTCCAGCAAAAGTTAGTGCTTCAAAACGATAATGCGGCATTCAATCAACCTTATTAAATCGGGAACTCATTACCTGCTAAGCCAGTCACGCGAAATACTTCCTCAGGAGTTGTCTTACCAGCATCAATCCATCGCTGACAATCCCCAGCAAGCGTACGCATGCCATGAGTAATTGCATGCTTACGTAATTCACTTTCAGGCGCTCGATTGTGAATGAGCTCCCTCATCTCTTCATCGGTAGACATTAACTCATATATTCCAGCCCTGCCACTATATCCAGACTCTCCGCATTTAAGACATCCAACTCCACCACAATCAATGCAGGATAATCTGATTAAACGCTGACCCAAAACTCCTAATAGAGTTGATGAGAGTAAAAATGGTTCGATACCCATATCAATAAGCCTCGTTACCGCCGAAGGAGCATCATTGGTATGCAAGGTTGCTAAAACTAAATGCCCCGTTAAAGAGGCCTGAACCGCAATTTGGGCAGTTTCTAAATCTCGGATTTCTCCAATCATGACAATATCTGGATCTTGGCGCAAGATAGCACGCAAAGCGCGGCCAAAAGTCATCTCAATTCTAGAATTAACCTGGGTTTGCCCTATTCCCTCAAGACTATATTCAATCGGGTCTTCAACGGTCATAATGTTATTGATCTTATTACGCAATCTTAATAAGGCCCCATAAAGGGTAGTTGTCTTTCCACTACCCGTTGGTCCGGTAACAAGGACAATGCCATGCGGACGATGAATTAGTCGATCAAATTGATCGTGAGTATCCTGCGCCATACCCAGAGCCACAAGATCTAATTTGCTGTAGTCTTTTTCAAGCAAACGCATTACTACTCGCTCACCATGTGATGTTGGCAAAGTTGAAACACGCACATCGATACCTTTACCACCAACCTTTAAAGATATACGTCCATCTTGGGGTAAACGTTTTTCAGCAATATCTAAAGACGCCATAATTTTTATGCGCGAAACGAGCGCAGCATGGAGGTCTCGTCTCATGTCAACAATATCACGCAAATTACCATCAACCCTAAAACGAACAATGGATTTGCGTTCAAAAGCCTCAAGATGAATATCCGAGGCGCCGTCACGACTAGCCTGCTTAAGAAGGCTATTAATCATCCTTATGACTGGAGCATCATCATTCATCTCCAGAAGATCCTCCAAGACCGGCATCTCCTGAAGTAATCGTGATAAATCCACCGTTTCTTCGACTTCATCGATAATCTGCGAGGCATCTGCATCGCCTTGAGAATAAATATCCCCCAATAATTCGATTACATCTTCGGAGGGCAACTCCAAGCGATGGACTGGACCCACAATGCGGGTAATCTCTTGCAATACTCCATAATCAGTGTCAACACTATGCACTAGTTCATTAAGACCATCATGAGCAGATGGCCGTAAAAATACCCGATGCGTTCTTGCATAAGCGAATGGTATTCGAAATGCCATTATTGCTCTTCGCTTGGTTTATTCGAGTCGCCTCCAGATTTAGCTTGATTGCCGGAAGGGGTCATTAGTGGGTCGATATTTCCTGACATCGTCGGCATATCTTTTACTGCCGGCAAAATCATGGTTGATGTTTTGAAATTAGACTCTTTGCCTTCAATAAAACGCATACGGTTCGCAGTAATTTCTTGATCTTGACCTTGATCGCGCAAAATATAGGGCCTCAAGAAAACTAATAAATTTGTCTTAGTATGATTATTGCTATCAGATCTAAATAATGCCCCTAGGATAGGTATATTGCTTAAATAAGGAATGCCACTAGATCCGTCGGTATAGTTATTCTCAATTAATCCGCCAAGTACCAATATTTGACCATCATCAACAATCACATTAGTCTCTACATCACGTTTATTGAGAATTGGCCCTTGACCGGCAACTTGACTTGATATTCCTGACACCTCTTGGTAAATGGCCATCTTTACCAGATTATTTTCAGAAATTTGAGGCTTTACTCGCATAATCAACCCAATGTCCTGTCGAGTGACCGTTTGAAAAGGGGTAGCAGTTTGTGTTGCCGCTGTTGCTGCATATGAGCCAGTAAGAATGGGAATGTTTTGACCCACAACAATACGCGCTTCCTCGTTGTCCAATGTAATCAGATTTGGAGTCGAAAGAATGTTCGTACCCGTTGTCGTGCTGAGGGCCGTCAATAAAGCAGACATTCCGTAAACGCCATTGAACTTAGTAAGTAAGCCTAAATTCAACCCCTGGTTAGGGGGAATTGTAGTCGATGTAGCAGCTCCAGGATTCAATATGGCATTAATATTTTGCGAGAGATTTACGATGTTTGAACCCGCTATGCCCGAAGCGTTTGTAAAATTTGTACCTCCAAAACCTGTATTTTGATTGCCAGCCCCTACCAGACCTTGCCATTGAATACCAAGTTCAGCGGCATTAGTTGAGCTTACCTCAACAATGATTGTCTCAATATAGACTTGTCCTCGACGCTTATCTAGCTGATCAATTACCTGACGCAAGTTACGATACAAAGGCTCTGCAGCAGTAATAATAAGAGAGTTAGTTGCCGGCTCTGCCTGAATAATTCCACCAGTAGTCGGCGTACTGCTACTTGTTAATGCTGATGTCGCAGCGGCAGCTGTTGTACCACCTGAAGGCGAGCCCGTGGTTGTTGGAGGCGGTTGATTTGTATTAACACTTGCATTTTGCTGTGATACGGCTCCACTTGCTACTTGAGCAGATAAATTAGCATCCGCAGCAACAATTGCACGCAATGTTACAGCCAATTTCGTAGCCTCAGCATTTTTAAGTGGAACTACCCAAATATTTCCATTGCTATTACCAGGAACATCGAGCCGCGCAATCAATGCACGAATTTGACGTATTCGGTCTGAGCTAGAACCCCTCAAAAGCAAAGAATTACTTCTAGCATCAGCCATAACTATAGTCTTGGTAGATGAATCGGCTCCTGGAGCTGCGCCAGTATCCAAGACCTTATTAAGCATCGCCGCTACGTCTAATGCTATTGCATATTGGAGTTTTATAGTTTGAATATCGGTAGAAGTTGGAGCATCAATTGAGTCAATTAACTGCGAAATCCGCTGAATATTACTTGCATAATCAGTAATAACAATCGTGTTATTTCCAGGGTATGCATTTATGGAGTTATTTGGAGAAACTAATGGCTTTAAGACCCCAAGTAAATTATTTGCAGACTCAAATTTAATTTTAAATACTTTAGTAATAATCTGATCACCGCCATCTTTGATTTGACCAGTAGTTACAGTATTGCCAATTAACTTGGCATCATTTTCGAGAACTACTCTGTATATTCCATTAGCTTCAACCAAGGCAAAGCCAGCCGCACGAAGAGCACTTGAGAATGCATCAAGCGCCTTAGTTTTCGAAAGTGGTTTATTACTAACTAAAGTAATCGTCCCTTTTACCTTGGGATCTACCAATATTGTTTGACCGGTTGATTTTGCTACAGCACTAGTTACAGACTCTATATCTGCACCAACGAAAGCAACGGTAATATTGCCCTCATCCCCAATAGCAAAAATATTTTGCGACCCTATAAGTAGGACAAGCAATAGAAATGCCGCAAATGAAAACGATTTCATGCGGCCACACATATTTTCAAATAACATTGCCTTCATTTTCTATAATTTCAAGCGGTATACATCCGCCTCTCTTTTACCCAGCAAAGACAAAAGACTCACCAAAGAGTCAAACATTTCTGGATCAGTGGTTGCAACTCCAGTGAATTGGACTTTACCATCATGCATAACACCATCACCACTCAAAATTAATGGTCCACTAATAGTACCTAAATGCCAAATACTGCCATCATTACTCAAATTTACTCTTAAGTCATACGTTCCCAATGGTTTTACAGGGCTAACCGGGCTGGAAATATTGGCAATGTTAAATCGAATACTGCCTTTTTGAGTCTCGCCAAGCTGCAGCTCAGACCAAAACATATGAATATTTCCCCTAGGCCGCAGAGTAGTCCAGGGGCTACCAAGACCCTCAAGAATATTTGCTGGTAATCCAACATCTCCACCACTCACCTTTAGCCCCCCAAAGTCTAGAGATAATATTAGAGGGTCTGCCAGCGCGGGAAAAATAAGCTGTGAATAGCAGCCCAGAGATTCCTCGCCAAAACCAAAAGAGCATTTACTGTGGTAAGTGATGCGACTGGTAGTACCAGCAATCGGCTTACAGCTAGACTCACCCGGAATTCGCTCAGAAAATCCTACCGCCACACTCCCATCCCAAAGAGTACCCTGAGCCTGACTTAACAAAACTCGGCAACCTGTATGTTCGTTGACAATATTTGCAATCCAACGGGCTGGCATCTGAAGCAACACTACAGAGAAGACAACCATGATAAGCGCGCTACGCCAAAACCAATTTAGACGAACAACACTCAAAGAGTCAAGGCGAAACACAAATCTAGATCTCATTGGGAAACTCCTGGAGCCTGTCTCAAGGTAGCGCTAACGGTTACCATACCAGCAGATTTCTCGGAAATGATATCCGCCTTGATTGGATAAAGACGCCATTGCGCCATATATTCATTGAGTAAATCAACCCAACTTCCGAAAGAAATATTTTTGATCTGCACCTCAATCTGGGGAGGGTTGCTTGCAACCAGGTGAAAAACCGAATAATTAATTCCCTTAGCTTTAGAGAAAGATCTGATCCGGTCCAGCTCTTCGTCGGATAACGGTGAAACAACTGACATTTCAGTTGGCCTTGTTTTTGCTATTTGCACAGCATTTTGTAGTTGGTTCCACTGAGTGGGATAAAAAGATATCTGAGACTGAAATTTTTCCACCATAGGGGTGTAAATCCAAATCCAACAGACCAATGCTACAAAAAATATACTTAATGTCCGCACTTGTAAGCGTAAATTTTCAGCAAATTTACTCCTCAACGATCCTTTTGGACCCGTCTGAGAAGGCAATTTTATAAATGACATCCTTAACTTTAAGAATGTATGTTTCAGATTGTCTAGCAACAGTTTAAGCTGAGTTTTTTTACTCATAAAGACTGAACTCCTTCAAACTTATGCAAGAGGCCAGCATAAGGGAAAAGTTGAAATTCATTCTCATCAATTTGCTCAACGTATATACCAATATCTGCGGCAACCTTAGCAACATCTATATCTTTAATCGCTCCCCCAGAGTCATGAGTGGCTATTTTTTTCAGAGAAAATAACAAAGTTTTACCGTCATAACGGATATGTTCAATACAATCTCCACGATGCAAATGTATTTTTAATTGCTCAAGCCTTCCAGCTAAACTTAAGAAGTCGGCATCATCAAGAAGTCCTCGCTCATTTTGAGCAGTTCTTGCAGCAGCAAGAACATCCACGACTGAATTTTGACTCGGAGTTGATTGATTAATCAGCCAACTAGGTGATGCCAGGGCGCTTGAAGCTGACGCATCAAGCTGGGTTGCCCACTGCCAGCCAACTAAAGCAAGCCCCATGAGGTGCAAAAGTCCGCCAACAGCAATTGCCAATAGACAACGCTTAAACCACATGAATGGCCCTATCCATAGGGCCTTGTTCAGCCAAGCATTAGAACCGTGACCTGACATGCCAACCTGAACATGAGACTTTTTTGCAATTTTTTTCTTTTTAGAGGCAGTTGTTTGTGCAAGCAATAAATTAACTGGTGCATTAACCAATTCGGCACCAGAAAAATAAGCATGCAGTATCCTTGGCGCAACCCAACTCCAAGAAAATTGCACCATTGTTTTTGCCTTTGAAACTTTAGGGAATAAAAGATGGCCCTTGTCTACCAGCATAGGTTCGGACCATGATACCCCGGTTTGCAAACCCGTTCTTAAAGTAATAATGGTCGTTTCGCTTTGCTCAAAGTCATACATTCCGTGGAATTCGGAACTATCTGTATCTCCTCCGTCGGGCATATCCAAAACAAAAAAATCTGGTACGAGACGGATGCTTGGGGACATCAAATCCCATAACTGAGAAGAAAGCCAGTCAAGCCAATGATGCTCGATTAGAGCTAATGTTCTTTCCGTTGCAGAGCGATTAATTTGAGGGGGGAGAAGCTGAATGCACATTGAATCTGGATTAGTGAGAAAGTATTCCTCCACCAAACTAGGGAGTGCTTGACGCAACTTCTTCATTGCGACTAATGGAACACGTGTCTCTATTAAACGAACATCAATCGTGGGAATCAGTGCAACTACTTCATCTGCATAAGGCATTGCCTCAATTGGACCAACACCTTGAGGTGCCAATCTTAACCAATCTTGCGTAACTAATGAACCATCTTTGAGCTGCTGAAACAAGCTGTGAGGCTCATTCAGTAAAATCCAGGCGAAATGTTCTTGCTGATCCATGCGGCCATAGTCATAATTAGAACCAAATGGCTTTACTGGGCAGTGAATAATTAACAGGCTCATTCTGATAGGACTCTGCTTGATTTATTCCAGATTACTTGGGTGAACTCGCCTGTAGGCAATGGGGTAGAGGACCTCTGTATTAAAGCTTCACTATTAAAGACTCCGCGGCCCAAATGCACTTCTGTGCGAGCCAACCAAAATTGAGACTTAACATCTAAGCCACTTATATCAATACCAGATGATTGAGTGACCGAGATTCGGTTTAATGCCGCAACAATATCAGAGCTTGTTTTAAAGGGTGCATATGCTCTTTGCTGAACTAATTGATTTGCTGCACCAAGACTTAGGTTAGGAATAGCTGCCATTAAAACAGGTGCGCTAGCAGTATTCACATTAGTGGATGTCAACATAGGAAGTATGCATACATATAACCTTAAATTATCAATCATCCCAGCACTAACTCCACTTAACCCATCAAGATCATCAAGGCCACTCAATGGAAGTCCACGGGACAATATCTCTTGAGCTAACTGGGCAGCCAATCCCGCATTCATTCCAACGGCGTTCAATAAACGACCAAAAGCCGCTACCCCAGTGGGGTTAATTTTCTTAAAATCAGCATCCCAAAGATTGGTTAAATTAAATAAACCCTGAGCATCAGTAAGCCCCCCAAGCAAGCTTGCCCCTTGGATTTCATCCGGAATATCTTGATCCTTTAGAAAGTCATCAATCTTACTTTCACCTAATGGCAATGCCCAAGGTTCGCCAAGCCAATCATACTGGCTGGTTCTAGCATCTTCACTCAGCACTAGACGTGAAAAATCAATGGCGGATCTGCTCAACCAAAGTGCCTGAACTCTATCGCGATTATTTTCCAAGGTTCTTACTTCAATGTCCTGACGCCATATGAGACCTGTCAATAAAACTGCGGCAACCCCAACCACGACCAAAGCAATAATGGTGGCTGATCCATTTTCATCACAATTAACCCTCTCCTTAATATAGGTCATACACCATATCCAGCAAGACAAGAACGTTCTATCGGGATTGGAGAAGATCCAGTCCACCACCGCATGACTACCCCCTCTATTTGAGACTGAGCTCCCAAACCAACCCCCTGTGAGCTCAAATAAGGAGCCCCCTTAGTCGCAGCTGCTGCACTACTACTTGCAATTGATGGGGCCGCAGTAGCCAAAAAGCTGACAGCATTGGGAGCTAGCCCATGACTTTGAGAACTTTGCTTGGTAATACCAGGCCACGTCATGCTAGATTGCATATCAGTAGAAATTAAATCCGGATCACGAGTCAAGGGCAGCCAAAGGGACTGAACATCCAATAACGTCTGCAGATCTTTACTGACCCATCTTTGCAAACCTTGCTCAGAACTTGTGTATCCCACTATGACCCAGTTATTCCCTTTAAGGCCGGAACTGTGGCGCACAAACCAAGTTGATTTACTCCCGATTGCCCAAGGCACAGACCCTAACTGCATTGGTCGCACCATTTCTTGGCAATCGCGTTCAAATTGTCCAACCAAACGCCGATAATCGCCGTAAATTTGCATCTGACTCTCGATACTCGTACGTCCTCTTACGAGTGCGCCCAAACCCCGAAATGCCATCATGCCGACAATAGCCAAAATGGCAAGCGCAATCACCATCTCGACAAGGGTAAAGCCAGCGCAATTAGACTGAATGGGTTTGAAGTTACCGCTCATAAAATTCGTAAGCCATGATTTGGCACAACAGCAACCAGCAGTGCTAAACGGGGGCCTATAGGAACACTTAGAGAATTGATGCTTGATTCAAAAACCGAGATTTCAACCCTTCTAAAAGCAGGGTTAGGAGTCGCCGATACCTTTTGCTCACAAACCAAATTATATGGGCCTTGAGGACATGGAGTATAACTTGTCGTCAAATCTGGCCAAACTTGGGTCATACGCAACATGATCATGGAGTTATCAGCACTCCAAAGTGCGGCAGTGCGAATATTGATACCCCTTTCAGAATCTGCAGCCGCTGCAATTGCTCTCATTCCAGAAAGTAAAGCGAGGGAGAGTATCAAAAGGCCAATAAGAACCTCAATTAGAGCAAAACCATGAGAATTTTTGTTTAATGTCATGGTGAAGTCCAAGAAAAGTTTCCACTGTTTTTTCGGATCAAAAAAGCCTTGCGGTCTTTTTGCAAAATAGTAATTCGCCCAGAATCGACAATGTACTCCTCTCCCAGCAAAAATTTAACCGATTCCATTTCAACCGGGACATGCCATTGCTGAGGGCTGTATGCATCACGTAATAAGCGCTGGTTTGCAGAGGAATTGCCTTGATAAAAGCGCCAGCCCTTCGAATCAATTTCAGCAGTTATTGGAGCGCCGCTAGCAGCACCTTCCTCTGTAGCCAAATTTAGAGTCCAAGTTAGATGATCTAGGTCTTCACGCCAATAACGCATCTCGTGATTAGGAATTGCCAAGGAGGCCATCGAGAGGACGATAGCCATAATAGTAATAACAATTAGAAGTTCAATTAGGGTAAAGCCACCCTCGGAATTATTGCCAGTTACCAATGTCTGCATCGTTTCCTGTGCCACCGAGCTTACCGTCAGCCCCAAAACTATATACGTCGATTTCGCCCTTTTGACCTGGGTTGCTATATTGATATGGGGCACCCCAAGGATCGCTAGGAAGAGTATCCAAGTAACCGCCTTGCTTCCAATTTTGAGGAATAGGATCAGTTGATGGCCTCTCAACCAAAGCCTTCAAACCTTGTTCAGTTGTTGGATAGCGTCCAATATCTAATCGATAGAGCTTTAGGGCTTGCACTATCGTCCCGACATCTTGTCTGGCGGCCGTGACTCTCGCCTGATCTGGCCTACCCATAATTTTAGGGACAATCAAAGTAGCTAAAATTCCAATGATGGCAATAACCACCATAATTTCAATTAAGGTGAACCCCTCCTGATTTTTAGGTGGTCCTTTTTTTAAGTTATTTGTAAACTGATTATTAAATATTGCACTGCACAAATTTAGTAATTTTGTTCGCTTTTTATTCAGGTTTAACATGTTGTCTCGATAGTAGTAATTTGTATTCATTCTAAAGGGATTATTGCTCTTGAGCCAATTTATAGACAATCTGAAAGCGCTTGTCAAAAACTCGCTTAATCAACTAAAGATAAGTCAAAGTCAAAGCCATTCATTATGGAAAGCGAAATTTAGTTCTGCGTATCAAAAGGCACTAGGGGTAAGCCTAGAAAAGCTCCAGCCTTTTCTATCGAGTCCAACTGCAATTTTTATCAAAAAAAGGCTTCCTAACCCTCAATCCACTTTACAAAATTTAAGCTTTTGCCTGATGCTTGCCACAGCAGCCTGTGCCGCAACCTGGGCAATGAAATTAGTACAACTAGAAACGCCACCATCAAGTAATCAATGGAGTCCGCGCGGCACAACGCTTTATTCCAGCATAGAGCCAAACACTGTTAGCTCACTATTTGGAAGGCAACCTATCGCCAAAAATAGCATCACCCTCCAAGGAATTGTTATCACAGGCAAAGATCTTTCTGGAGCCTTGTCTGGATTTGCACTTTTTGACCTAGATGGCAAACCTACTGGACCAGTTGCGGTTGGAGAAAGTCCAGGCAAAGGCTTGAGTCTCCAAAGCATCGGCACAGATGAAGCAATCTTGCAATATGGCGAAGAATCAATGAATATAAAACTAGAAGTAGGTCAGCAGAAGAAAAAGAAAAATGTTGGCGCCACCACTCAAACACCATAGTCATAACCTCAACATCTAATCAGTACGGCCATGAAAAATAAATCACTTCAATCTTTTCCTGAATGGGCAGGCTGGCTTCATGAAAATTTATTGAAGGGTTGCGATCAATCGACGCTAATTTCCACGCTTATTAATAATCAATTTGATATCGACTCAATTAAACAAGAAATCGCTTTATTTAATTATGGAGGCATTAGAAAAAGAGAAATCTCAAATAACCAGTTGTCCAATACAGAACTTAATACACCTGCAAAGCCATTTTTAGCTGAAGAGGATAATGGTTATGCGGTACTAAAAGCCAACTCAAAAAAATTAGAGCTATACATTATTGATAATTTTCTTTCTGCAGAAGAATGCAATGCAGTGATTAATCTTGGGCAAATAAAATTGCGGCCATCATCTGTGACTATCGACAGTGGTGACAGGGGATATCGTACAAGTAGGACCTGCGATCTAGGGCTACTAGAAAACCCCTTTATGAAAAATATAGATGAAAAAATTTCCAAGGCCCTTGGAATACCGAATAACTATTCAGAGGTTACCCAACTTCAAAAATACGAAGTTGGGCAACAATTCAAACAGCATACCGACTACTTTGAGCCCAATAGTGAAGAGTATCAACAGCACGCATCTAAGTATGGCAATAGAACTTGGACCTTCATGGTTTACCTTAATACTGTCCCAGACGGAGGGGGCACTCATTTTTATGGACTAAATCACACCTTCTCCGCTAAACAAGGCCAAGCAGTTGTCTGGAATAATCGACTTCCAAGCGGAAATGTTAACCCTCAGACCCTTCATGCGGGGTTGCCGGTTAAGCAAGGCGTAAAATTTATAATAACCAAGTGGTTCAGAGAGCGCACAACCGACTGCTTAACGAATTAAATGGCTTGGTAAGTTGAATAAAATGTGTCGACACTATTGGGGCAGTAGAAATTAATAAATGATATGGTTAGGGATGGGGAGAACCTTTTTACATAACGCCACTAACCAACCGGTAAAAAAAGAATTTCTCCCAGATCAATCTGATACTCGGTCAGAGTTACGCATCTCATTTAAGAAAGCTGAACAACGTCAATTTTGACTCCATCAACTTGACTAAATCAGCGTAAATGGTTGTATAAATAGCCCGACTCACATAGAGCAATTAGTTTATTTTTTAGCCCCCATAAAAAATATTCAGATAATGGTCCAACACCCTCCCACAACTCTCCCAATGCCCCGCCGCCTCCAGATGCATTATTACCAGTCATATAAAATCATTTGAAGATTGAGTGACCTCAATTCTCTTAACAAAATTCAGAAACGACATCGTCAAGCGCAAAATTCTTTGATCAATTTCGCATGAGGTATTTTTGTCATGTCCATACTGAATAAGAACTAATCGATCACCAAAGCTATTTTTAGTAAATGGGAGACTCCATTTATTAATTGACGACTATTCGTCAAGGATGACCACGATAATGACGGACTTATTGGAAAAGTAGTATTACTCATACAACTCATTGCAACCTAAGAAATATCACCCATCAACCCTGCGGCCTCTACTGCCTTGATGATTCAGATACCGCTGAATCTCCACAAATTAACTACACTTTTTTAGTCTCGCTTACGTTTGATCTAAAGCTACCCAGCCGCCACGATAATAGGGAATGCTTTTAGCAGCAACAAACTCCATAATGGTAAAAGCGTCCGAATCACCCTAGATAACATAGCACATCGCGGAATTCACACTTTTAGAAGAATTTTTTTAGATAAGTTTTTCAACTATTCGGCCCCTCCAATCGTCACGGACAACCAACGTCTACTCCATCTATTAGATGACTACTAATTTAACTATATTATTTACTTAAGAATCACTAAACCATAATTCATATCTAAATGTTGCTGCGGGGCAATTTCATGGCAAACAGAATCCTCTTTTTCTTTGCAATCTACCTCTTCCATACTTCAATGGTTATGGCAGACGAAAACCTGGTTTCCCTTGCAAATATCGAATCAGCATCTCAACTGTGGATTAACCCCGGAATGACCTCTTACCATTTTCAAAAAGATCGCAACTTTAATGACGCTAACTGGGGCTTTGGCATCGAATATCAGTTCTCAACCGTTACATCTTTGACTGCGGGTAGGTTTTATAACAGCGATAGAGCTTATTCGGACTATATTGGGATTTATCTTCAGCCAATATTATTAGGCCCTATAAAGGCAGGTATTGTGGCCGGAGGATTTAATGGTTATCCGCAAGCCAACCATGGTGACTGGTTTGCAGCAGCTCTACCTACATTTACCTGGGAGGGGGATAGGGTTGGTGTAACTTTATTTACTATTCCAACTATTGGGGACAGGGTACACGGTGCACTTTCTCTCCAGCTGAAATTTAATATCTTGAAATAAAAATTATCGAATCATGCCCAAGAAAATTGAAATTAACTCAAAAATCTTTTTTTGGCTGGCCTTCGCAACCCTATTTGTATTTAATATTTATACACATTTTTGGGGCCTTGAAAGATTTAATACCTTAGTTTTTGATGAAACCGCTTATCCAAAAATGGCTCAAGCCTATTTAAACGGATTGCCCGTTAACGATCCCCACCCCCCACTCGGTAAATATTTATTGGCCCTAGGGTTAAAAATTTCAGATAAGATCGGCCCACTTGGAGTGGAGTCAAACGACCTTATTGGGAGCATCCGCGAACCTTGGATGTACCGATGGATCAGCGCCCTTGCAGGCTTGTTGACTCCTTTTGCACTGGGATGGTTGGCATGGGAATCGAGCCATCGACTACGCCTCACTATTCTCGCCATTCTTTTCACCTCTATTGAGGGACTTTTCTTAGTTGAATCACGTTATGGACTAATCAATATATGGCTAATTCTTTTTGGAGTTTTAGGAAACGCTTTCTTCATGAAATCCCTACGATCTCATGGATCTAAACTTTCAATATTCTGTCTAATATTCTCTGGTTTATTTCTTGGAGCCTGTATTTCAATTAAATGGACCGGTATAGCATTTCTAGTGGCCCCATGGACGCTATGGATTCTATTAAAGTTAGAAAAAATTTTTTTGATGCATCACGTTACTATCGCAAAAAAAGTAGACACCGTTAAATTTACACTTAATTTTTGTTATGCTGATTGCAAAGCTATCCTTTCTTATGAGATGGAAAAATGCAATCGAGGGATTTATGAAAAACTTCAGTCCCAAAGTTTTTCAAAACTAATACTATGTTTACTAGTAATTCCCGCCGCCCTCTACACCCTTCAGTGGCAACCACACTTAAGGATAAATTCTATCTCGTTTATTCAGGCGCATCAGCAAACCTTGAACTTTCACGAGTCAATGAAGGAAGAGCATCCTTACTGCTCTAAATGGTATACATGGCCAGTTATGCTCCGACCAGTGGGATATTTTTTTGGAACTAGCAAATCCATAAATAACTCACTTCCACCCAATACTCCGGGCTCCGACAAAAAGGGTCATGACATTTTTTATGATGTACATGGTATGGGCAACCCACCCCTATGGTGGTGCTCAATTTTTGCTTTAATAGGAACCGCAGCCTACGCGATTCTAGCCTTGAAAGCGCTATTAACAGCTAAATTTTCAATCAGCAGCTCTCAGAAGAAGTCTGAAATCTTTTCGCTCAAAGTTAAATCACTCGATCAAGAGCAAATATTCAGCATTTACTTATTGATAGGTTATTTGGGAAGTCTTTTGCCTTGGGCCGGGATATCAAGATGCGTATTTATATATTCTTATATGCCCAGCCTTGTCTTTGCCATACTATCACTTGCATATTGCAGTGATTATCTTCTGACCTTAAAGAGGTGGCGCATAATTTCTTTTGCAGTTATTTTGGTCAGTCTTATGGGGTTCTATTACTGGCTCCCTATTTTTTTAGGGCTACCCTTAACAAGCGCTGAATTTTTTTCAAGAATGTGGCTTCTATCCTGGATATGAACATGATATTTGTATCCTTTGAACTTCGATATGATTTGATTTTTTAATTTACGAAAATTTGATTCTCTTCTATCTCAGCCAATCAAGGCTGGCATTCCCCCAATATCGTAGACACTTTTCATAACGCAACCTGACTTTTCTAGGCGGTAATTTGAACAAAAGGCACCACGCTTCCACCATTGCGAACTTACTCACAATGGTGGAG
>Ga0364894_10142_pt2 | contig 38468 bp, 44 predicted proteins | sample ExccelJu500001D4_FD_206942 | JGI IMG/M metagenome (GOLD analysis project Ga0364894, IMG submission 206942) | Enriched cells from Trout Bog Lake Hypolimnion, Wisconsin, USA - BchlTB.July16.5000.01.D4 | ecosystem: Environmental > Aquatic > Freshwater > Lake > Hypolimnion/Profundal zone | place: USA...
TTGTCAGGAGACGTACCCCGCAGTTTATATCAAAACCTACACCGCCGGGGGAAATTATCCCGTTTTCCATGTTAAATGCCGCAACGCCGCCGATAGGGAACCCGTAGCCCCAGTGGATATCAGGCATCGCCAGGGAATAGTTGATTATACCGGGTAGTGTCGCCACATTCGCCAGCTGTTGCACGGCACCCTGTTCAAGTGTCCCTGCGAGCGCATCTGAAAGATAATACCGGCCCGGGACACGCATTCCCGGGACAAAACCAACCGGTACTTCCCATTCATATTCCCCGATCCTGGTCAGTCCTTCGATCATTTCCGTCACTTACACATCAAACAGTATGTCCAGTACATACCCCGTATCCTCTTTAAGAATTCGGAGCCCTGAATATGATATCCCTTTAATTTCTGTCCCGGCACGGTGCTTTTCCGGGTTGAAAGGTTCACCCTTCAGGACCGCAGAAACGCTGTTCCCTGACAGCGAGACCGTGGCTGATGAAAAGACAACATAGTCCACTTCAGAAATAAAGAGGACTTCTGAAAGGAAATCGAGGAGAAGATTTTCGATCCCGTCGGAAACAACACTGATCCGGCGCTCTATCTCCCCCGGATCGGGGTGCCCGTACAGGATTTTCATCATTCCTGTTGCTGTCTCGGCAAAAAGTCTTTCGAGGGTTGGGGATTTCACCTGTACACGGATATCTGCGGTATGTTCCAGTTCTTCAAAGCTCATAGGCCACGCGGGTATTCATCCTGGTCGAAGAAAAATGGTACCATTCCCATATCGATCGCATGGAGGTACCTGACCTGGTGGACTGATATAAAAATCGTATAATCTCCTGCTTTTACCTGGAAATCGGTAGGTTTTGGAGATTTCATCGAGATCGGGAGGAGGACAGGTCCACCGCATGAGGTACATATCCTGAAATCACATTTCCTTTTATTGATATATTCAAGGACTTCATCGGCAACAATGATATGGCCGGAGTCGGATCGGTCAGAAAAATGGGAATCCATGTGTTGCTCAATAGATTGGATACCTGTCATAAAAAGGATGGTGGTGATGGCCTGGGAATTCCTGTTGTATCAGACGGGACCAATAATCCGGAGAACAATGTCCTCGTATTTTTCTTTCAACTCATATACGCTCGTGATACCATCTTTTGTCCGGCCCACATGGAGTATACCGAGACGTGACGCAATGATCCCAACCATTGCTGCAACAGAATGATAGGTAATTGAAAATTTTTTCTGGAGATACTGAAAGACCTGGGGGATTGTAAATGATTTGATTTTAAGGAACAATCTGAGCATTTCTCTCCTGATACCATTCCGGTCTCGCGAAATATAATTTTTGAGCCGGGTTTCAATGACTTTCTGGATCTCTGCCTTGGCCCTCATACGTGATCACTACCGCCCTTGCCGATTTATGTCTTTTCATTTTTACCGGAGACCCCGCGCGGTAAACCGGAGATTCTGGCGATAATTCAAAATAAAGGTTCATTTGCTCCGTTTTTTCATTATCCACCGGCACATAAGACAGGAACTATTTATTCATTCATGAACGAATTACTATGATATGGGATCATTCAGCTACGATGTAAATCGCTATACCCCACAACAAATGGTGGTCATTCCGATGATCCTCCTCGTACTTGCACTTATCTCTGTCGGGTTAACGATGTACACGACAGGGCTTCCTGTGAAACCGGGGATTGATTTTTCGGGGGGGACTGCAGTCACGGTCATCACCACCGATAGTCCCGAACAGATATCTGCATATTTTGCCGGATATCCGCTTGAAGGGATTGAGCCGGGGATTAATAACGGAATATACCTGAAGTTCGGGAATATGCCCGATGCACAGTTCCGTTCCCTCTCCGACCTGATTGCGGCCAGATATCCTGATGCCAAAGTTGACCAGATTGGAGAATCTTTCGGTAAAACCCTCCAGAACCAGGCATCCCTTGCACTGATCTTTTCATTTATCGGCATGGCAATCGTGGTCTTCATTACCTTCAGGACCTTTGTGCCGTCTCTTGCAGTTGTGCTTTCAGCGTTTGCAGATATTGTCATGACTGCGGCCGTGATGAATGTTATTGGTATTGAACTGACACTCCCTACCATCGCTGCGCTCCTTATGCTTATCGGTTACTCGGTGGACAGCGATATTTTGCTGACCATGAGGACCCTTAAGCGCCAGGGAAAACTCGATGAAAAACTTGCAGGTGCATTCCATACAGGTATCATTATGACGAGTACCGCCATCGCGGCGGTTGCTGCCATGTGGTTCGTGTCGTGGTGGGGCCAGGTCATTATTATCAACCAGATCGCGACGGTACTCCTCATCGGACTGTTTTTTGACATTATGAACACGTGGCTGACCAATGCAGGGATTATCAAGTGGTACCTCACCAGCAAGGGCGGCCCCGGAGTGACCGGTGTAGCCACCGGCGCGGGTGGAGGTTCAAAATCTGAATCCAAAAAGAGGGGCGGGAAATGAATTCAGATGAAATTATTGCCCTCCTTAAAGACTGGCGGGTCGCACTCCTCCTCATCCTGGTAGTGGGATCGCTTATCGCCATCTACCCGCATTTCGAGAATGGCCAGCTCACCTCAAACCTCCAGTATGGTCTTGACCTGCAGAAAGGTGCCTGGCTCCAGCTCGAATTCAAATCAGAAGTAGTCGGGTACCAGACAGATCGACCGGTAGCAGATTTTGCCGGTGACATCAAGAACCTGACAGGGGCAGACATCGTAGTACTCGATAACGATAAGATCGAAATACGAAAACTTTACACGCAGGATGAGTTAACCCCGATATTTGCAACAGCGGGCGGAAAAATTACAACGTTTGAACCAGGAGTCTCAAAAGCAACGGCTGATGATGTAAAGCGGATCCTTGAGAATAAGATTAACAATCTGGGTACCCGTGATTTCAGGGTGAACACGTTAACCGGCCTTGACGGGGTTACCCGTTATATTCGCGTCGAGCTTGCCGGAGTCTCCATGAGTGAGGCACAAAACATCGTTGGAAAACAGGGTAAATTCGAAATCAGGATTATCACTACAGCTAACCAGTCCGATCATGTCCTGTTCGGGGATACGATTACCGGTGTCGGTAACCCGAGCCAGCAACCACCCGGGACTGGGAAATGGGGGGTCTCATTTACCTTAAATGAAGAGGGCGCCAATGCATTCCAGCAGGCCGCGATAAATAGTGGGGCAATCAGCGACCCCGATCATCATGAGATCCAGATGATCCTCGATAACCAGACGGTATATAGTGCACCGCTATCAGCGGAACTTGCGGCAAGTCTCCGCCAACAGCCTATCAGGGAGCTCTTTGCATCAACCGGCACAGGCAGCGCCGGTATGCAGCAATCCCAGAACCTTGAAATTCATCTCCGTGCAGGGGCACTCCCTGTCGATGTGGATGTCGCTGGTTCAGGCTCGGTATCGGCCCAGTTAGGCGACCATTTCAAAGATATGTGTCTCCTCGCGGGGATTCTGGCATTGATCACCGTGGGCCTGGTCATATTCTACCGTTACCGTGAACCCGCCATCGTTCTCCCGATGGTATTTGTCAATGCATCAGAAATTATCATCCTTCTCGGGATTTCGGTATATACGATCCAGTTAGACCTTGCGACTATCGCAGGTCTTATCGCCGTTCTCGGAACAGGGATTGACCAGCTGGTCATTATTACCGATGAAATCTTACATGAAGGACGTGTGCCATCACCCAATATTTATCAGAAACGGTTGTCGAGGGCGCTGACCATAATCGTTGCAGCGGCAGCAACGGTCATCATTGCCATGCTACCACTTGCCCTGATGGACCTTTCGACCCTCCGCGGATTCGCGATTATCACGATCCTCGGTGTCCTTATCGGGGTCACTATCACCCGGCCTGCCTACGGGCGGATTATCATGGCAATCCTCTCCAAACCCCAGTAATTTTTAAGATGATATGAGAAAATTTATAATTTTTGTGCAGTGTTTGTCAGAGGAGTAGTATCCTTCTTTTCCTCATGAGCCGGTGAGGGGAAGGTATATTATCTGCCTGATCGCTAGAGAATGCTATTGTATGGATTATGGTGTGGCCCTCAGAAAGTTGAGCCTGATTGCCATCGTTATAATAATCATTTTATTAGCAGTATTTTATGTCCCGGTAATGCTTGCTCCCTTTGTTCCGACATTTTTTATTGTTATTACGGTATTCCTCATATTATTGGGGTCATTTATCCTGACCTGGTATGCTGTCGGGAGCGATTGATTCAGGCTGATACCATTTCAGGATAACGAAACACGTATCAATCCGCAACAAGGGCATTAATTAATTCAGATCCCATTTAAAAAATGTTAAGAAATCGGAGAATTTAAACATGCGCGCTTAACAATGATAACAGGAAATTTCTAGATTTTACCTGGTAATTATTTTGCATATACAATAAACATTATATACTATAAAAAGAAGTTATAAACCGAATATGCTCTTTCTGGAAATGCCCTATGAATGACCCTGAATCAGAAATTATTAAAAAATTAAGGAAGATGGCGATGAAAAGGTGCTCTGAAAGGAGAGAGAACGCCAGGAAAGACCATAATTTCCCCGGCGCATCAAGAGAATTCGTATTCGAACGATGTGAAATAACATCGATCCTGAAACGGGAACATGGATTGTGAGGTTGAAAAGAAAATGGATAATGGGAAGGGCAAGAATCAGGAAAAAATGATTCATCCAGTCGCCAAGGATTATTCAGCCTATGTGGAGGGAGAAGAGTCTCTCCTTGAACAAATCCGTTCCAAGGAAGGAGAATTAAGCATAAAGATCAATGCCGAGCAACAGGCATGTGACAGGAAAATCGATGCTGCCAGAAAGGAAATGGAAGAGGCAGCCGGAAGGAAAATGCAGGCGGCACAGGCAGAAGCTGATGCCGTATGGCATGAAGCAATGGAAAGGATCGGAACTGATATTGAAGAGGTTCGCCGGGAGGGAGAACGGAATCTGTTGCTGTATCGGAAACGGCTGGAAAAAAATTTTGATCAGGTTGTAAAGAAGGTAGTGAGGACGGTACAGAACGGGTAAGCGCTGATGATCCAGAAGATGAAAAGTGTTCTTGTTGCAGGGCCGAAAAAAGATTTTAACCAGATAGTTGACGTGCTTTACCACACAGGAACCCTTCACCTTGAGGATGTCAACGAATATCTCCCCCCCGGTAACACCACGGTCAGGAAACTGGAGCCTGAGCACCAGTCCGAAATATCAGCGCTTCTTGCAAAAATAGACGGAATTCTTCTTCTTATTCCTAAAAAACCAGAAGATACAGAAAAGGAAGGCCGGTTCTATGACGAAATCCACCGGATGACAACTCCCGGCGTAATCGAAAGAGCCAACCATTTAATCGGTGATCTGGGAGAAACGACCAGGGATCTCTCACTTAAAAGAGAAGAGCTCGAAATCACCATTATCGGCCTTGGCAGATATGAGAAGATAATAGATAAAATTCAACCACTCGAACAGCAGCTGCCCATTCTCCAGGGTTTTGAAGTAACGGTACTCATCGTCCTGAAAGAGTTTTCTGATGTACTGGATATCATCCGCCCGATGTTGTCTGAGATCACCAACAACCAGTTTGAGCTGATATCAGCAGAACTGGATGAAGAGTCGATCGCGGCAATTACCGTCTTTAATAAAAAATATTCCGAACAGGTACACAATTTTCTCTTCTCCAAGAATATTAACGAAGTCCGGATCCCTGCTGACTATGCGAATATGCCATTGGAAAAAGCCCTTTTGCTGATAGATACCCACCGGAGAAATGCGATTGCCGAACGGGATGAAATTACCGAAAAACTCTCTCTTGTCTCTTCAGAATGGTATCCTGAACTCAGCGGGTTACGGAAGGTTCTCGCAGAACGGGAGGAGGAAATCCGTGCTTATATGAATTTTGGCGAGACTGATTACACCGTTATAATCAGGGGATGGATCCCGGGGAAACTAATCAGTAAGACGAAAAATGCCCTGGAAGAGTCTTTCGGGGATCGCGTCGTCATGACGGAAACCAATGCTACAGAAAAAATGATGGAACGCGCCCCCATATTCTATGACAACCCGGGTTGGGCCCGCCCGTTTGAATTCTTCATGCAGCTCGCAAGTCCGCCGAAATATTATGAGATTGATCCATCACCGATCATGGCCATCTTTTTCCCCCTTTTTTTCGGTATCATAGTCGGTGATATCGGTTATGGGATCCTTATTTTATTGTTCGGGCTGATCCTGAGATACCGTTTTAAGGCGGTGAAATGGCTTCATCAGATCTCAGGTGTGTTGATCATTTCAGCGTTCCCGGCAATTTTCTTTGGATACCTGTTCGGGGAGTTCTTTGGTAATTTAGGAGAAATGATGGGATGGCTGGAACCGGTTACCCTCTTTGGCGTGACATGGAACCGGATGGAGGCCATCGTCCCACTACTGATAGTAACTATTGCAATCGGGGTAATTCACGTTGTCCTGGGACTTGTCATAGGAATTGTGAATGGTATTACCCGTAAAAAACGGAAACATGTATGTGAAAAATGCGGACTGCTCGGCATTGTTATCGGACTCCTGGTATTACTCGGCGTTATTATTGAGATGCTGCCTTCTTACCTCCTCATTCCGGCGTTCGTGTTTATCGGGATTGCCACGATTCTTGTTATTTATGGCGGGGGAACACTCGGCGCAATAGAGATCATGAGTACAGTGGGAAACATCCTCTCTTATGCCCGTCTTATGGCAATCGGTATGGCCTCAGTTATCCTGGCATTGGTGGCCAACGCGCTTGGCGGTGCAATCGGAATCGTGCTTGTGGGAGTCCTGATCGCGGTATTACTTCATGCACTCAATCTTATTCTCGCGATGTTCAGTCCGACAATTCATAGTGTCAGGCTGCATGTGGTAGAGTTTTTTTCGAAATTTTACGAAGGTGGCGGAATTCCTTACGGGCCGTTCGGAACAGCACAACCGCCTGTTAAAAAATAATGTCCTTCAATTATTTATAAATTAAATTAATTTCCTCTTATATTGTTAATCTTTATATAATATAAGATCACTGTATCGTCCTGAGGGAATTCAGATGAGCTGGGAACTCGGAATTGGTGCAGCAATTGCATTTGCAGGTGGAGCAATTGGTACAGGCTGGGCACAGTCACGAATCGGGGCCGCAGGTGCAGGAACGATTGCAGAAAGACCGGAAGCAACGGGAAGCGTAATTGTGTTGGAGGCAATCCCTGAGACGATGGTCATTCTTGGTTTCGTTGTCGCTGCCATGATTATCATCATGGTCAAGTAGCGTCAGCCCGACCTGTTGCCATTTGAAAGCTCAGGGATTCGAACATCCTTCGTATTCCCCGGAATACAATTTTTTTGAATAAGATATGGTTCACTATGTGGAGAGGAAAGGAGGTTTAGACTGTTACCATGAAATACGATCACCTGATTCAGTCGATGGAAACCGGTGCTGAAGAAAAACTGCATGAGATCAGGGAGCGTACAAACCGCGAAATCGAAAAAATCAGGGAACATGCAGTTCATGATAGTGAGCAGTTTTCAAAGGACCTGCTCATTGAAACCCGGATGAGGGCCTCTGTAGAGCGCAACAAAAAGCTCTATGCTACTCATGAAGAGGTCAAGGAGCAAATTTCAAAAGAACGCGAAGAAGCGTTCAACCGGGTTTTCCAGGAAGCGGAAATACAACTTACGTCGGTGAGAACGGATCAGGCCTACGAGGTGGGTTTCCAGGCAATGCTGGCCGAGGTCATTCATGCACTAGGGGATGAGGAAATTCGTCTTCATGTCGACAAACGGGATGAATCTTTATGCCGGCGCCTTGTTAAGGGTCTTTCGAAAGAATTTGAAATTATTGCGGATCTTACCACGGCAGGCGGTCTGAATGGTTCGACAACTGACAGCAGGATAATTATTCGCAACACCCTTGAAGACCGCCTGAATCGTGCCCGTGAATCCTTGAGAACGAACATTTTCCTGGCTCTCTATGGTGATCAGGATGTACGTTGAATATGTAAATTCCCGTGTCCGTGGTATGTCCTCACGTCTTCTTGATCGCCACGAGATAGAACGGCTTATTGCCCAGGTTTCTGTTGACGGTGTGATTACGGAACTTGAAAAAACCCCGTACCGTGAAGAGATTGTTGAGGCCCGGGCTCTCTATAGCGGTATCAGTTGCATTGAATCTGCCCTTCGGAAAAACCTGGTAAAGACATTCCATACAATCTTTCAGCTTGTTGAAGATGAAAAATCCGGGCATTATATAACTATCTTTCTAAAAAAATGGGATATCCAGAATATCAAGACCATTATCAGGGGAAAAAATATTCACGCAGCAAACGAGGAAATTGCTTCATGCCTGGTCCCCGCAGGAACTCTTGATGAAACGACCCTGATTGAACTTCTCAAACAACAGGATGTCAGGGGTGTTGTTGATTTGATGGCGACATGGGGCATCGAGTACGCACGCCCACTGACAAGACATATAGGAGATTTTTCAGAACGGCGTTCCCTGGGCATCCTTGAGTATGCAATGGACGAGTATTATTATGAATCAGCAATAAGGGGTCTTAATAAAAAGCGGGACGATGATCGGATTGTCCTTGATCTCCTCGGTATCGAAATCGATGTAACAAATATCAAGAATGTCCTGATGCTGATCCGGGACCATGTTACCCCGGAAGATGCGAAACCGGTACTTCTCGAAGGAGGAAAAGAGCTCAGAAAGGATCGGCTGTTTGAAATGGTCGGTACCGGCAGTATCAGCGAAGCCGTCAGGATGCTTGAACCAACATCGTATGGGTTCCTTAAGGACGTGTCTCCTGAAATTGTCAGTTCCGGCATGATCTCTGTTCTTGAGAAGAAACTGGACAGGTACCAGATGACCAGGGGAGTTCAGACATTCCGGGGTAATCCACTGTCATTTACCATTATCATCGGGTACATGTGGCGAAAAATCATTGAAATAACGAATATACGGGTAATAGCCCGATGTAGGGAAGCCGGACTCCCTGATGACCTTATGGAGGCGGAGATATTCCATGTATAAATATACCATTGTGACCGATCCGGAGACTGCCGCGGGTTTCCGGCTGGCCGGGGTTGACGTGATCGAGATATCCGGACCAGAAGAGGCAAAGAAAATGATCCCTCCGCTTTTAAATGCCGACGATACCGGTATTATCGGGATAAGTGAGGATTTCATGTCCGTACTTGATCCTGAACTGATGGCCAGGATCGAAAAGACGTACAGGCCGGTTATCATCCCTATCCCTTCCCGTTTAAAACGGGTCATTTCTGAAAGTTATATCGAGCGATTATTGCGGAGAGCTATAGGGTACAACATTGTGGTGAGGCGATGAATATGACCGAAGGAGTTATTTCGAGAATTTCGGGACCCGTAATCCTGGCCGATCATATGCGGGGATCAAGGATGTATGATGTCGTCCGTGTCGGGGAGTTGTCCCTTGCGGGGGAAGTTATCCGGCTGGATGGAGACACCGCCATTGTCCAGGTATACGAGGATACAGCGGGATTGAAGGCAGGGGAATTGGTTGTTAACACGGGAATTCCCCTTTCAGTGGAACTTGGTCCCGGCCTGATATCGTCAATTTATGATGGCGTCCAACGTCCGTTATCAGTCCTCGCAGAAATGTCCGGAAGTTTTATCTCCCGGGGCATTGCGGCTCCGGGCCTCGACCGGAAACAAAAATGGGAATTTACCCCGATGGTTAAGGCCGGCGACGCTGTATCGGGTGGTGATATACTCGGAGTCGTTCCGGAGTTCAATATCGAACACCGGATAATGGTCCCACCAGGTCTTTCGGGGACCGTAAGCGAGATAAAGTCCGGGACTTTTACCGTGGAAGACCCCGTATGTACCCTTTCAGATGGTACAATACTCACTATGATGCATACCTGGCCGGTCAGGAAAGAGCGTCCGTACATTAAAAAACTTGACCCCGAGTTACCTCTTCTTACCGGACAGCGGATATTTGACAGCCTTTTCCCGGTCACAAAGGGAGGGACGGCAATGATTCCCGGGGGGTTCGGGACCGGAAAAACAGTCTCCGAGCAGACGCTTGCAAAATGGGCCGACGCCCGGATCATCGTCTACATCGGTTGCGGGGAACGAGGCAATGAAATGACTGATGTGCTGACGGAATTTCCTGAACTGGTTGACCCGAGGACCAGACTCCCCCTGATCCAGAGGACAATAATGGTTGCAAATACTTCCAACATGCCTGTTGCGGCCCGTGAGGCGTCCATCTATACCGGTATTACCATGGGTGAATATTACCGGGATATGGGGTATGATGTGGCACTGCTGGCAGACTCCACATCACGCTGGGGTGAAGCGCTCAGGGAAGTGTCAGGGCGTCTCGAGGAAATGCCCGGTGAGGAAGGCTATCCTGCTTATCTTGCAACCCGGCTAGCCGCATTTTATGAACGGGCAGGCAGGGTAATCTGCAGGGGGAAGGGTGAACGAACAGGCTCAATTACCATCGTCGGGGCAGTCTCTCCCCCGGGCGGGGATTTCTCCGAACCTATAACACAGAATACCCTGCGTATCGCCGGGACATTCTGGGCTCTCGATACAAGCCTCGCCAACCGCAGACATTTTCCTTCGATCAACTGGATCAAGAGCTACTCGTTGTACCTGGACGGCCTGCAGGGGTGGTATAATGCCAACGTGGCGAAGGACTGGAAGGACTTAAGGGACAGGACCATGTACCTCCTCCAGAAGGAAGTCGAGTTATTGGAAATCGTTCAGCTCGTTGGTCCTGACGCCCTTCCTGAAAATGAAAAACTGATCCTCGAAGTTACCCGCATGATACGGGAAGATTTTCTCCAGCAGAGTGCCTATAGCGATGTCGACTCGTACTGCCCCCTCGACAAACAATATTGGATGCTCAAAATTATCCATCATTTCCACCACGAAGCGGAACATACCATGAACCGGGGGGTTACACTGAAACAGGTGATGAGTATCCCGGAAAGAAATGAAATCTCCCGCATGAAAGAAATTACGGAAACAAACCGCCTGGAAATTCTGGCCGGTGCTATTTCCGACCGGTTGAATACTATGGAGGTGGACCGGTAATGTCAGCACCGGACCTGTTAACCCGGGAATATCGTACGGTCAATTACGTATCAGGCCCGCTAATCTTTGTTGAAAGACCCCGCAATGTTTCATTTGGAGAGACCGCAAGGATTACGCTCCCATCCGGGGAGGAACGGACCGGCCAGGTACTCGAAGTATCCCGCGAGCTCGCCGTTGTCCAGGTCTTTGAAGGGACAAGCGGGATCGATAACCAGAAAACATCAGTCAGGTTCACGGGGCAGTTACCACAGATCAATGTTTCCCTTGATATGCTGGGGCGTGTGTTTTCGGGAGTAGGGAAACCGCGTGACGGCAAACATGAAATTATAGCCGACGAATCAGTCGATATTTCGGGGATGCCGATTAATCCCTATGCCCGGGATAAGCCATCGGATTTTATCCAGACCGGCATGTCGACCATCGACGGTCTCAATACGCTGGTCAGGGGACAGAAGCTGCCGATCTTTTCCGGTTCGGGACTGCCTGCAAATAAGCTCGCGGCCCAAATTGCCAGGCAGACTAAAGTCCTGGGAGAGAAAGAACATTTTGCCGTTGTGTTTACCGCGATGGGGATTACTTACAAGGAAGCGTCCTTCTTCATGGAAGACTTCGAGGGGACGGGCGCCCTTGAGCGCGTGGTGTTCTTCCTCAATCTTGCAGACGATCCGACGATCGAAAGGCTCGCAACCCCGCGAGTTGCACTTTCGGTAGCCGAATATCTTGCCTATAAGCATAACCTCCATGTCCTTGTCATCCTCACGGATATGACGAACTATTGCGAGGCACTACGGGAGATTTCAACGGCACGAGAAGAAGTGCCTGGCCGCCGGGGGTACCCGGGCTATATGTATACTGATCTTGCATCGATTTATGAACGTGCAGGGAGAATTAAGGGGCATAGCGGGTCTATCACCCAATTGCCGATTCTTACGATGCCTGATGATGATATTACCCACCCGGTTCCCGACCTGACCGGATATATCACTGAAGGACAGATTGTTCTCTCCAGGGACCTCTTCCGCAGGGGTATCGACCCACCCGTCGATGTGCTCCCCTGCCTCTCACGCCTGATGAATCTCGGTATAGGCCCGGAGAAAACACGGGAGGACCACCGGAATGTTGCCGATCAGCTTTATGCATCCTATGCATACGGCCGTGACCTCAGGAGACTGGTGGCAATCGTCGGGGAGGAGGCACTGACCGAGCTCGATAAAAAATATCTTGCCTTTGCCGACGAATTTGAGCGGAAATTCATCTCCCAGGGAGATGAGGACCGGGGAATCGGGCAAACACTTGATATCGGGTGGGACCTCATGTCAGGTCTTCCGGAAGGGGAATTGAAACGGATCAAGCTTGATTATATAAAGAAATATCACCCGGCTCACCGGGCGGGGTGAGCCATGGAGCAGGTAAACCCGACCCGGATGGAGTTGTTAAAAAAGAAGACCCAGATACGTCTTGCCGAGCAGGGAAAAGACCTGTTGCGCCAGAAAATGGACGCCCTTATCCGGGAATTTTTCAGGATAATGACAACGGTATCACGCTCGAGAGACGAACTCGAGGAAGTTGCAGAAGATGCCCAGCGTTCGCTGGTGATTGCACAGGCAGTGGATGATACCATTGCACTCCGTTCGGCATCATTCGCTACGAAACGGCACATATCCGTTGATATTCATGGTAAGAACATTATGGGGGTTCCCGTTCCGGTTATTGAGAAGAAAAGCATGGTCCAGAGTGTCCTGGACAGGGGTTATAGTATCACCGGGGTATCAGGCCGGATTGACGAGGTCGCCGAAAAGTACGAGCACCAGCTGGACCTGATTACCGGGCTTGCCGAAACAGAAACGGCTCTACGCCGCCTCGGCGAAGAGATACAGATGAACAGGAGGCGTGTGAACGCTCTCGAACAGATACTGATTCCTGAATTAAAACGGCAGGCCAAGTACATACGGATCACCATTGATGAACGTGAGCGTGAAGACTTGTTCAGGCTTAAAAAAGTAAAGAAAATCCTTGAAAGAAAGAAAAAGGACCGGAAAAAACAATAAAAGGCCTAAAAAGGGCCTTTTTTTGGTTTTCCTTCTGTTTTTCATACCATGCCCGTCAGTATGGCGGTCACATCTTCGATGGCTTTTGTATCGGTGGAATCTTTCCGTATCGCTGAATTACCAATCTGGATAATATGAAGGATATCATTGAAGCTGATTCTGGTAAAGGCGATTTTCTCCCATATTGAACGGTCTATATATACCCAGCATTCACCCAGCATTCGCTTCAGCACCTCAATGTCATCTTCAGACAACATCTTGTAGTCATCTCCGATGCCCCGGTGAATTTTCTTTAATGCATTTTCGACACCCTTCTCCTTGTGGACCTGGAACAATCTCCTTCCTACTTCGGTTTTCGTTACTTCCGGCATACTACTCACACTCCATCCCAAAAAAACAGGTATAATGCGTGATAATGTGCTTCCCCATTATATACTTTGTCGAAGGGGCAGAGGAAGGAAAACGCCTCCCGGGACATGCATACAACACCGGCAGGTTTGAACATAACCAGACACTACTCCTTCCATGAACGATCCTGTTGAATTTGCGACCTTTAACGGGGCCGGCATGAAGATCCCGTTTATTATCGCAGATAAATTTGTACCAATACAGGCCGGTACTAACAATTCCATCCTGTCAGCACGGCTGCATATGATCCGGATAACTACAGGGTACTACCGTAACAGCCTGACCCTAAAAAAAGAGAATTTTATCAGGTATTTTTGTAATTGCGTGTAAATGCCTTTCACCGCCGGGTCGCATAACAACCTTTATCTGTTTTTTCCGCGACATCTGATGAAGGTAGATGACAATGACAAAACCGGTTCTGATGGACTTTTTTGCGGAGTGGTGCGGACCTTGCAAACGCCAGGGCCCGATCCTGGAAGAACTCAAAAAGAAATTGGGGGATGCAATCGACCTGCAGAAAATCGATGTCGACCAGCACATGGACCTCGCCCAGAAATATGGGATCCAGGTCGTTCCCACCCTGATTATCGAGAAAGATGGGAACGTGATCAGGACTCTGGAAGGCGTGACCAGTGCTGAAGCCCTCGAGGCGATTTTGAAACCGCTGATCTGACGAAAAGGTGGTGGACCGGATTGAAGATCGGAATAATCGGGGGGACGGGCGACATCGGAGAGGGAATGTCACGCCGACTTTCACCATTTCACGACGTGGTGCTCGGGTCACGCGATGCCGAAAAGGCATCCGCCACGAGTACTTGTACTATTGATTTATTAAAGGAACGGGGTATGTCCTGTAGTTGTACAGGGGCCTGTAACCAGGACGCGGTCAATTCTGCTGATATTATCATACTTGCCGTGCCGTTTACGCACCTGGAGGGTACAATACTGGGGTTAAACGGACTCGAAGGAAAAATTGTTGTTTCTCCGGTCAACCCGATGGAGAAAAAGGAATTCTTCACATTCGTACCCCCTGTCGAAGGATCGGCAGCATTGCTTGCCAGGAAACTCCTTCCCGGAGCACGGATAGTCACCGCATTCAATACTATTGCAGCGAACCGTTGGAAAGCAATCGATGAGGAGATGGATGTCGCAGTCCCGGTCTGCAGCGATGACCAGGATGCGAAGAAAATCGTCATGGACCTGGTAAACGGCGTTTCAAAACTAAAGGCTTATGATGCCGGACCCCTGGCGGTTTCTGCAATGGTCGAGAGCCTGACACCCCTCCTGCTTAATGTAGCCCGTTACAACAAGATGAAGGATGTCGGGATCAGGTTCGTCTGAATGTGCCCGGATTGTCAGGGCACTTGAGGGCCGCTACGGGTATATTCCCTGGTGGCCAGGGGACCCCGATGAGGTCCTGATAGGGGCTGTTCTTACCCAGCAGACACGATGGGAGAATGTCTGCCGGGCACTCGGGATATTAAAAGACAGGGAATTATGTTCTCTTTCCCGCATTTACCGGGCAGAAAACCCCATCATTGAAGATGCAATACGTTGCACAGGGTTCTACCGGGTCAAGACGAAACGGCTGAAAGCACTCGCCGGGCATGTGATAGATCAATATGGGGGGATGGATACCATGAGGAGGTATCGCACCGCCGATCTCAGGAAAAGACTACTTTCCGTGCCGGGTATCGGACCGGAGACCGCGGACAGCATCCTCTGCTATGGGTTTGACCGCCCCAGTTTCGTAATCGATGCATATACTCACCGTATATGCCGGTGTAACGGGATCAGCGAAAAAGGGGACCGGCTGAAAGCACTCTTTGAGAAGGTGCTGCCGGCAGACAACCAGAAATACCGTCAGGTACATGCTCATATCGTGGAGTATGCAAAAGAATATTGCGGGAAAAAAAGGTGCAGTGAATGTATACTGAAGAGTTCAGGCATATAGGTCAGAGACTTTTTTCCGAGAATCTCATCGGAGGAAATTTTGGTAATATGAGCGTGCGGGCGGAAGAAGGGTTCTATATCACCCGCACCGGTTCCTATCTTGACGACCCCGGGGAAACCGTATTTGTCTCCCTTGAGGGTAGCGTGCCGGCCGAAGCGTCGAGCGAGTACCGGGTGCACCGGGAAGTATACCGTAAGACCAGGCATAACGCAATTGTCCATGCCCACCCGGTACATGCCGTCGCTCTTTCACTCATGGTCGATGAAATTATTCCAAGAGACAGTGAAGGTGAGATGCTCTGCCCGGTGATCCCTGTTGTCGGAGGGAAACCCGGGTCTGATGAGCTGGCTATGAGGGTATCTGAGGCGCTCCGCCTTTCAAAACTGGCTGTTGCTTCCGGACATGGGACATTCGCCGCCGGCAAATCGCTTGATGAAGCGTATCTTTATACGTCCCTCGGGGAGCATGCCTGCCGGATCCTGCTCCTTATCGCGCACACCCGATAAATTACCTGTATACGTATTGGCAGTTAAGGGGAAAGAATCCTTCAATTCCTTATTGAGAATATAGCCGTTTCTTCCCGATAGTTGATGACTTTATACATTGCAAGACTATACTCCATGGCATATGATTTCCCCGATTGACCTGGTCCTTAATTTTGATCATTACCTCCCCCAGATAATACAGACATACGGGATCTGGACCTATGTATTCCTGTTTATACTCATTTTTCTCGAATCTGCTTTGGTAATATTCCCCTATCTACCCGGTGATTCCCTCCTTTTCATTACTGGTGCACTTTCAGCAAGAGGAATTCTGAGTCTTGAACTGATTCTCGTCAGTCTGTCTATCGCTGCCATAATCGGAGGGGTAGTCAATTACTGGATCGGTCATTTTCTCGGACAGGAAATTCTTGACCATAAATGGAATTTTGTCAGGAAGGAGCATATTGACAAGACACACCAGTTCTTTGAGAAATATGGTGGATTCACTATCGTCATTGCCCGTTTCATTCCCTTTGTCCGTAGTTTCGCACCTTTCTTTGCAGGGCTGGGCCAGATGAATTTCGGTCATTTTATGCTATATAATGTGCTTGGGGGTATTCTCTGGGTATGTGCATTCGTGCTGGGAGGATATTTCTTTGGCAACCTTCCCATCGTCCGTGAAAATTTCAGCCTTGTAATCCTGCTTATTATCGGCCTTTCTCTCCTTGCTATTGCCTCAATTCTGATTAAAATGCTGCGCTCATCCGGGTCAGCCAAAAAACAGTCCTGATCCGATTCATCAATAGGTAGTTTTTAAATGAGAAATATTTCCGGAATATCGCCAGATACCCGGCAGCCAGTCCCGGAGGAAGATACAGGAGCCAGAATGGATCGGGACAATTTCATACGTTTCTTTGGTACAGGTTTTTATCTTTTCTGCTGGTATGAAAAACTCCATGAAAACCATCTGAAGGGCCACCTTTTTCATACTCATCTATGAGCCAATGGCTCATAGCACGCTTTGTTGAAATACTCTTAAATATCCTGATTTAGTTTCCAGGTGTCCTTTCGAAAGAAGATTATCTGAGTTCAAAACGAAGACAAGAGGGGGTTTCACCCCCTGCCCCTCCCCATCGTGATAGTCTGTGGGCAGGGTTTCATGAGGGACTCCCAGGAAAAATCTGTATCGGATCAATTTCCTTTTTGTTCTTTATGCATTTTAATCCGTTCAGATTATTAGTCTGTATGATGAAATTAGATAGCAAAGAACGAAACAGGTAACAACTGACCATGATCGAGGAGAAACTTTTACACCTGACACAACGACAACGGGATGAAGTAGAGGATTTCATCGATTTTATGATCGGCCGTGACAGCCCGGCCGCGCAATCGGACCAGCCTGGCCGCGATACCAGTTTTGTCGAGATCCAGGAAAGACCAGAGCAGGTCACCCATTCAGACGATGCGCCTTCGATATTTGGAACAGATCTTTCAGAGAGTCATAACCAGGGGCACGATCTGCTTCCTGACTATCCTGAATATGGGGAGGTTGTTAATTCCCCTAAAGGTGAAGGGGGCGGGGCCCGGCAGGCACCAGGCCCACAGAGAAGACCTGCACCAAAAAATACAGAGAGGGACCCGGGCAGGTTACTCGACTGGGTGGACTGAACGGTTTATCAGCCCGTTGTGCAAAGGTAACCGGACAGCCATCAGCTTTGGTACCTGCATGGTGTCATACCGAAAAACCAAAAACAGCGGACATGGACTCGACGGGATTTGAACCCGTGGCCTTCACGTTGCAAACGTGACGATCTACCCCTGATCTACGAGCCCACAGAGGATGCGCTATATAACTTCCATGTGTTTGCATATATCTCTTGCTGAATGTGGGAAGAACCCACGGTTCGTGAAGAAAAATTATTCAGATTGACCAGGCAGCCGGATCAGGTTGTTTATGGATAAACATGCCCGTCCTTCAGCAACATTAATCCGGGGCTGTCTCATATGGTTTTTTAACGGAGTAGGGACGATGGCAAAAATTATTATTGAGCCAAAACGGGGAAAAGAAGGGCAGATAGAATATACCGTGACATATCATGACATTAAAACCGACAACCAGTTTATGGTGACCACTACAGACGATGTTACTGAAGCCCTCCGGCGACTCAGAGAGACGCTTGAAAACGAGGTAATTGAGATGTCCGCAAAGAAATAATAAATTAAAACGAGCCTGGCCGGCAGGCTGCGGTGGCATGGACTTGGCGGGATTTGAACCCGCGGCCTTTACGTTGCGAACGTAACGATCTACCCCTGATCTACAAGCCCTTTTCCAAAAAAAAATATTTTTTAAAGGATAATTTCGATATCCAGTTTTTCTGCCAGTTCCTTATATCTGTTCCTGATTGTGACTTCAGTCACACCGGCGACCTCTGCCACTTCCCTCTGGGTACGACGTTCACCGCCGAGTATTGAGGAGATATAGATTGCTGCTGCGGCCACTCCGGTCGGCCCGCGCCCGCTGGTGAGTTCCCTCTCCCCTGCCTGCCTGAGTATTTCCACCGCACGGCTCTGGACTTCTCCTTTGAGAGTGAGCCCTGAACAAAACCTTGGGACATAATCAATTGGCGACGTTGGCAGAAGCTTTAGCCCGAGTTCACGGGAGATGAACCGGTATGTCCTTCCAATCTCTTTTCTTGAAACCCGGGATACTTCGGCGATCTCATCGAGCGTCCGCGGGACACTGCACTGCCTGCAGGCCGCATACAGGGCTGCTGCGGCTACACCCTCAATACTTCTTCCGCGGATGAGGTTCTTATCTACCGCGTCCCTGTATACCACTGCTGCGGTCTCACGCACGTTCCTCGGCAGGCCGAGTGCTGATGCCATCCGGTCAAGTTCCGATAGTGCGAATGCCAGGTTCCTTTCTGTCGCATTTGATACACGGATACGCCGCTGCCATTTCCTGAGCCGGTACAGCTGGGCACGGTTCTTTGAGGATATTGCACGCCCATAACTATCCCGGTTTCTCCAGTCAATCATGGTCGAGAGGCCCTTGTCATGGATAGTAAAGGTCATCGGGGCACCCACTCTTGACCTCTTCATCCGCTGGTCGTGGTCGAATGCACGCCACTCCGGGCCACGGTCTATAAAGTCATCATCAATTACAAGACCGCAATTCTGGCAAACCAGCTCTGCACGTTCATAATCATGGACGAGCTGGCGGCTGCCACACTCCGGACATACCGTTTCAGTATGGTCCTCCGCTTTCTTCTCATGTTCCTTTACACGCTCTTTGACGCGGTTCTTGAGGGTTTCTCTTTCATTCTGTAATATTTTTAATTTTTCAACTTCCTGCATACCGACTCACCTCTGTTACTTTGCAAACAGTTTCTCACCAACCACCGTTTCACACTGGTTCCGACAGAGGACGACTGCATACGGGGACGAGACCTTTCCAAAGACGTCCATGATCTTACCGATGGGTTTCATCCGCCTGTCGATTACCTCGCTATACAAACGCGGGAGTTGTGCGGCATCACATTGCACGATCAACATCCTTCTGCCATACCTGCTCACAGCGCGACCAATAGCTCTCACCAATGATACCTCGCAAGAATTTCTGGCAAATGATGAAATGCAACCAGATGATTTAGCAATCTATATATATAGTTAGTGGAAGTATTTAAACATGTTGTAAAGGTATAAATATTAAATTTAATAAACTCATCGGGATAACCACTGTTTTATATTTAAAGACAGTACCTTCCTGCATTCTTCAATACCGAGCCCGGCACCTCTCCCTATTGAATTTCGTGCGCGTTCATCGAGGAGATCATACGGGGAATGCGCATCCGAGTCTATTACCAGGATACATCCGTTTTCCCTTGCTATGTTTGCAACATACCCGTTCGCTCGGTTATGACCACCCCTCGAAGTTAATTCGAGGGCTACACTGTTCTCTGCAGCAGCTTTTGCATCGGCAGGATCGATGAGCCCCGGGTGGGCAAGCAGATCGACATCCCGGCATGTGCAGGCGGCATGGTTGGTCCCGGGTGCAACAGGTTCAACGAGTGTCTCACCATGGACGAGCACGATATCTGCCCCGGCATCTTTAGCCATCTTTGCGAGGATCGGGATCTCTATGGGTGGGACATGGGTAATTTCGACACCACATAGCAGGCGGACACCAAAATGGCTTGCAGAATCACGGAGCAACTGGATATTTTCGACGACTGTCACGGTATTCGTCGCATCGACATGGTCGGTAATTGCGACCGTTTGATAGCCTAAAACCGACATCCTCCTGATTAACTCCACCGGAAGCATCTCGCCGTCGCTCATGATAGTATGAGTATGCAGGTCGTAGTGTCCTGTCATGTTCTGATCTCCAGTTTTGAACTTACCCGTTTCAATAATTCCATTTTTGACTTGTCCCACTCGGCAACAATGCAGCCCTCACGTTGCGCCCAGTGAGCGGGATGGTGCTTCTGCTCAATCCTGAATTTTACCCCGGCTTTCTTTAGTGCGTTCCCGATGTCGATCAGCGCAGGGTTTTTTATCGCTTTTGAGAGAGACACTTTCCTCCCCTGACGTCGCATAAGGTTTGCATTGAAATAACAGGGATAGAGAATACACGCTCCTTTCATCCTTTCTTATGTTTGATCAGTGAACCTATAAACACTGTACGGGGAAACCTGTATACATGCACCATATCGACGTCAGGATCGAAAAAGATGTGTACGACGTCAATAACAGTATCGCCGACGCCAATTCAGCCCTTCTTAAAAAGCACGGGGTCCGGGCATTTGACTTGCTCGGGGCGATCGGTTCAGGAAAGACCGCCCTGATTGAACGTATCGCACCTTTGCTCCTTGAAAAAGGCCTTAAAACAGGAGCCATTGCAGGTGATGTGTACGGGGATGACGATTTTAAGAGAATTGTTGCCCTCGGGATTCCTGCTTTCAATGCCAATACCGGTAAGGAATGTCACCTCGATGCACATATCGTGGAGCATGCCATTGAACACCTGCCACTCGACCAAATCGACATCCTCTTTATCGAGAATGTGGGGAATATGGTCTGCCCGACTGACTTCCGTCTCGGGGCAGAGAAGCGTATCGTAGTCGTCAGTTCAACCGAGGGCGATGACGTGGTGAACAAGCACCCGATGATGTTCCGGGGCTGCCAGATCGGGGTAATCAACAAGGTCGACCTGGCGCCCCTTGTGGGGGCGGATCTTGACCGGATGGAACGGGATATGCACCGGTATAACCCGGGTATCCGGGTATTCCGGACCAACCTGAAGACAGGCGCGGGGCTTATGCCATTGCTTGACTCGATAATCGGCTGATCAGTGAAAATATATATCATCGGCTGCAATGTTTAGAGCACTCTCGCAGGGTACTATCCCGGCGATGATATCATAACAGGGGCTATTACATGCTTTGGCAAGGTAAATCAGTAAGGCAGGCGACAGGCGGAAGGTACCGGCTTGCACAGGGTAAGAGAAGAGCAGAAATCGGATCGGGACCAGCAGACACCCATATCGGGGAAGGGAGGGTCAGGATCGTCAGGACATTTGGAGGTAACCAGAAAATCAGGGCACTCCGGGCCATGTATGCCACGGTATCGACACGGTCCACCGGAAAGGCACAGAAAGTAAAAATTGATAAGGTGGAGCAGAACGGGGCAAACCCGAACTATGTCCGTCGGAACCTCCTTACCAAAGGTGCCATTATCCATACCGAACTGGGAAGTGCACGAATAATCAGTCGTCCGGGCCAGGATGGTATCATTAACGCCGTTCTTATTGAATAATCATTTTCCAAGGGATTCCGGGCCCGATCAAAAGATATTACACACCCGGAATTTTTTTTCCCCGAGTATTTTCCCGCACTTCAGGCACTGGTTTTCAGGTGTCTGGATGATTTTCCTGATCCGGCAGCTTACGGATTTGCATTTCATACCAATTATTTGATAGCAGGGAGCGTAGAGACTATACTGCATAGCATGGTTTCGGTACATAATGCGGGTAGCCGTTCCAACAGAACAGGGACCTGGGGGAATGTTCTTTCGTGAGCCTCATGGTTACCATCGCAGCACCCTTCAGGCATACCCGGAAAGACCGCCTGAAACGAAATGAGGTCCTCTATTATCTCGCATTTGACCGGAAATGGATGAGTATTGAACAGGCAAATATTATCCTCAAAAGGGCGCTTGATGAAGGTCTGATAGGCTACGACGGGGAGATGCTCGCCCCGAAATTTGATATCGCGTCGATCGATATCCCGATAGGGTTCAAACCATCTTCGGCCGTGTTCGAAGCAAACGACCCTGTAAAGTCTGTTACCGACCGGATTGTAAAAGCAACGGGTAAGAAAGAGACCGAGATCGTCTCGGAAATGAACCGCCTGATAGCGAAGGACTATGATAATCTCCTTCGCCCGGAGGCGGCGATTGTAATTATCGCGAAACGTTACAGTGTCGGGTTTGGAGACGAACTCCCGCAATTAAAAGAACAGTTGCTAAAAAAATAGGTATTATGCTGCCTTTTCAGCTGGTGCAGCCTTAGGGAATAGTTCTTCGAGTGGTTTTTCACCGTACGAGGTCACTTTTGCATTGATCTGAACAAAATCAGCCGTGATCTCGTTACCACGTATAGGTTTGCGTTTGCGTTCTCCATCCATAACAGGGTGAAAACCAACCCCTCCCGCAAGCAGAAGCTTCCTCCTTCCCGCAAACGGGAGGTTCTGCTTTGCTGGTGTCCCGTTTCTGTCCGAAGCACCGGTAATTTTCATTCGGTAACCGGCTACACCGACGGGCGAGGCATCGACCTCATCGCCGACGTGTTTACCTATAAGATAGGATGCAGCGCCACCGCTGGCATCGACTTTGAAGGACTGTCCGGTTTTCGGGTCCGATAAGACTACTTTAAACTCTGCCATTCAATCATACTCCTGCGTATTGTATCCACCTGCGGGGATACCCTCTCCCGTATATTGTCCCAGAGATGGATGCCTGGTTAAACAGACATTAATATCCTGATTACTACGGTGACCCGCACCTGCGGAACCGTCCGGGAAGTACCAATTAAATTGGATGACCGGATTATTAAATACTACTTCCCCCAGAAGGGTTCTGCCCGGCGTTTCATACCGGTGAACTCCCCAAGCACTTCCTGGGTGGGTACAGGGAGGTGGGAAATCATCTCCTTTTCAAGGACTTTGACATGGCGCTCCGGGATATCGACAAACAGGTCATCATCGACATCGAGCTGGCGTCCCACGGTTGCACCCTCAATTGATATGGCTACTTCCTTGCCAGCCTCGGCTTCCCTGATAGCCTCCTGGTTATACTGGATAGACTTTAGATGACCGACTTTCTTCCCGTCACGCTGGACCAGGTTCACGTCAGTCCTGAGCGTGCCGCCGAGCACCCTGACACCAACGACCGCCGGGTTACTCTGCCTGAAGATGCAGTTCGGCAGCACCCGTATTTTGGCGGGCATTATTATCTGTTCAAACCGCTGTTTCTCCATCTTCCGTTTTACTTCATCACGCCATGCGATGTACTCATCCACCAGCTGGTAAATGACCCTCCCGTTAAAGACACGGATATGCGAGTAGACCGGATCTTTGATCATATCCGCGGCATCGGGGAGTATTGCCGTATTAAAACTCAGAAGGACCCGGTAATAGGGATTTTTTATCGTCCCTGTCTCAATGATATCGTGACGACTGACGGGTCCGACGCCGGCTTTCATCACCTCGATCTCTTTCTCTTTTAATTCCTTGCAGATCGCTTCCAGCGCCCCGATCGTATCTGCCTTGATCACGAGCCCTTCGGGGCTCAGTTCTACATGGATATCCTCCATCTCGCGCCTGATCTCTGCAAGGGCCTCTTCAGGGTCTCCCCTGATTACCCTGACAGGAGAACCGGCAATTACTTCCTCAAGGTCAGGTGCGGTCAGTTTTATTCCTGCTGCAGCAGTCACCGATTTCACCCGCTCAAACCGATCCTCGATTAGGATCTCCTTCATCGGCCTCGGTTTCAGAAGTGACCGCACCCTGGTAACAATAGGGCCGTCCTGTGTTGCTGCAGCGATCTCATCCCCGATTGAAAGGGTCCCGTCATAGAGGATGACATCAAGCGTAGTACCAAGACCCCGTTCCTCTTTCACTTCGAGGACGGTACCTTTACCAGGGCCTTCCACGCTGAGCGCAAGATCATTTTCCATGTACCGCTGGGCAAGCCCTATCATGACCATCAGAAGTTCGGCGATACCTTCCCCGGTGTGGGCGCTTACCGGGACTATTGCGAGGTTTCGCTGGAAATCACTTACCCGGTCGAAGCGCTCGGCGGAAAATCCTAATTCAGAGAGCATCCCGACCAGTTCATAGATCTTTTTCTCAAGGAGCTCTTTTACCCGTTCGTTTTGCCGTGAAAAAGATGATATGAAGGTTTCTCCGGGATACGGCCTCCACGCGTGAAGCCGGTCAATTTTTGTTGCGGCAAGGACGAACGGGGTTTTACAGGACCTCAGGATCTGGAGTGCTTCAATGGTCTGGGGCTGGAAGCCCTGGTTTATATCGACGACTACGATGGCCATATCTGCAAGTGCGCCCCCTCTGGCCCGTAACGTCGTAAAGGCCTGGTGACCGGGAGTATCGATGAACAGGAGGCCGGGAATGTTTGTTGATAATTTCTCCATCGCCCCGCTCATCATCCTGATCGCATCGATGGGGACCATGGTCGCACCGATATGCTGGGTAATAGCGCCCACTTCAGTTTTCACTACCGATGAACCCCTGATCTTATCGAGCAGGGAGGTTTTTCCATGGTCAACATGCCCGAGTACGCAGACAATCGGCGTCCTGATTTTTTGTTGCATTGCCGTATCCACCACCCCTCCACGGGGGACCCAGATGCCGGGTAGTGACAATCGTACATCCGATGAACATCAGGAAAGCATGAGGCAGACCCTCATGAACCCCTTATTCATCTGCGGACAATAATCCATCACTCACTGCTATGTAATAGCGCACCGTGACTATTAAATAATCACTTCCGGTTCAAAAAAGAGTTCATGACACCTTTTTTTCTGTCATACACAGAGCCGCGATTAAGGGTCATGCCCTGTCGAAGGCATTTTATGCCGGTTATTACATAATATGCAGTAATTACGTTAAAAAAATCGACATTCCAGGGGTTTCAAACAGCTACCTTAATAATTTTTAATCACAACAGTAAGAGGGATATTTTTGCCAGGGTGGGGTAGTTGGTTATCCTAGGGGACTGTGGATCCCCCGACCCGGGTTCGAGTCTCGGCCCTGGCCTGATTACGCTAATTAACGTCTGATTTTATTATTACCTAGAATTACTCATATTTCAGCGCTATGGGGCAGGGTTATGTGATAATTACAAACCTCGTGAATAATCTGGTATTGTTCGATATGGGCGATAATATGAGTTAAGAAGAGGAAAGTGATTATCATGAATGCTCTTCCTGACAAACAGAAGAATGCAATTCTCGATGAAATAATTTTGGAACGTCGAACTCACCGGCGATTTAACGAGGAGATACCTTCTGATGAAATGATCATCGAGATTATCCATGCTGGTCTCCATGCCCCTTTTGCCGCTGCGGCAGTTGCCAACCAGACAGATTATTTCCGGAGATTTTTTATTGCACGAAAGAGCTCTGAAACCATGGCCTCATTACATTCACTTATCTTTGGTGAAGTTTTGAGAAAGGCTTCTGATCTTGATCATGCTGCAGAGAAAAGCGAACAACTTCGGGCTCAGGCAACCGGATTTATGAACCGTCTTGCAATGATAAAAAAAATGGGATTTGTTCCTGGTGTCGGAACAGCTCCGTTCTATGTAATAATCGCCGAAAAAAAGGGATTCCCCCCCGTGGAACAAGAATCCCTTGCCCATTGTCTGGAGAACATGTGGTTGAAAGCAACAGCTCTTGGTCTTGGATTTCAACTCGTTTCTATTACATCTCAAATGGCTGATAATGAGGAGTTCTCCAAAATTTTAGGTCTTCAATCCGGTAAATGGGGATTCATGGGATGTGCAATCGGATACCCTATGGACAAATTATCCATCTCCTCCCGACCATCTGTCAAAGATGTGACCACCTGGTTACATTGATTATGAGGATTCCAATAATTATAAATAAAATTTGGGCCCTGATGGAATGCTACAATACCACAGTCACTTTAATTTTCTTTTTTATATGAGGAATTCTACAGGGCCAAATTTTTTTAACTCTTAGCTAATCCACCATTCGGGGGTTTATTTTTACTGGAACAATTTCGAGCACTATCAACTCTCCAACCCGGTGGATCGGTACAAAATTCTCAAATAAAAACGGGTGTATGGTTTCGGGGCTGTTTAAAATCTGGTTCATTTATAATCGATCCTGTCCTGCTCCCAGTCATCAGACCGGGATCGGTTCACCTTTGATTAAACGGTAGATGAGGAGTATCAGGGCCACGGACACTGCCCATACAAGGTCAATGCGCCATGCGGTGGCATTGTAGATCGTAGTATAAGGCTGTACAGGGTCATGAACCAGTACCAGGCCATTGACGAGGAACAAGGCGATTGAAAACAAACAGACCAGGTCGAGCACGTTCGATTTGCGGAATGGCAGAAATGCAGAACGCCATGTCACCTTCTTCACCTGACGGCGGAATGCCAGTGCCGCGATGATGATAATTACCGTGCCGGTGCACAAGGGAACAAATTTCGGGGCAGGGATATTTCCCCCGATATGAATTAGTACGAGTGCAATGAAATTAACCACCAGCGCAATTATCCAGTCCTGTTCACCAAGCAGGGGCGTATGGGGCCCCCGCGGGAAAAGCCTGGTAGCAAAATAGAAGGTAAGCACCCCCTGCAGGGATGCCCACATGACGAGGTTGATAAAAATGAGTGCAACCCAGTCGATGCCCAGAACACCTGGACGGAAGAACACCGAACCGCTTGCGAAGAACTGGTAAATTGTCCCATAGAAGAAAGCAAGAATAAGAAAATGGTAGTCTCGCAGCCTGAAACGAACTATGACATCGTCAATCATCGTGAATAGTGAAAAATATAAACAAAATAACACGGGGAGCAGGAACGGCATCTGGAAGAGGTTGTTGATGCCACGCCCTGAATATTCAAAAAGCAGATTGAACAGTGTGGCGGAGAGGATCCACAGCCACTGTCGATTTTTATAACCGGTCAGGTGAGCTGGGTTATTATCAGCAGGTCCGGGCATGGCTGATCATCCGATAGAGGAGGATACACTCTCCGGACTTGAATCTATCCCGACCTGTATGGTACCCGGATGGTACAAAAGACATTCCCGGAATGCCTGGATCACAACCTGAATATTCTGATGTCCCGGCCCGGTAACTTCCACGGTTAGTTACGGAGCCCGTTCTATTGGCAGGTATTGCCTGATCACGCTCCAAATCCTTGCTTTTTCCTCGACACTCCGGGTCGTATTGGCAGGGCTGGTCGAGGGAAGGACCTGGAATACTATACCGGAAACATCCCCAGGGCAGGCTTTTTTGAAATATCTTCCAGCCGTGCTGCCGTTCGCAACGATAAGCCGGATTCCAGGATATCTCTTTAGGAACCCAGGAATGTTATTAACCGTGGCATTATGGATCCGCTGATCCATCGATCCCTCCCGTTCACACGATCCGATACAGTCCCACAGGGTGATTCCCAGGGATTTCAGAGACTCAACACGCTTCCGGTACGTAACTTCACGGGGTATTCCGTATAGTATTTCAAAAATCTGCCAGAACTGGTTTCGCGGGTTCGCATAATACTCCTGGTTAGCCAGAGATTGTGAAGAAGGAAAACTCCCCAGTATCAGGACTACCGGGGATTCACCACATTCACAGGAGAGTCCCTTCAACATCATCGTACCATCATTGCCTGATCTTCCAGCCCTGACCATATAAAAAGGTATTAATAATGCGATATCTTACTGCTCATCACCAGAGGAGGGAGAATGGTACATAGTAATGAGGCATCCGATAATAAAGTCCCGATATTCGTCGAAAAAACCGGGCGTGTTGAGCTCCTGGACCGGGTAGTGAAACGTGATGATGAATGGCAGGCCACACTGACACCCGAACAGTTCGAGGTCACCAGAAAAAAAGGCACCGAACCGGCGTTCGCAAATAAATATTACGATTTTCATGAAAAAGGCACCTACCAGTGTATCTGCTGTGGCACCGACCTCTTCTCCTCGGATGCCAAATTCAGGTCAGGGACCGGCTGGCCAAGTTTTTTTGCCCCGATCTCCGACCTCAATGTAAGGACCGAGACCGATAAAACCCTTGGAATGGTCAGGACAGAAGTGCTCTGCACCAGGTGTGGCGCCCATCTCGGTCACGTGTTTGATGATGGTCCTCCCCCTACCCACAAACGCTATTGTATGAATTCTGCGTCTTTAAAATTCACGAAACGTTAAAATTGCGAAATACCAGTTTCAGAGCATTTCAATAAATTACGAACACCCAGCATGATTATATGATTTTCATGGGGTTCCATGAACCCTGTTTGTTATGCAACCGGTTTCCGGTTACCGGCTGACTCCCGGATATGTAATATCACCAGGAATACCGGGGCCAGCAGGAACACCCCGGTACTATATGGCGTGTGCAACAACGAAAGTCCTATGCCGATCACTGCCAGGCCCGGGACCACCAGTGCCCGTTGTTTTCCGTTCATTACTGCCTCTTTTGTCGTCGTCGGGTCAATCAGCTGATGATTATCAGATGCGTAATTCCACTGGAGAAACAACAGAAATCCCGTTATCATCATGTTGCATTCAAAAATGATCTGTGCAAGGGGTGCCCCGGGGAAATCCCCGACAAGGGAGGTTGAAAACGGAATTAGGGCTATAAATAACAGCATGATAACATTTGTCCACAGGACTCTCTGGTCTACCGTCCTGAGCCGCTGGAACTGGGTGTGGTGGATGTACCAGAAAATCGCTATAACAAGAAATGCGATTACATAATGGATGAAGTCGGGAAAAATACCCTGTATCACGGCAAAAACCTTATTAACTGAGAGTCCTTCCACATCGGGGGGTATGTCGATACCGGTGACAAGGAGGGTCATTGAGAAGGCAAAAATACCGTCGGTAAGGGCCTCTATACGGTTTTTACCAAACCCGATATTTCGTAGCGTCTCATCCGTTGTATCGATCCCGGCCATCTCCTGCAATAATATGGACCTGATGATTATTCGTTCCCAGGGGAGGTCCTTCCTAAGAATTCTGTCATGAAATTGCATGTATGTTTACATCACTCTTTCTCTTCCCGCCAGGAAATGGACAGGCCTTCCACACTCCGGACAACTCGTTCAACCGGAGACTCTCTGTCCAAGGTTTTACCATATTTCCGGTTCCACAGGAACTATCATGAGAGAGAAATTATGTCCCTTCGATAAATCACCATGCATCGGTAAGGCATGCATGGTGTTCTGTGAAGAGACCGGCCGGTGCGGACTGGTACGGACCGGGGACCCGAAGAAAACAGCTGTTTCAGACGCTACCCGTAAAGCCGATTCGGACGCACGTAAAAGCGGCGACCACGAGAGGAAATCACGTTTCAAGGCGGAATTGTTTGATTAAAAAGATAAATCGGGATATAACAACCAATCGGGTGCCAGTCTGCAAGGATATTTGCGTCCTGTAGTCACAGAAGAGTGTCCGTATAATTGATGACGGTTTTCAATGTTTTCAATCGCGAATAATACTTGTCGTCAGATTCAATAATCGTCCACGGGGCTGTTGAAGTGCTGGTCTTCGCTACCATTTCTTCAACAGCCTCGCGGTATAAATCCCATTTTTCCCTGTTCCTCCAGTCTTCCTCGGTGATCTTCCACTGTTTCCCGGGGTCCTCTATCCTCTGCCTGAACCGGGCCAGTTGTTCATCACGATCAATTTCAAGCCAGAATTTTACTATCCCACCACCATCACTAAGAAAATTCTCCTCCATCTCGTTGATCTCCCGGTAAGCCCTCCGCCACTCGTCCTCCCTGCAGAACCCTTCAATACGTTCAACAAGGACCCTGCCGTACCAGCTCCGGTCGAATACCGTGATATGCCCGTTTTTCGGAAACTTCAGGTAGAAACGCCACAGGTGATGGTGTGCCAGTTCTTCTTCATTCGCCCGCGAGACCGGGACCACCTCATAACCCCTCGGGTTCATGGTCCCAATAAGGCGCATAATATTGCCGCCTTTTCCTGCAGCATCCCATCCTTCGAAGACAATAATCAGGGGTATTTTACGCTTGTAAAGGATATACTGGGCTTCTTTTACCCTGTCCTGGTACTGTTTCAGGAGCGGGGTGTACTCCGGTTTCGGGACGGTCTTTTTCAGGTCAGCGATCAGGCCCGGATACTTCTTTTTAACCCCGTTGGTGTTTTTATTGTTATCGCGGGGAAGTTCTTTCCCGGAAAGTCTCTTCTGCAGGGCCTTGTTTATCTGGGTGAGGGTTGTAAAGGTGGCGTAACGGGGATCGGTAGCTTCAACCACTTTCCAGGGAGCATCACCGGTATCGGTCTCGTCAATAAACTGCTCGATTACGGGCAGATAACTATCATACTGGTTATGGAAATCCCAGTCGCCCCGCGTAATCATCCATCCGGTGAGCTTGTCAAGTTCACGTTCAAGGAGCCGTTTTTTCTGCTCTTCCTTACTGATATGGAGAAAAAATTTGAGGACAACGGCGCCGTCATCAACCAGCTGGCGTTCGAATATCCTGATAGCCGAGGTTGCCTGCTTTACTGCCTGCTTTAAGTTGATGCCCCCGATCTGTTCTGCGAGGGCCCTGCTGTACCAACTCCGTGCAAAGATGGCTATCCGGCCTTTCGCAGGTATCTGAATGAAAAATCGCCAGAGAAAATGGTGCGCCTGTTCAACATCAGTCGGTCTCCCTGTCGCGTAGAGGTTGTAACCCCTGGGATCGATAGCACGGACAATTTCCCCTGTCACATGAGTGATCCCTGATGCATTCCAGCCCTCGATGACGATAACGAACGGTACCCCCTCGTCCCTGCATGAACGTTGGAGCCTGCCCAGGGTCTCCCGTAAATCCGGGATTGCCCGGTTAAATGCTTTATCATCAATTGTCTTAGCAAGGTCGTACCGTTCAAACATCAGGGTTCACCAGGGCCCGCCTTTCCGGCGGATAAGAAGAGGTTGTACTCGACTTATAAGGATGTTTTTATTCTGATCCGGAGGGTAAAGGATACCATTAGTACCATCCCTGCACTGTATAACTAAGGCGAGAACGATTGAGAAGGTATGGCGAAGAAGACGACCAGATCGGGACTGTTCACCCGTTATAGGACCTGTCCTTCAATCAGAGGGATTTTTATTCGGGCCCACAAGGCCTGGAGGGAAGCAATCCAGAGAAACAGGTGGTGATCCGGCATTCGGGGTCACATATCTGGTCGGATGTCCCTCAGCTGATCTCCCTCTTCGGTAGTCAGTCATTTCCCCATTAGTTACTGTTATATTATCCTGATGCCTATCGGGCATATGAGGTGAATGGAGAACATGTGCACCGTCGGTGGGCCCGTGGATATCGATATCCCACCTGAAAGACTGAAGACAAAGAATTATCGTTGCCGGGAATGTGATGAGAAGTTCAAGGGTGTAGGCAGGAAGCCGGTATGCCCGAGTTGCCAGTCTGAAGATATTGAGGAATGCTGAAACGGCAGAGTTCCGGAATAGTTACTGCGTGATTATCCGGGTCAACAGTGTCACATTCGCATCTCTGTGAGCGGAGATGCCGGGTAATTGGTTCTGTTTTTCGTTTGATCAGCAATTTTAAAGGCTTTGTTGAAATGCTCTATCATATACTCATTCAATTTCTCGAAATAGAAATATATCAATCAAACGGGTAGACAGGAGGGGGTTTTCACTCCCTCCCTGTCCCTCCCCCCCCAGGATAGTCTGGGGGCAGGGTTTTCCGGGGCACTCCTAATTACAGCCCCTATCCCTACGAGGATTGCCCCAGAGGTTGGGTCAAAGCCCCCAGGAATGTTGTTCAATCCTATCAAACCTATAAGAAGAACATAGGGTTTCAACTGGCGCGATACCTATGAAATCGGAAAAGTTCACATTTGTCATTCTGTTTACCCCTTGCATTAAGATAGGGGCAAGAGTTACACAATCACCAAATTAATTTCAACACCATTAAGAGATCGTATGGAAAGCCAGAGAGGAAACATCTGATTAGTGAAGGTCGGGGTAATTTTGAATGTACCCTTGCTGTTTTTCCTTGCAATTCTCCCTAATGTGTTCGCAGTTACAGGGATTGTATTTCTCAGGCAATCCGGGATCAATTAATTTTACCGATCTTTCTCCCGGTATCCGGATATTTTATCAAAATTGCCGTTAGATATAGTAGTATAATGCCTGACGATTGGCTGCACCAGGACCGGTTCACCCTTTACCTGTTTATCGTCATTTTTACCATGGCGGCGGTCACTTTCTGGCAGATAGCAGACGTACTGGTATTTTCGGTCTCGATTGCAGTCGTCGCGATGCCCCTCCATGACCGTTTTTCACATCGTATGAGCCCCGGGCTTTCTGCAGCACTGGTCACCCTTGTCCTCATTCTTTTATTCGTGGGAGTCCTGGCATTCGCGGCACTTATTCTCCTCCAGAACCAGTCATATATGTCTGAACTGATATCCTCGATTGTCAGCTGGATTAGCACATCGCAGACAAGCCCCCTGAGCTCGGTGTTTCATATTAACCAGACTCAGATCGACGGCCTCCTCGGGACCCAGCAGAAAGCACTGAGCCAGTGGACAAATTCGATCCTCCAGAATATAACGGCTATCGGCTTTAAAATCGGGGTCTTCTTCCTCACGTTTTCGCTGTTTATTTACAAGGGTAAGGAGATCTACCACTCAACCATTTCGATGCTGGAGGGGCGGCTTAAACATAACGTTGAAAAGCTTGCAGGAAGTGCCGTCGATACCCTCTATGCGATTTACATTGTCCAGCTGATTATCATCCTGATAACATTCCTTCTTGCAATCCCGTTCTTTTATGTCCTTGGATATGGTCATGTCTTCTTTTTCTCGGCTCTTGCAGGGCTCCTCAAGATTGTCCCGGTCCTCGGTCCTTCCCTGCTGATGGCCTTTTTGGGGGTTTATGCAGTTTCAATTTCTGACACACGCGGACTCCTCCTCCTTATTTTTATCGGGTACCCTTTAGTCTGTGCGTTCCCCGACCTGTTTATCAGGCCGGTGCTGATGGGGAAGAGGACCTGTATCCACCCGGTAATCATGTGGGTAGGGTTTGTCGTCGGGATATACACGCTCGGTCTGGTCGGCTTTGTACTGGGACCACTGATCCTTTCACTCCTCATCAACGGGTACCATATCATGAAAGAGGACAGGACTGTGTGCGAGCTCGGAAAAGAACAGGACCCGCACCAGGGGCCGTCCTGAATCAGCCTTTCAACGGACGCTGATGAATAAAATACCCGGGAAACTCTTATAGTTCCAGGCGTAGACATTATGTCGCCTTAAACGGTTGTTTCGCGAGGGTTGCCGAGCTTGGTCAAAGGCGCTGGATTTAGGGTCCAGTCCTGCAGAGGTTCAGGGGTTCGAATCCCTTCCCTCGCATCACGATATGTTCTGTTATTATAAGACCCGGTTCCAGGAACAGGAAAAATTACCCTGGATAAAACGCCGGATTCCAGGCTATCATCGATGGGGGGGAGCACTTCCGGGTACGATAGTCACTATTACAAAACAGCACGGTTTGCACGGTAATTTTTACTTTCCTGGATAATTGTATAGATATCTTCCATACTGATCGGTGAAAAATTGATGACTTCGCAGCTGACGTTCACCCGTTTTTTCCTGATATCGATAAACGGACTGTTTACATGCGTGTGGCCGTGTATTATCCAGTCCCCGTCAAACCAGCCCGTGTCGTTGCCAGGATCGTCAGGATCGTGAATTACCAGAATTTTCATTCCCCGGTATTCAAGGATATACTGGGTGTCCCATTGCCTGCCGTCATGGTTTCCCCGGGTTACGGTGATCTTTCCTTTCAGTTCCTGCAACAAATGCTCATTTCCCACGTCACCGAGACAATACACCCGGTCGTAGTTTCCCACATGATCATTCCAGTTTTTAATAATACGGTGGTTGCTTTGAATTACATCCCGGAAAAACGGGCGTCTGCACCATTTGAGTATCTTGTTTTCGTCAAAATGCATATCCGAAATAAACCAGACACGACGACCGTCAAGGATCCGGTAAGCATGTGTCCCTTTCGACTTCTGGATCCTGTTTCCAATAAAAGTGGTATAGAGGAACAGCCTGATTTTTTTAACGAGGGGGCTTGTCGTGTCCTGGCGATTCCGGTACCTCTCATCTGCTACCCCGTTCTTCTTCCGGGACATTGATTTGCATAAATACATGGTCTTTATCTGATAACAAACTGTCCATCAGGCCCGCTGTCGTATCCTGATGGGCAAGGCACCCGGTTATGTATTAACTAAGTCAGGGTTCAAAAGAGCAGGTTCCGATAATATCTCAGTTCTCTTCATATCCCAGCAACTGACCTTGATTTTCAGTCACGACAGAATTTTCCACTAACTCTGGCATGAGATGCGCCTTTGTCCTGTCTGCAGGGTATCATGGGATCAGGCCTGTTATTTTTCCCGTCTTTAATGGGCGTTTTTCCCCATATATATTTTTTTAAGACAGGATTTCCTTGATCAGTCTGTTGCCACCGGTACCATGCATGATGCAGAGCTTCTTAACCTCCGGGCACGTGTATAGTATGCAGTTTTATAAAAGGCTGTTTGAGAAACATCATGTATAAATCAAATTTTGGTGGCCCGAGAAACTACGGACCCCGTGAAATGACAAAAGTAGTCTGTTCAGACTGTGGAAAGGAATGCGAAGTACCATTTAAACCAACTGAGGGAAGACCTGTCTATTGCCAGGAATGCCTCCCGAAGCACAGGCAGCCACGGTACTAATTTTAATCTTTTTTTTGGGCATAATTTATTAATTATTCCATGTTACCCATGGACACTGTAGCAATTACCTGCATGGGCATATATTTTTCATTCCCGCAGCCCGAAAACATTCCATGGAGAAAAGGGTCCGGCTTATCATCAGTGGACGAGTCCAGGGCGTTTGTTTCCGCATGGCAGTCCGTGACCAGGCCATAAAGGAAGGTGTGCATGGATGGGTCAGGAACCTCGATGAGGGTTCTGTCGAGGCAGTCATTGAAGGCACCCCGGATGCCACGGCCCGCATGATTGAGTTTTGCAGACATGGGCCCAGGCATGCAGTGGTCGATTCTATCGCAATTCAGGAGGAATCATGGAGGGGTGAGTATAAGGAATTCCTGATCACGTATTAATGGACCGGCATAATGATTTTGTAGAAATGGTATGGAAATCTCAGCCGAATTCGGATTATTCGGAATTTATGACGCTCCTAGGGCTCCGCCCGGCTGTTATGGCACCCGGTCGGGATAGGACCTGACCTGAAATCTCTGATTATTTAAAAGATTTCAGAAAAACCCTGCCCAAAGAATATCATTATGGGGATGGGACAGGAAGGGGGTAAAACCCGGGGTAAAACCCCCTCCTGTCTGAACAGTCGATTAACTGTTTTAATAAAATGAGGAATTCTACAGAGCGGTTATAATGATTTTTGATGTTATTACACAGGTCTATCTCTAAAATGGCTGCATCCGTTCCCATTCACCGTGTTCCGGACTGGTGGAAGAAAGGACAGGTACGACGGAAGAAACGGTAATTTCCTGCTTTCTTAAGGATTTCCGGCGTTGACAGGGGTAAAACCAATGTTCTTATATACGGTGATCAGCTATATTTAGCTACATAGAGGAACGAAGAGCCATGACGCCAGAAGACTTTAAGAACATCATTTCGCTCGCAATCGACAGAGAAGTTGAGGCCTATAGTTTTTACCGGGGGGTCTCAGACAAGGTAAAGGATGCCAATCTTAAGAAACTCTTCAACGAGCTTGCCGGAGAAGAGACGAAACACCGCGAATTCCTCCAGGGAGTACTCGCAAAAGGAACATCCCATATGAATTTCAACCCCCATGCAGATTACAAGGTCGCCGATGCACTCCCGACACCGAAACTTACCCCTGAAATGAAACCACTGGAAGGGATCGTTATTGCTATCAAGAAAGAACTTGAAGCAATGCAGATGTACACCCAGCTGGCAAATGCAAGTACTGACAATGACCAGAAGAAGATGTTCAAGGAGCTTGCCCTGATGGAACAAGGACACAAAACTAGGCTTGAGGACATCTATACCAATATGGCGTTCCCCGAGTCCTGGTAAGAAATTTCCGGGAACAGAAGCCATGCCTGCCATGGCAACGCCTGATCTTTTTTTATTATTGCAAAGGTTTTCTGAAAGGTTCCTGTCCGATCCACAGACTTTGATCCCCAGTTGTGGAACCAGGGACGCCTGCTTTTACATTGAGAAGGACCGCATTATCAAGCCCCCACAAGGAGATCCCCCCGAGGGCTCCGATAACGCCCATTCCCCCGAACAGGGCGATTCCATGGAGACCGGCTATGTAACCGGCGAATTCACGGGTGACCACTTCCTCCCGTACCAGCCTCCCGTAATTCCTCAACTCTTCGGGAACCCTGAAACCGGAACGTATTGCAACCCCCCATTCGGGAGACAGGGCCTCATCATTTACGAAGCGTAATGCCCGTTCTTTTATCCCCGCTACAATCGACGGGTCTGCGGCGAGGTCGATAAAACTGCATGAATTTCCTGCTGTTTTCCCCCGGAGTTTGGGGTTGAGCATGGCAACGTGATGACCGATGGGGATGACCCCTTTCATGCCCGCAAGATGCTGAAGGAGGGCCAGTGCCAGGGCAAATGTTGCCCCACCCCCGGGATTATCCGTATCATCGATACCGATGATCATATGGGTGAGGGCCTTCGTGAAGACCTCCCCTTCGACAACACCGCTCTTTTTTTTCACGGTTACCCGGATCACCCCCTGGGCACCCGACATCATGTCTGTCAGTGAGTACGCCGGACCACCAATACAGTGGATCTCCTGGACGACCATGTCACCATCACGGCGGACACCGGTGACCCCGACCGCAGGGAAGGGATATGGGCCAATACTGACAGGATTCTTTCCTATTCTGGCACATTCCCTCAGGAGAGTCCCCTCCCTGTGGACGTGTGTCAGCGCACCTGCAGCCATGGCATGGTGATACCCGCAGAATGCTGCACAGGCACCACTCATGCAGTCATGATAGATCTCGACCCATTCTCCATCGACCGTAGTGAAGATCCTTTTACAGGCAGAAGAGGGGACCGCACTCATCGCGGCGTACCGGGCAGGAAGACGACCCTGTTTTCGCTCTTTTATGACCACGCAGCCCTCTGAGATCAACCTGTTGATCCAGTCCTGTGCGGTACTTCTCGGTACGCCTGCAACATCCTGGATAAGGGTCGTTGTAAAATATCCCTTTTCCAGGGTTAGCTGCCTCATCAGGTGCAGGTACTGTCTCCGTCGCTCAATGACGCCGTTCATACCCGGAAGCGATGTAAAGAATGTCCCCGATTACCGCACTTGCGGTCTCAACAGACCCTGCACCTTTTCCTATCAGGGTGATCTCACCTGCCATGTCAGTCTCGATGGCAATGGCATTCAGTGTCCCCTCAAACACCAGAGGGTGTTCTTTCCTGATGAGCCTTGGTGAGACCCTGAGCAGGTTTTTACCCGGTAATGCCTCTGCAATGAGCCTGATAGTACAGTCCTGCTCCTCCGCGAGCCGTAGTGCATCGGTTGTGAGGAGGTCGATACCGGTAATGTCCACATCAGACAGGGATACATTGAGTCCCCATATCGTATTTGCAAGAATTACCAGCTTGATCGCGGCATCGATCCCTTTTACATCATACGTCGGATCAGCCTCTGCGTACCCCAGTTCACGCGCCTCGGCAAGTGCCTGGTCATAGGTGAGCCCTTCGGCGGCCATCCGGGTAAGGATGAAGTTACAGGTGCCGTTCAGGACGCCGTACAGGGCAAGCACATCATTTCCGGCGAGTCCCTGCTCAAGGGTATGCATAATCGGGATCGCTCCGCCCACCGTTGCCTCATACCTGATGCTGACCCCGGTGCCGGATGCCATCTCATTCAGCTCCTTCAGGTTGCGGGAGATTGGGCCTTTATTCGAAGTGACTACGTGTTTTCCCCGTTTTATCGCTGCTTTCATGTGGGAAAGTGCAGGTTCGGCCGTTTCAGCATTCGTCGGAGTCACTTCAACGAGGATGTCATACTCTGCCGACGATACTATGTCCATTGCTGAAATGGCAGTTTCACCACAGG
>Ga0364894_10150_pt1 | contig 38200 bp, 36 predicted proteins | sample ExccelJu500001D4_FD_206942 | JGI IMG/M metagenome (GOLD analysis project Ga0364894, IMG submission 206942) | Enriched cells from Trout Bog Lake Hypolimnion, Wisconsin, USA - BchlTB.July16.5000.01.D4 | ecosystem: Environmental > Aquatic > Freshwater > Lake > Hypolimnion/Profundal zone | place: USA...
GTCCAGTTGCAGCTTGAGTACTTTCGGCGCTTACTTGCGCGATGATCTTATCGAGGGGCAGATACAAAAGGCTATTGCTCTTAGTGGTATCAACTAAAATCTTAGTGACGTTGTTGTACATCTCACGCATTGTGTCGATGTACATACGATCGCGCGTTACCTGTGGTGCCTTGGAATACTCCACCAAGATTTGCTTAAAGCGGCCAGCATCACCTTCGGCAGTAGCTACAACACGAGCCTTATAGCCCTCAGCCTCCTGAATTAAGCGTGCTGCCGTTCCTTTTGCGCGAGGAATAATGTCGTTGGCATAAGCCTGACCTTCACTTTTTAAGCGCTCCTGATCTTGACCTGCCTTTACAGCATCATCAAAGGCAGCTTGGACTTGCTCTGGTGGTTGCACGTTTTGCACTGTGACGCTGGTAACGTAAATGCCAGTCTTGTAACTATCCAAGATTTTCTGAATGGAGGCCGCTAGGTCAACACCGATCTTCTCGCGCCCTTCGTACAGAACGGTATCCATCTTGCTACGCGCAACAATTTCACGGACAGCAGTTTCTGCTGCCTGAACGACTGCAGCATCAGGATCACGATTATTAAATAAATAGTCAGCTGGATCTTTAAGGCGATACTGAACAGCAAAGCGCACATCAATAATGTTTTCATCTTCAGTCAACATTGAAGAATCTTTTTGATTGGTAGCCTTGATCAGCACTGGACGCCCCACCTCTACTGAGCGAACGCCAGAAAGATTGACTGTTTCGGCAGACTGAATCGGCCATGGCAAGTGCCAGTTAATACCAGGCTTAGCGGTGTAGTCGTACTTGCCAAAGGTCAGCACAACTCCAGCTTGACCCTCTTGAATAATGAAGAAGCCGCTACATACCCAAATAAAGAATGCGACACAGGCTATTGCAAATGGACCACCCTTAGAAGCGAATGGGTTGGGGAAATTGAAGTTGGGTCCAGTGGAGCCACCGCCATTACCATTACCGCCACGTTGCGATGGCGGAGGAATATCTGTGCTGTTAGGTTTGTTAGCAGTTGGACCTGGATTTACACCGGGCTTTTTCTTGCCGCCAAAAATGCCTGCAATCCTGTCATTGAAATCGCGCCACAACTCATCCAAGTCTGGCGGACCATCGGGTTTGGTGGGTTGCTTATTTGGCTGATTCTGTTCTGGGTCTACTTTTGGAGCTTGTTCATTTCCCTGCCCATCTTTGGCATCTTTAGAACCATTGTTAGAGCTGTTGCCCCAACCTGGGTCATTGACCGAAAACAGGTCTGAAAATTTACGCGTCATTAGAAAAATAGCTTCGTTTGGGAATCGGATTAAATTCGGATGATTCTGGTCGTTCTGGTAAAGGGGCTAAAAACTCGTCCGGAGCCATCTGCTTCTTGGCACGGTTGTGTTCACTCCTCATTTTATCAGTCATTTGGGAGCATTCCGCCAGGGCTGACCTCAGTAAATCAAGGCCTAAGCCAGTCTGGGCGGATAGGAAAACCTGGCTAGGGAAGCCTTGGGCATCGCGCTCCAAAACTGCCCCACGAGTAAAGGTTTGGGGCATCAGATCAATCTTGTTCATTACCTCAATTCGAGGGATGTTATCGGCCCCAATTTCCTCTAAAACGGCCTCTACTTCGGCCTTTTGCTCTCTGGCAACAGGGCTGCAGGCATCAATCACATGCAAAATCAGGTCCGCATGAATGGTTTCATCCAGGGTCGCCCTAAAGGCCTCTACTAGCTGGTGAGGCAAATCACGAATAAACCCCACGGTATCCGAGACCACAATCGACCCCACCCCCTCCAAATGGACTTTTCTGGAGGTGGTATCGAGGGTGGCGAAAAGCTGGTCAGCCGCATAAGTGCCCGCCTTGGTTAGCGCATTAAAAAGGGTGGATTTACCCGCATTGGTGTATCCAACCAAGGAAACAGAAAATACATCCTTGCGATTGCGCGCCCTTCTCTGGGTTCTTTGCTGGCGCTGAAGTTTTTCTAATTCATTTTCTAGGCGCTTCGCTTTGGTCGCCAACATGCGTCGATCTAGCTCCATCTGTGTTTCACCAGGACCGCCACGCACACCAATACCGCCTCGTTGGCGCTCTAAGTGACTCCAAGCCCTGACCAAACGTGACATGCGATAACGCACTTGCGCCAATTCAACCTGGGTCTTGCCGATATGACTTTGCGCCCGTTGACTAAAAATATCCAAGATCAATCCCGTGCGATCCATTACATGGCGACCGAGATGACGCTCTAAGTTACGTTGCTGTGTTGGCGATAAGGGGTGATTGAAGATGGCGAGCTCTGCATCATGCTCTTCCATCAAGCGCTTTACCTCATTTGCTTTTCCAGAACCAATGAATAAAGCGGGATCAGTTCTGCCTTTGCGGGCTATGACACTAGCTGCAGGTATAGAGCCAGCGCTATCAGCCAAAAGGCTAAGTTCGGCCATGCTATCTGCAAAATCTTCGCGTCCTGTATCAACCCCAACCAAGACGGCACGAGCTGCATCTACTCCAGTTTTATACAGAGCTACCTTCTTCTATACGGAAGTCAATCGCACGAGCAGGAACGATCGTGGAGATTGCATGTTTGTAGACCATCTGCGTTACGGTATTACGCAGGAGCACAACATATTGATCGAATGACTCAATATTGCCTTGCAATTTAATACCATTCACAAGATAGATAGAAACAGGAATGTGCTCTTTGCGTAGCGCATTAAGAAATGGATCCTGTAGTAATTGAATTTTGTTAAGGCTGTTATTACTCATACTGCTCCTTATTTATTTTTTGCTTGCTTACTTTTTTTGGGAGTCTTGCTTTTTATTTAATTAAATCAGAATTACTGAACTATCTATATTGGGCTCAATTTTATAAAAATCAAGCCCTAAAACATCTGAGTGCAAAAGCTTATCTGAAATCTAGCGTTTTTTACCCTTTTTGCCCTTATCTTCATCAACATAGGGGTTTTTGGCGGTATTCATCTGAATTCGCAAAGGCGTCCCGCGCAACTTAAAGACATCCCTAAAGCGACCTTCCAGATAACGCTTGTAACTATCGGTAACACCACTCAATGATGATCCATGAATAACCACGATTGGCGGGTTCATGCCCCCTTGGTGTGCATAGCGCAGCTTAGGACGCCCCATACCAACGCGTTTTGGCTGTTGATGTTCAATTGCTTCTTGCAAGATTCGGGTTAAACGTGGGGTTGGCAATTTCGCCATAGCGGCCGCATAAGCAGCATCCACATCTTTAAACAACTCTTTAAGTCCAGTACCTTTTTTTGCAGAAATCGGATGTACGTTTGCAAAATCAAGGAAACGCAACTTTTGTGCAATCTCTAAACGTGCCCGCTCTTTTACATAAGCGTCAAGGCCATCCCATTTATTAACAGCAACAACAAGGGCTCGCCCTGCTTCCACAATAAAGCCAGCAATGTGTGCGTCTTGCTCAGAAATATCTTGCTGTGCGTCAAGCATCAGAATAACGACATTGCAATCTGCAATGGCTTGCAAAGTTTTCACAACCGAGAACTTCTCAATTGCTTCAAATACTTTACCGCGACGACGTAAGCCTGCAGTGTCAACCAGTATGTATGGCTTACCATTGCGCTCAAACGGAACTTCAATCGCATCGCGTGTTGTGCCTGGCATATCAAAGGCAATCACACGCTCTTCACCGATCAACTTATTGATCAAGGTAGATTTACCTACGTTTGGACGTCCCACGACCGCAATCTTCATAGGGCGATTAGGATCGTTGGCTAATTCATCTTCCTCAGGCTCTGCAATGCCTAAAGAATCCAATGCATCATCGATCAGACCACGGACACCATCACCATGGGCGGAAGAAATAGGAAATGGCTCGCCTAAACCGAGCTCATGAAAGTCCGCAGTAACAACACCCGCTTGCATGCCTTCTGTTTTATTGACAGCCAAGATGATAGGTCTACCTGTCTTGCGCAGGAAGTCAGCAATCACACGATCTTGTGGCGCCATACCCAAGCGACCATCAACCAAGAAAATCACGATGTCAGATTCAGCAACCGCTTGTTTAGTTTGCTTAGCCATCTCAGCAACGATGCCGGTCTTAGCAACAGGCTCAAAACCACCGGTATCCACGCAAATGAAAGCGCGCTCACCAATACGGCCTTTGCCATAGTGACGGTCTCTGGTTAAGCCAGAAAAGTCTGCCACCAACGCATCGCGTGAACGCGTTAAGCGATTAAAGAGTGTCGACTTCCCAACATTGGGACGGCCGACGATAGTGATGACTGGATTCATTTTGGACTGTACGCCGCGATTTTTCCACCTTGAGATTGAATCAAGATGAGGCCGCCCACTGCAATAGGGGCGGCTGAGATTGGACTACTGTCGTGACGAATACGCGCGAGCATCTCGCCATTCGCCTGTGAAAATGCATGAACATACCCTTGTGCATCACCCATGAGCAACACTCTGCCAACAGCCAATGGCTCACCTACGTCCCGGAAAGTCAGTTGCGTATTTTCCCAAACTTGATTGCCGTCTTTGGTAGCAAATGCAGTGACATACGATTTTTCATTTGCCGAGAAAACTAAGTCAGCACTTTGGGCAGTGCCGGTATAGCTTGAATAATCCTTAAACCACAAGAGATTGCCAGTACGCGCTTGGCCACAGCCAATCCGGCCTTGATATGAAACTGCGCAGAGGACATCGCCCTCCATGCTTGGCTTAGCAGTCACATCATTTAAGCGCTCGATCTCAGAGAAGCCTTTAGGAAAGGAGACCGGCGTTTCCCAAATCAAACCACCATTCGCAATCGCAATCATGCCAAAGCGACCACCAGCAAAACCCGTCACGATCACTTCATTATTAATAGGCAACATGCCATAACCCACGCGCAAGGACAGGGCTGATTGTTGGCGCTGATAAATCCACTTACGTGCACCAGTTTGAGCATCTAAGCCAATGAAGCGGTTATCCAATGCACGAATCACCACAATGCCAGCAGCAACTATTGGCTCACTTAATACTTCACTGCCCACATTGACGTTCCACAAGGGCTTACCTGTGTCGTCATAGGCATAGACAGTACCTTTACTACTTACAGCCACTGTCACCCGACCATCAGACCCAGGTCCGATCGCCAGCTTTTCAGGTACAGAAATTTCCCAAGCAGTCTTGCCAGACATCAAATCGATTTTGGCTAGGTTTCCACTATGAGAGGCAACATAAACGGCATCTCCAGCTACCGCTGGGTGGAAATTAAAGGCTTCTGAAGAGCCAATGTTATTCGTCCAAACGGGCTGCAAATCAAATTGATTACTTACCGGAACCAACTCGGCTGGTTTACGTACCCTGGAATTACCAGAACAAGCAACTAAGGCTGTTGCAGCAATGCCAATGATCAAGGCGCTACTCACGAGCCTAAAAGAACGTTTCGCGGTATGGTTCACTGCGCAATTCCTCCAACAGCATCTAACTTAACCTTCAGTAGGCGGCGCGCCTCTTCAGGAAATTCTTTTGCTTGATCCAGCTTTTTCCAAGCCTCTTGATAGCTTACTTTTGCTTGCGCATTGTTCTTCTGAGCTAAGTACCAATCACCCCGGCGCTCAAGCCACAAAGCATCATAGCCAGCAACTGGCTTATCTTTCAGGATTTGATCCGCTTCTGCAAAATCTTTTTCAGTGCCCTGCTCTATTAATTGGGATACCAAACGCATCTTAGCCAAAGCAAGGTAGCCATCATTCGAAGAGTTCTTAGCGGCCCAACGTAAATAATCCAAAGCTTTTGCGCTATCACCAGCATCCGATGCAATACGAGCAGCAATCAAACTAGACATGGGTGCATATGGAGTACGTCCATAATCTTTTTGTAAATCATCTGCAGCGCGTAGGGTTTGATCTTTATCGCCCTTAGCAATGGCGCTGATCATCGTCTCGTACAACTTAGACGCCTCAAGTGCTTGGCTGTTGCGCCACCATTGATATCCACTGTAAGAGGCATAAGCGAATAACGCGACTGTCACAACGCCCGTAATGAGGTTGCGGTACTTTTGCCAAAACGCTTTGAATTGGTCTAATTGTTCTTGTTCTTCTAGATCTAAAGGCATATCAATCCGAGCTGATTTCTTTGTTAATGTGTTCTGTCAATTTGCTAAGTAATTACTGATTATTTAACTAGCAATAAGCCATTCTATTCGGAGGCGCCCACTAAAGCCTCAATTACTGCTTCCAGTACACCCTCCAGAGGAATGGACTTCTGCTCGCCTGTACCCCGCAAGTCTTTGAGACCAGCCTCATTTTTAGCTAATTCATCAGGTCCAATGATGACGGCAAAGGCTGCACCACTTGCATCAGCCTTCTTCATTTGAGACTTAAAGCTAGCTGATTGACCGTCTGGGGGGCAGAAAAGGATAGTATCGATTCCAGCGCTACGTAAGCGCTCAGCAATGATCATGGCTGTAGTTAAAGTTTCGCCACCCTGATGCAATACAAAAATATCGCATTGCGCTTGTGCCTCAGGCAATGATCCAGAAACCTTCATCAACTCGAGGACACGCTCCATACCCATAGCCCAACCACAAGCTGGAGCCGCCTTACCGCCCATGCGCTCGATCAAGGGATCATAACGACCACCGCCAGCAATAGTGCCCTGCGCGCCTAACTCATCAGTAATCCACTCGAATACAGTCAGGTTGTAGTAATCCAAGCCGCGAACTAAACGCGGATTGATCTTGCAGGGAATATTGTTTGCTTTGATTAACGCTTGTACGGCATTGAAATGAGCAAGCGAATCTTCACCCAAGAAATCCAATAGCTTTGGAGCGCCCTCGATCAAAGCCTGCATCTCTGGGTTTTTAGAATCCAGAATGCGCAAAGGATTAGTCAATAGGCGACGCTGAGAATCTTCATCCAATTGAGGTTGATTTTTCTCAAAGTAAGCTACTAGGGCAGCGCGGTGCTCAGCACGCTCATTGGCTTGCCCCAATGAATTAATCTCCAGACGGACACCCTTGAGACCTAATTCATCCCACAGACGCTGACCCATGAGAATAATTTCTGCATCGATATCAGGACCAGCAAAGCCAAGTGCTTCAATGCCAAACTGGTGAAACTGACGATAGCGACCACGCTGTGGGCGCTCATGGCGGAACATGGGACCGGTATACCAAAGACGCTTTGGTCCTTCGTACAACAAATTATTTTCAATGACTGAGCGCACTAATGCGGCAGTTCCCTCAGGACGTAATGTGAGCTGCTCACCATTTAAACGGTCCTCAAAGGAGTACATTTCTTTTTCAACGATATCAGTCACTTCACCAATGCCGCGCTGAAACACTGCTGTCGCTTCCACAATGGGCGTTCTCAAAAATTCATAGCCATAGGCACGCGTTAGGTCACGCAAAACATGTTCGAGGTGAGCCCACTGTGCAGCATCGGCAGGCAACAAATCATTCATGCCGCGTACGCCATTAATTTTTTGGACTTTAGCTTGCGTTTTTGCTTCTTTATTCTGGTCAGTCATTTTTATTATTCTTCTTGTTAAACCTTGGCAGCGTAGTTGTGTTTGACATAGTCATCTACGATCACCTGAAACTCTTGGGCGATATTGTCGCCACGCAATGTCTTTACTTTAACGCCATCTACAAACACAGGAGCTGCTGGAGTTTCCCCGGTTCCTGGCAAGGAGATGCCGATATTGGCATGCTTACTTTCACCTGGACCATTGACGATGCAGCCCATCACAGCCACATTCATATTTTCGACGCCTGGGTGGGTTTTCTTCCAAATTGGCATTTGCTGGCGCAAGTAAGATTGGATATTGGCAGCTAATTCTTGGAAGGTTGTACTAGTCGTTCTTCCGCAACCAGGGCATGCGATCACCATGGGTGTGAAGTTGCGTAAACCCATGGTTTGCAAAATTTCTTGGGCGACAATCACTTCGTTCTCTCGAGGTGCGCCAGGATCCGGGGTTAAAGAAACCCGAATCGTATCGCCAATGCCTTCTTGCAGCAAAATTCCCATTGCCGCTGTTGAAGACACAATTCCTTTGCTACCCATACCGGCTTCAGTCAAACCTAAGTGCAATGGATAGTCTGAGCGACGTGAGAGATTGCGGTATACCGCAACCAAGTCTTGCACATTACTCACTTTGCAAGAAAGCAAAATTTGATCGGGGTTCATACCCAATTCAACTGCTTTTTCTGCAGACTGCAATGCCGACTGAATCAGCGCTTCAATCATTACCTCTTGGGCAGTCTTTGGAACTGCTAATGCAGCATTGCTGTCCATGATCGATGCTAAGAGCTCTTGATCTAGGCTGCCCCAGTTCACACCAATACGAATAGGCTTGTCATATTTGCAGGCTGCTTCAATCATCTGAGCAAACTGTGGATCGCGCTTGGCGCCCTTACCCACATTACCTGGATTGATGCGGTACTTTGAGAGTGCTTTAGCGCACTCTGGGTAATCATTTAATAAAGTGTGGCCGTTGTAATGGAAGTCGCCAATCAATGGCACCAAGACGTCCATCTTATCTAACTGCTCGCGAATGTAAGGAACTGCTGCAGCAGCTTCAGGCGTATTAACAGTAATACGCACCATCTCTGAACCAGCGCGAGCCAACTCCTTCACCTGAATCGCTGTGCCTACTGCATCAGCAGTATCTGTATTGGTCATCGACTGCACGCGCACCGGTGCATCGCCACCCACCGTAATGATGTTGGTTTTCCAGGCAACCGTTGCTTGGCGTGTTGCTCTCTTGGGAGATGGTCCCAAGGGAAGTGGTGGCAGTGAATTATTAGAGCGCATTGTGATCTATTAATTGAAATTGAATCTTTACGTTAACTTTTTGAGCCACTCAATAGGGTGCTCGTTGGGCTGCAAATCGGACTCTTCTTCCATTACCTCAATCTCAGCCTTGTGCACCGCGCGCTCACGCACTCGAGTGCGATCCACAACATCACCCGCCAACTGACCACAGGCAGCTGCGATGTCATCGCCACGAGTCTTACGGACAGTAGCCACCATGCCAGCATCTAACAGAATGCCAGCAAAGGCATTTACCCGCTGGGCAGATGAGCGCTTCAGGCCAGACTCAGGGAAGGGATTAAAAGGGATGAGGTTAATTTTGCATTTGATGTTTCTGAGCAAACGCACCAATTCTTTTGCTTGGATATCAGAATCATTTACTCCATCCAGCATGCAATATTCGAAGGTTAAAAAGTCTCTTGGTGCGAATGGTAAGTAACGTTCACAGGCGTCGAGGAGTTCACGCAATGGATATTTTTGATTGAGTGGCACTAACTGGTCACGCAATGCATCATTGGGTGCATGCAATGAAACGGCCAATGCAACTGGGCAATCTTGTGCCAAACGATCAATCATCGGCACTACGCCTGATGTTGAGACGGTTACACGACGTCGGGATAAACCATAAGCCCTGTCGTCAAGCATTAAACGCAATGCAGATACGACGTTGTCGTAATTGAGTAATGGCTCGCCCATGCCCATCATCACCACATTAGAAATGACGCGACCGGTGTGCTCCCAACCTGGCGTTGGAAACTTTTCAATACGACGAACGGCTTGCGGATCATTGCGCAAGAGATGCTCGGCAAACCAGAGTTGTCCAATGATTTCGCCGGAGGTGAGGTTGCGTGAGAAACCTTGATGCCCTGTTGAGCAAAAACGGCAATTGACTGCACAACCTGCCTGAGAGGAGATACACAAGGTGCCGCGATCATCTTCGGGAATAAATACGGATTCAACCGCATTGCCTGCCCCAACATCCAATAGCCACTTGCGTGTGCCGTCATTGGCATGCTCATCTTTAATTACCGGAAGAGAGACTACTTCGGCTTTATCTAGCAATGTGGCTCGAAAGATTTTTGCTAAATCACTCATGTCGTTGATATCAGATACACCACGTTGATGTATCCACTGCATGAGTTGTTTTGCCCTGAAGGGCTTTTCATTCAACCCCGCGACATACGCCGCCATTTGGTCAGCGTCAAAATCTAAGAGATTTACGCGCGGGGAGGTCAATGCGCCTACTTATAAATTAAATAGGTTGTAGATTAACGATTGAAAACATTCATGCCAGGGAAGAAGAATGCAACTTCCACAGCAGCTGTTTCAGGAGCGTCAGAACCATGTACAGCATTTGCATCAATGCTGTCAGCAAAGTCAGCACGGATAGTGCCTTTTTCTGCTTTTTTCGGATCAGTAGCACCCATCAAATCGCGGTTCTTAGCAATAGCGCCTTCGCCTTGCAACACTTGAATCATGACTGGACCAGAAATCATGAAGCTCACTAAGTCCTTGAAGAAAGGACGATCTTTGTGAACGCCATAAAACTGCTCAGCTTCATTCTGTGACAAATGTGCCATTCTGGAAGCAATGATCTTCAAACCAGCAGATTCAAAACGGTCATAGATTTTGCCGATGACGTTTTTAGCTACAGCATCAGGTTTGATAATAGATAGGGTGCGTTCAATTGCCATGCAAGACTCCAATAGTGATTTCAAAGGTATTTGCTAGGTAAGGCCAATATGACACCCCACTCCAGCGACCCCCGAATTATACATTGCTTGACCGTATTTACCCCTATAGATGTAAGGGTAAGTTATTGAATTTACAGGGCATAAGCCCTTAATTTGTAGGTCTTTATTCTCAGAGCTTGAAATTGGGGTGTTTTGTCTATACTTAGTGTTAACAGCCCTGCATGGGCTCATGTGTTTATTTAAAAGAAGGAGTCAATATGAGTGATCTCAACTCTTACGGCTTTGGGCAATCTAGCTCGATTAGCAATGTCCAGGTGCGCAACCGCGTACTACGCAATACCTATGCCCTCTTGGCACTCTCGATGGTTCCAACAGTCATTGGCGCCTGGCTGGGTGTGGCCATGGGTCTTAGCCTATTTGCTGGCAGTCCATTTATGGGCTTCATTGTTTTCATGGCCATTGCTTTTGGTTTCTTCTGGGCAATCGAAAAGAACAAGGACACCGGCTTAGGTGTTTTATTACTCTTGGGCTTCACCTTCTTCATGGGAATTATGTTGTCCCGTTTAGTAGGCTTTACGCTCAATAGCTACAGCAATGGTGCAGCTCTCATCATGCTGGCCTTTGGTGGCACCGCGGCAATCTTTGCCACGATGGCAACCATTGCTACTGTAAGCAAGAGTGACTTTGCCGGCATGGGCAAATGGCTGATGGTTGGCGTACTGCTCTTGATCGTAGCTTCCTTGGCAAACATTTGGTTGCAACTACCTGCTTTGATGTTGACCGTGATGGTGCTCGCGATTGCGATCTTCTCTGCGTTCATCTTGGTTGATGTGCAACGTGTGATCAATGGTGGTGAGACCAACTACATCATGGCTACTTTATCAATCTACTTGGATGTGTATAACGTCTTCACCAACTTACTTGCCCTCTTGGGCATCTTTGGTGGAAATCGCGACTAAGTGAGATTAAGAGAGTTCCGATACTCTAAAAATTGAGTTTGTCGCTCTCATAAGGCGCCTGCGGGCGCCTTTTTATTTACTACCCGCCCTCTTGTTTGTAACTAAATAATTAGTTCGCTACAAACATGCTGACCGCATAAGACAGCGCAATCAAAATCAACAAGATTGCAAAACTATCTGAGGCTCTCATGATGCTCTCCTAGTAGTTGATGAGTATGCAGAGATTGCTAACAATTCCCTACACATTCAATCTACTCTTCTATAAGACAGCCAAAGAGAGCTTATGCACCCGAAAACAGGTGGATCACCAAAAAGGCACTGAATCAGTACTAATTTGGTGCAAATCTAGGTTCGATTGGGGGCTTTGGAGCAAAGACTAAAAACGATAGCCGATAGAAATGGTTCCGGAGTTAATCCAAACCTTATCGCTTGAGCCATCACTCCAGCTGATGCTTCTATAGTTCTGCTGAGAAACCTCAACACGCGTAAAAACACTCTTGGTAATTAAATACTCTGCGCCGACACCATAACTGGGGCCGTTAATCCACTGATAGTAGCCTGGAGCCGAAAACTTAGACCAAGAGTAACCCAGCTTTGCATAGGCCAATAAAGAGTCTGTTAAGGCGTACCCTAATTTGACTCCAGCCTCAATCGGGTGGGTCGCATTGGGATCTGTATTTGAAGTATCGGTAGTACCTAAATCATAAGTACCGTAGGCGCCCACCAAAACTTTATCTGTGAGCGACATGTAATAGTCCGCAGTGATACTAGGCACCCCGCTTCGACTTGTATTCGACTGGCTGGCATCAGGACTAGTCTTATCCGTTATGACATTAAGCGAATAATCAAATGCGAGACCAAAACCTTCAAAGTTTTGTGACTGTCCATACGCAATAGGCATGGATAGAGCCCATAGCAAAATTGCTAACTTTTTCATGTATTACCCCTAATACTTATTTTTTATTTATTGCTAACAACTATATCAAATCGACTAGGCTCTATCAAAAACCGCCATAGACTCAACGTGAGAGGTATGGGGGAACATATTGACGATCCCTGCCCCTTTGAGCTTATAGCCTGCCTGATGGCAAAGCAGGTCTGCATCTCTAGCTAAGGTTTTAGGGTTGCAAGAGACATACACGATACGTTGCGGCAGCAATGCGCTCTCCTGAATATGTAGACCAGCTAGTGCTTTACAAATTTCCATCGCACCCTCTCGTGGTGGGTCCATTAACCAACGCTCTGCCTTCCCCCACGATGCGATGGTTTCGGTTGTGACTTCAAATAAATCACTTTGCATAAAGCTAGCTTTGCTTGCTAAGTCATTATGTTCTGCATTCGCTTTAGCACGTGTTGTTAAGGTAGCAAGGCCTTCAATTCCCAAAACTGTTTTTGCTCTTCTAGCGAGCGGTAAGGTGAAATTGCCGATGCCACAAAAGAGATCTAAAACTCGATCTGTTTCTTTTACTTCTAATAATCGAATCGCCTTGCTCACTAGCGCACGATTCATCATGTGATTAACTTGGGTAAAGTCTGCCGGTTTAAATGGCATTTCGATCTCAAATTCAGGTAGGCGATAACATAGCTTTCCCGTTTCCGGATAAAACGGCGCAACCGTCTCAATCCCTTTGGGCTGCAACCAAATCCAGACCTGATGTTGATCTGCAAAATCCCTGAGTAACTGCTCATCTGCAGCAGTTAGAGGCAATAAATTGCGAAATACCAATGCAGTGACTGGTTTAGCCTTCTTAGGATCATCTGAATTGGGCTCCTCTGGCTCGCCTACTGCGATCTCAATTTGCGGCATTCGATCCACAATGGATAAACCCATGACGAGCTTGCGCATTTCTGGCAATAAATTAGAGACATGCTTAGGCAATATCTCGCACGCCAGCATGTCAGCAACATAACCACTCTTGCCCTCATGAAAACCTATCAGTACTGTGCCTTTTTTAATCGAGCGGTTCACTGCACTTAAGCGTGCGCGATGGCGATACTCCCATGCAGGGCCACCCATGGGGCGAAGAATTTCTTCTGGAGTTACCTTAGCAATATGACGTAAGTCATCTTCGAGCACGCGCTGCTTCATCGCAACCTGTGCTCGAATGTCTAAGTGCTGCATGGTGCAGCCGCCACATACCCCAAAGGCTGCACACTGTGGCTGCGCTCTGAAAACTGCAGGCTTTAAGATCTCGCGTACTTTTGCTTTACTGAAACGGGCTTTATCACTGGTGATGGTATAGGTGACCAACTCAGTGGGCAATGCGCCTTTGATAAAAATGACTTTGCCGCTTTGGCCTTGCGCAGCCTCTTCTTCATTTGGAGCTAAGCGGGCAATTCCTTGGGCATCTAAATCGAGGGATTCAACTGTGATGGGCTCAGTCACCTCAATATTGACTGGCTTATCGCCTCTACGCATCCGGTGTAAAACCCTGGAGGTATTCTTGCCACTGTGAACCGTTAGGTTCTTTAGATTCTTTCTCTAAATACGCCTTCACGAAATCAATTTCTTCTTGGTATTCCTCAAGCGAGAATCCACCCCGCAGCAATTGAAAGCGGCAATACATGAGATAGGTATTGACGACATCCGTCTCACAATAGCGACGAATATCATTGATCTTGCCTTCTTGATATGCAGGCCAAACTTGGCTGCCATCCATGCCCATCTTGCCCGGAAAACCGCAGAGCTTCGCGAGACCATCTAAGGGGGCATTCGCTCTGCCATTGAATTTAGCCAATAGATCCATCATGTCCAGATGGCGCATGTGGTAACGACTGATGTAGTTATTCCATTTGAAGTCACGACTGTCTGCCTCTTGGCTTTCGCCCATCTCCCAATAGCGTGGCGCTTGAATATGGTTCGCTAGTGCGCGGTAATGCAAGACGGGTAAATCAAAACCACTGCCATTCCAGGATACGAGTTGCGGCGTGTACTTCTCGATTAGGTCAAAGAAAGCCTGTACCAATACTTTTTCATCGTCTTGTGGAGTACCGAGCGTACCCACTTTAATTTGGGGTGCGCCCTCTTTCGTGGTTCTACGAATCACGCAAGAAATTGCCACAATCTTTTGCAGATACAGCGGAAGAAATTCACTACCGGTTTTAGCTGCGCGCTCAGCCATGGCTTTAGCGGCAACCTCGGCATCACTCATAGAGTCTGGATAGTCTTCCAGACGGCGTAGTCCTGCTACATCTGGAATGGTCTCGATATCAAAAACTAAAACGGTTGCCATGAGTCCTGCCCTATCGCTGCAGCATTACTGCAAGTAAGGGGTTGGGTTAACTGGCTTACCGTTCACACGCAATTCAAAATGAAGCTTAGGTGCAGTGGTATCGGTATCACCCATCTCGGCAATCTTTTGCCCTTTGCGAACAGTGTCACCCTCTTTGACTAAGAGCTTACTGTTGTGAGCATAGGCTGTGAGATAGGTATTGTCATGTTTCACGATCACTAAGTTGCCATAGCCGCGCAAACTATTGCCGGCATAAACCACCTTGCCATCTGATGCTGCTAATACAGGTTCACCGACTTTACCGGCTATGTCAATTCCCTTATTGGTTTCATTAAATTCACCAGTGACCTTGCCCTTGGCTGGCCAAGACAAACGAATGCCAGGCTCAGCCACGATATCTGCTTTGGCAGATTCTGGCGTAGTGGTAGGCACATCCGCCTTATCAGTTGCTGGAGCTGCTTTTTTCTCGACCGGCTTAGCTACTTTTGCGCTTGCAGGAGGCTTGACCAATATAAGATCACCTACTTCAATCACATTCGGATTGAAACTGGGATTGGCTGCACTATTCCACTGCGCTACATCACGTGGTGCTTGACCATGATCTAAAGCGATACGCGCCAAGGTGTCACCCTTCTTCACACGGTAATAACCAGGAGGAGCAGGCTCATAACTAGTAGATCCGCTAGTACGGTCAGTTACATTTGCTGGTTTTGCGCGCGGCGTAGTAGAACATCCTGACACGAGGATCAAAGATGCAGAAAAGGTTGCAATCAGAAAGCTTTTGGATAAATTAATCATAGAGTTGGCAGCAGTCTTTGTAACAATCTCGGTAATTCTCATACTACCCCTGATTGTAAGGGGACGAAAAAGACCTCGTCCAGCACGGTTCTTTGATAGCGCTGGGAGCTCATTCTTTCCACCATTACTAACTGCTGCTCTTTTTCATTCTTGGCGACTGGAGCAACCAAACGACCACCAATCGCCAATTGATCCAATAAGGCATCGGGAATGCCCAAACCTGCTGCGGCCAGAATAATTCCATCATATGGAGCTGCCTGCGGCAAACCTAAGATACCGTCACCATAAATGAGGCGCAAATTATTGATTCGAAAGGGTCGTAACTTTGCCCTAGCCAGATCATGCAGAGGTCGAATGCGTTCAATAGAATAGACTTCATCAGCCAGTAAGCTCAATACTGCCGCTTGATAACCACAGCCAGTACCAATCTCAAGCACTTTACCGAGCTTGTGTCTTGGTTTATGCAAAAGCTCGATCATGCGAGCAACTACAGATGGCTTGGAAATCGTTTGTTCGTGACCGATTGGCAATGCCGTATCTTCATAAGCTTGGGCATGAAGGCCGGGATCCATAAACGCATGGCGCGGAACTGTTGCAATCGCCTCTAATGTTTTGCCGTGCTTTACGCCACCAGCATGTACTTTTGCTGCTAATGCTTGCCGATAGGCTGCGAAACGCTCGGTGGGTGCCTTCAACCGCGATCCCAACCATTTGCGCGCATCGCCGCTAAGCGAGCGTGGTGCGTTAAATCCAATTGCATTGGCGTGATAGAGATACAGCCTTCAGCAATCGCATGAAAGTCAGTGCCTTCAGAGCCCTCTTTCACATCCCCAGCTGCGCCTATCCAATAAATCTTCTCACCCCGCGGGCTATCTTGTACGACTACCGGCTGTGAGTGGTGGCGATTACCTAAGCGGGTAACGCGCCAGCGATACAAATCTGCATACGGCCGATTCGGGATATTGACGTTCAGTAAAGTTGCGGCGCCATCGCCATTCGAATGCGAAAGCGCTGAAACCAACATTTGCGCAACAACATCGTGGGCAGCTTTAGCCGCATCTTCAATCCGATTCCAACCACGATCAATTTGAGAGAACGCAATTCCAGGTACTCCAAACATGACACCCTCAACTGCAGCAGCAACAGTGCCAGAGTAAAGCGTATCTTCACCCATGTTCTCGCCTTGATTGATGCCAGAGATCACCAGGTCGGGCTTTTCATCTAAAAAACCGGTCATGGCGACGTGCACACAATCGGTTGGTGTGCCATTAATGAAGAAGAAACTATCGCGCTCACCACCGGCTACACGATGAATCGACAGTGGCCGTGAAAGCGTTAATGAATTGGATGCGCCGCTATGGTTTTGCTCTGGTGCAATTACCGTAATACGCCCCAAAGGGCGCACCGCATTAACCAAGGCCAGCAAGCCTGGGGCCAAGTAACCATCATCATTTGATACTAGGATATGCGGTTGCTTTGACATTATTAAACTAATCCACGGGCATGCTTGCCGCGCACTCTAAACCAAGCATAGATTACAGGTAAAACAAGTAGTGTTAATGCTGTAGTTGTGACCATGCCGCCTACAATAACTAGAGCCAAAGGACGCTGCGCTTCTGAGCCAATGGCATGAGAAAGTGCTGCAGGCAATAGGCCCAAGCCAGCTAATAAAGCAGTCATCAATACTGGACGTACACGTAGTGCAGCTCCGTCAACCATCGCATCTTTCATGGCCCCATGCTCTTCTGCTACCGTCTTATTAATATACGAAATCAGAATCACACCATCTTGAATCGCAATGCCAAAGAGTGATAAAAAGCCAAATAATGCAGAGATACTTAAGGTTTCACCACCGAGATGCAAGGCGATAATACCGCCAATCGCTGCAAAGGGCACATTGATTAAAACAATAACTGCGTCACGAATATTTCCCAATGCGGTTACCAGCAACAAGAAAATTGCCAGCAACGTTAATGGAATAATAATCATCAACTTTTGCTGCGCAGCCTTCATCTGATTAAATTGTCCATCCCATGCAATCGAATAGTTAGCAGGTAAAGCTACATTTTTCTCTACTAAATATTTTGCATCTTCTACAGCGCTACCCAGATCGCGATCGCGTACGCTAAAAATCACGGCAATATAGCGCTTACCGGCTTCACGATATATAAAAAATGGGCCGTCAGTCAGCTCAACATTGGCTACCATTCCTAAAGGAACTCGGGCACCAGTAGGAGTATCGATCAATAAATTAGCGATATCAGGAAGATCATTACGACTTGCCTCATTCAAACGTACAGCAATTCCAAAGGTTTTTTCATCCTCAAGAAAATTTGAAACGGGTGCGCCGCCAATAGCATTTGCTACTAAGGTTTGCACATCGGCAACATTTACACCATAGCGACCAGCTCGATCACGATCAATTTGAATATTCAAAGTTGGCTGGCCTAGCTCCCTCAAAATACTCTCATCTTCAATTCCGCGGACTTTTTTCAGCTGATCAATTACTTCATGCGCTTTGGTATTCAGAATTGTCAAATCTGTACCAAAGATTTTTACTGAGTTTTCCCCCTTCACGCCTGACAAGGCTTCATTCACGTTATCTTGAATATATTGAGAGAAGCTGAAGGAAACGCCTGGGATGCGATTGAGCTCCCCCTGTAAACGCTTTACAAGATCAGCTTTTGTCGAGCCTTTCGGCATAGTTTCAGGAGATTTTAGATAGAGGCCATACTCCTGATTAAATACACCGGTTGAATCTGTGCCATCATCAGGACGACCAATTTGCGCTGCTACCCGCTCTATCTCTGGCTGTTTCGCAAAGGTTTCGCGCAATTGATTTGCAATGCTAATGGAGTAATCCAAGTCAACGGTATTGGGCAACACCACACGCAACCAAATATTGTTTTCTTCCAAGGTGGGCAAAAACGCAGTGCCCAAGCGAGTTGCGCTAATCAATGTGGCGCACAATACCAGAAGTGAAATGGCAATTACATGCTTAGGATGATCCATCAAACGGCGCAGTGTAGGCCTGTAATGATTTAACATCCAAGTAATAAACTTTGGCGGCTCATGGTGAAAGTTCTCACCAAAAGAGTATGAGATTGCAGCAGGTAAAAAAGTCAAACTCAGGACGATTGATGCAATCAATGCAAAGCCCATCGTGAAGGCCATGGGCTTAAAGATGATTCCTTCTACACCGCCCATCAAAAATAATGGGGAATAAGCAACGATAATGATGCTTGTGGAATACACCATCGCCCTTTGCACTTCGGCAGTCGCCAAAATAATACTTTGATTTAAACGTTTACCACCTTCTTCTAAGTGACGCATTACGTTTTCCGTAATGATCACGGCAGCATCCACAATCACACCAAAGTCAATTGCCCCTAAGGAGATCAAGTTCGCCGGTACATTAAACAGATACATCATGATGAAGGAGAAGCACAACGCCAATGGAATCACAGCTGCAACAACTGCTGCCGCTCTAAAATTGCCCAAGAAGATGTACAGCAACACCAAAACCATGGAGATACCAAAGAACATGGTGTGCTTAACAGTACCTACAGTGATATCTAACAGCACTTGGCGATCATAAAAAGGCTTCACTTCTATACCGGGTGGCAATACATGAGCATTTATCGTGACGATTTTTTCACGAACTCGCGCCAAGACCTCTGAGGCATTCTCGCCGCGGCGCAAATAGACAATCCCCTCAACCGAGTCAGGATTGTCATCAAATTGGAATAAGCCTAAACGCGGAGCATTACCAATCTCTACAGTTGCAACATCACCAATTCGAACGGGCACGCCATTGTTAACTGCAACTACCACTCGCCTTATATCATCAAGATTCTTAAGCAAGCCAACGCCACGTACTACGAATTGCTGTTCGCCACTAGGCAATACACCACCGCCTGTGTTGTCATTCGCCTTCGATAAGGCATCAATTAACTGAGAAACAGTAATATTTTTGGATTGCAAGCTTTCAGGTCGAACAATCACATTGTATTGACGCACCTTTCCACCGAAAGAGGAGACGTCCGCAATACCCGGAGTTTGTTTCAACTCTTTGTAGATCTCGTAATTTTGCAAAGTCTTTAAGCGTGTAGGTGAGGCGTAGTCTGACTTCACCTGATAACGCAAAATTTCACCAGTAGCATCAGAATCGGGACTTACGCTGGAGTTCACTCCAGGGGGGAAAGTCACATCACTTAAGTTGGTAATGAAAATCTGGCGAACCTTGAAGGGGTCTGCATTTTCATTGAACTTCAGCGTGACAACAGACAGGCCAAACAAAGAAACTGAGCGAAACGCCTTAACTCCAGGAATACCGGCTAAGGCATTTTCAACCGGGATAGTGACCTGCTGTTCAACTTCAGTAGTACTCCGGCCAGGCCACTGAGAGATAGCTTGAATAGTGAGGGGCGCAACACCAGGGTAAGGCTGAATAGGTAATTGCTTTAGGCTAAATGCGCCCAAGCATAGCAGCACAACAGAGGCAAAGAGAATCAGGATGCGCTTATCTATAACGCTTCTTAGGAAGTTCGTTACGAAACTCAATTACTCCTCCTGCTTCGCAAAACGATCATTGAGAAGTACGGCGCCATCTATTAATACCTGCATCCCGGGATCAACCCCATCAATAACAGCAAATTGCTTGCCATCAAGGTCGTAGCCTTTTACAGCAAAACGCCTAAAGGTATCTGCAGCTGTTTTGATAATTACGTAACGCATTTCGCGCACACGCACAATTGCGGTCTGAGGCAAGACCACTGCTTGAGTTGAGCCTACCTGTAGCTTTCCAGAGGCAAACATATCGGGGCGCAATAAACCGTCTGGATTATCCACATCGCAACGAATCACTAATGCCCTGGTATCAGGGTCAATGGTGGGTGCAATAAAGTTAGTCTTCGCAGTAAATACCTTGCCTGGATAAGCTTCGGTACGCAAAGTAATCGTTTGTCCTTTTTGAATCTTAGCAATGTCTTGCTCATAAATATTGCCCAAGAACCAGAGCGCCTTAGGATCTGCCAAAGTAGTCAATACATCGCCAATATTGGCAAATGCACCTGGCTCTACTGCTCGTTTAACTACTACACCATCAATAGGTGAACGCACCACTAAATTGGTTTGGGTTTTACCGGTTCTTTCTAAATTTCTGATATCACCATCACCGGCACCTAAATTACGAATCCGGTTAGCTGCCGCATCTTGCGTGATACGAGAATCTGAAAGCAGATCACCTAGGGCCTTATTGTTCTCCAGAATCTTGGTCGTTTTAGAGGACAACAAATACTCTTGCTGAGCAGAAATGAAATCAGGGCTGTACATCTCTAGTACGGGAGAGCCCATCTGCACCTGCGCACCATCAAAAGCCACAATACGCTCAACGCGACCGGCAGCACGAGCAGAAATTACTTTGGATTTTTCAGCATTGAAGGTGAGTCTGCCAGGCATAGTCAACTCAACAGGCACTTCTGACTTCACAGCCTCACTAAATACATAAATAGCAGGATTCAAATTAAGGCCCGGGAGCTTTAATTCCATTGCCCCAGAACTCTCAACCCTTAGCGATTTATCAGTTTTTTCCAACTTAACTGGCCTATTTACATTCACAATGAGACCAATAACAATGCCGAGCATCAAAATAGAAACGCAAATAATGACCAAGCGAAGACGTGCACGTGTTTCAGGCGGAAGTGCCCAATAAGAGCGATGAATATTATTAGTATTCGCCTCAATACGAGCAGCGAACTTTTCCTTCAGCCCCTCAACTTCTGCCAAGGCCCGCTTGTAGATAGCGATTAATTTATCCTTCAAGACAACTCCTTAAAAAGGTTCTTTACCAGCAGTAGCCAATAAAACGGCCTGGGCTTGCAATAAATTGCTTTCCGCTAAGGCCAACTGAATTTCTAAGCTGCGCAACTGTGTTTGTGCAGTCAATAAGTCATTAAATCCTTGGCCATTATTGGAATACTGCGTTAAGCCAACTTTGTATGCGGCATCTGCTTGAGGCACTTGCCTATCTCTCAGAAAATTAGCTGCTGTTTTAGCCTGCTCATAAGCAGCGTAAGCAGAGTTCACCGCCAACACTACTTGTTGACGATTAGAGATATCACTCGCCTCAGCTGAGGCTTGATTACGCATTGCCTGCTCTACTCCGTACTTCTCTTTGGTAAAGAAATACAAAGGGATTATGAGATCTAATTCAAATTGGTAATACAGCGCGCCATTGTTTGCAGAAAATGGTCCACGTGGTGTGTAAGAAGAACCGATCACCTGAAAATCCGGTAAATAGGCTTTTTTAGCCAAAGTCACACCTTTGCGAGCAGCATCCAACTGGAGTGCGGAACCTTTCAAGCTAGGATGACTAGATTCAGCATAGTCCTCCAACTCAACCAGTGTTGGTATAAGATTGATCGAACGACGTACGTCCCCCTTAAGAACTAATTTCTCGCGCGAGTGACGTCCAACCAAAGTATTAATATTATTTAAAGCAACTTGCAGCTGACGCTCTAGATTAAATTGATCTGCTTCGGCAGCGCTCTGAGCTACTTGTGCATTTAAGTATTCAACATAAGCTGCGGCGTTATTAGCGTAGCGTGCCTTAGCCACATTCTTAATCATCTCCAAACGAATGACTGACTCTTTGAGCACTTGCAATTGCTTTTGCGAAGCAAGTGCACTGTAATAAAGGGTTGATAGCTGCGCGCCTAATTGCAAATAGACTGCTTCAGACTGCGCCAGCAATGCCTCGGCATTGGTATCGGCAATATTGGCTGCCAAACTCTTTTTGCCAGGAAACTGAAATGGCTGCGCAATCGAGATCGCATTGTTATTGCCGACATTCGGATTGCTGCCTGCAGTACCGAGGGCCAATGGTGAGCCTACTGGCATGCCTGACCACACGAGTCCTACTTGTGGATTAGCAGGCGCGTTGATTTGGGGTACCGTTGCTTTAGCAGCTAGATAAGATTCACGCAATGATGCAAGCTGCGGATTATTAATCTTCATCTCACTCCAAAGCTGACGCAGATCCATCTCAGCAGGACCGGAAGGCGCACTCTTCACGTAAATCTTTGGTGTATTGGCTTTGGTTATCGGAGCAAATAGTTCGTTTGCTTTGGTAGGTTTTTCTTGGCTACTTAATTGAGCACCAATTGAGGGTGGCGCACTTAAATTCGCATCACCGGTTTGTACTGTTACTGAAGCTGGCGGGGTTGAGTCAGACTGGGCAAAGACGGCTATAGAAGAAGTGGAAGCAAAGAGAACAAAAGCGACTCTTTTGACTGTAAATAATGCGCTAATTTTGCGTGTGCCGAGAATGAACAAAAGCGGCTGCCTCTAAATCAATAAAAATGCTGTTTTTATAGCCCCTGATGCAGGTTTTGATCACACAATCACCTGATAAAGGGGGTTTAAAGGATTATAGGGTAGAAAACGCAAATGTCGAATTATTGACAATTCCTATCCTATTGATTCTAAAGATAATAATTAATCCTATTACTTGCCCAAGCCCTAAAACTCGGCATGCACCCTAAAAGAGAGCACATTTACAGGTCCACGGGCTGCGTTATAGGCGGGATTAATGATGTGCTGGAAGTTAGCACCCAGCAATACATTTTTCACTACCAAGGCGTTGTAGTAAATCTCACTAGTTTGCTCTGGCTTGTAAGAAATCGTTTGCGCAGGACCAGCATAGGGATAAGGCGTATCACCAATGAAGTTTGAAATACCTCCAGCTTGCAAGTAGGCCCTTCTATCCGAAGAAATACCATTGAGCATTGCAGATATACCTATCGTATCTCTTGCCCTACCCCAGCTCTCGCCATTAATACCCATACCAACCGACAAGGATTGATCTGCCTCAGCAAATGCCATGGTTTCAGTGTGGCCATCCGATGTGAAGGCTCTCATATAGATACCCATATCTTTAGTCAGTGCTTGTTCGGCATTTAAACCAATACCCGTTTTAACTTGAGAGGTATTGCGCACATTCAAGATCGCCTGAGTACCCTGAGCATTATTAGCAATCAAATAATTCGTTGCATCCGTAAAGCGCGCCATCACCATCCGATTGCGATAAGCAAGCACGCTCACCTTGCCCGGCAAGTCACCAATAGTGTGTTGACGCTCCACTTCAATTTGATCGCCGTAGGAATTAAAGATTTGCCAGTTGAGATCACGCCCATTAGGATCTTTTGGAGCCAACATGCGTGATGCCCTGAACACCCAATTATCTCGATACCACTCACCCGCCAAGCCCCAGCTGTAGCCGCGCGCATCGGCAGCATAGTCATAAGACAAATAAGTCATATTGCCCCAGTTCATAAACTGAACGCGGGGATCTTTCGCGTATTTACTATCATCAAAAATATCAAGGGTTGAGAACTGTCCAGCAGTGATAACGAAGCGATTACTGCTCACTATTTGGCTAATTTGGTTCGCATCGTTATCTAACTCAACCTTGCTACCTTCTTGATTGATTGTCTGGCGCAAGAAAGCGCGTGCGGAATAGAAATGAGCTTGCGCACCCTGGGCACGAGTGGCCTCCCCGTTCGTGGGTCCACCTAAACCTGTAAGCCCAGAAAACGGCACACCAGATACAACTTCTGGATTGAAATAAATATCGGTATCAGAAGCTAAGCGAGCGCCAAAAAACAAAGTGCCAGACCAGGTATAACTCATGGACTTTTGCGGCAATAAACTATTTTGGCCTTGATAAGGAGAGTTAAAGGGGTTATAGCGTTGATTGACATAGGTAGTTTGACCATGCACATTCATTGGCAAACCCAATACCTCGCCTTCCGTTGGCAAACCTTCGATTGATTGCTCGACACTAGAAATTTGGTCAGCACCAGACCCCGCCCTCTGCGCATACGCAGTAGCAGTCATCAAGCTCAGCAGGAATATGAGCAGTAACTTGCGGGTCATTCACAATTTCTGATTGGGCTGCCAAACAAGCATTCAAGGCAACGGATTGAAAGAAAAAATCGGGTAAACACAGCCTGAGATTGAAGCCCAAGGGGTGCCACAACCCAAATTATCCCCAAAAAGGGGCAATATACCTAGATTTTATGTCGCTGTAGTGACAGATTAACGACGATCCATCAAGGCGCGGGCCAGGGTACCAGCATCAACGTATTCAAGCTCACCCCCTACTGGGATGCCCCTGGCAATACGAGTGACCTTAATGCCTTTGGCTTTGAGAACTTCGCCAATGTAATGCGCAGTAGCTTCGCCTTCACTAGTGAAGTTGGTAGCAAGCACTACTTCCCGAATAGATACACCAGTGTCGGGACTCTCAATGCGAGTCAGTAAGCGATCAAAATGAATTTCGTTCGGACCCATACCATCCAGTGGTGAGATGCGGCCCATCAGTACAAAGTAATTGCCTTTGAAGCTGAGGGTTTGCTCAACCATCACTTGGTCGGCAGGCGTTTCCACAATACACAGCAGTGATGGATCACGACGCTCATCGGAGCAAGTGCTGCAGATTTGGGTTTCTGAGAAGGTATTGCAACGTGCGCAGTGACCGACAGTCTCTACTGCTTCACCCAATGATTGAGCCAATACTGCTGCCCCATTACGATCATGCTGCAATAAGTAGAAAGCCATGCGCTGAGCAGACTTAGGCCCTACTCCCGGCAATACCCGCAATGCCTCGATCAATCGACCAAGTGCATCTTGAGGGGCTTCTATGCGTGCCATTTAGAGACTATCAATTCGGTATTGAAAATCAATTAGAAAGGTAGCTTGAAGCCAGGAGGCATTGGCATACCAGCAGTAGCACCAGACATCATTTGCGCACTTGCTGCCTCTACTTGTTTAAATGCTTCTGTGTAAGCAGTCACGATTAAGTCTTCGAGCATTTCGCGATCATCCATCGCACCTGCATCTATTTGTACGCGCTTGAGTTCGTATTTGCCTGAGACGGTGACTTTCACTAAGCCACCAGCCGCTTGGCCAGTAACTTCGAGCGCAGCCAATTGCTCCTGCGCTACTTTCATCTTCTCTTGCATCTGCTGAGCCTGTTTCATGAGGCCAGCAAGTCCACCTTTCATCATTGCTTTATTTCCTTTGGAGCTTATCTATATAGAGTGAAATTAAATTCGTTACTGTATTTTTTAAATATGTATTTAAGGCTTTATTCATCAGAGTGGCTTGACTGATCCACCAACCACTTTGGCGCCAAACTCTTTTTCTAATTGCTGAATAAAGGGATCGGCAGCGATCATTTGCTCAGCATTCATTTTCTTTTCTTGATGAATGGCGGCATCAACTTTGGCAACAGTTTTGCCCTCTACTTCGCCCTTTTCAATCAGGACCTTCACAGTTTTCCCAAAGTGAGCAGTCAGTGCATCAGCTAAGCGCCCGACGGATGCTTCGGAAGCGAGTTGTGGCATGGGCGTTACAACAGTGGCTTTAACTCCCGCCGCTGAATCTACCCAATCTTGTAATTCTGTCTGAAATGCCAACTGCTGCACCAGACCACGCACTGGTAATTGACGCATCAAGCTGTGCCAATCAGGGCGGTCTGCTGGATTACCAAGCGTAGCAACTGAGGCTGCTGGAGGTGGAGTTGTGCCTGAAGTTGCAGGCGCTGCTTTAGCTACAGGCGTAGGTGCGGCAGCTCTAGCGGCTGGGGCTGCAGATGAAGGTCGAGCGCTATTAACTGGTGGTGCTGATGGTGCTGGAGCTGAACTCCCTCCGCCATTGCCAGGACGAAATGCCAACATGCGCAGAAGTGTCATCGCAAAACCGGTTTGCTCATCTGGGGCAAGCGATAAGTCAGGGCGACTAGTAATCGTGATTTGATAGAAGAGCTGGGCTTCTTCTTTTGTTAATTGAGTGGCCAAGCGACGAATTTCAGAGGCTTCTGGCCAATCCTCTAGTACGGATTCTGGAACAACTTGTGCCGCTGCAATCTTTTGCAACAGACTAGACAAGTCTTGCAATGCTAATGAGAAAGACATGCTGCGCTCACCCATTTCATTGGCAACTGCCAAGAGGCTTGCACCATCTTTAGCAATTAAGCAATCCAAAATACGTATGAGATAAGCATCATCTAATGTACCGAGCATGCCGCGTACGGACTCTTCTGTCACTTTTCCTGCGGCATATGCAATGGCTTGATCAGTAAGCGATAAAGCATCACGCATGGATCCTTGCGCTGCTTTAGCTAAGACACGCAAGGCATTGACTTCGTATTCCACCTTTTCAGCAGCGAGTACTTTTTCCAAGTGCTCAACAATGAGCGGCACTGGCATTTGCTTGAGATTGAACTGCAAGCAGCGAGACAAGATGGTTACCGGAATCTTTTGGGGATCTGTTGTTGCGAGAATGAATTTGACGTGCTCTGGTGGCTCTTCAAGAGTTTTGAGCATGGAATTAAAGGCATGATTGGTGAGCATGTGCACCTCGTCAATCATGTAAACCTTGTAGCGAGCATTGCTTGGTGCATATGCTGCTTTTTCTAGGAGAGCGGCGATATCGTCTACACCACGATTACTTGCAGCATCCATCTCTATATAGTCAACAAAACGACCTGCATCGATTTCCATACAAGCTGGGCATTTTCCGCAAGGCTCGGAAGTCATCTTGCCCGAACCATCAGATCCGGTGCAATTGAGTGCTTTAGCCATAATGCGGGCAATGGTGGTCTTACCTACCCCACGGGTACCCGTAAAGAGCCATGCATGGTGAAGACGACCCTGATCCAAGGCATGGGTTAGGGCCTTAACCACATGGTCTTGTCCTACTAACTCAGAGAATGTTTTGGGGCGCCACGAACGGGCTAATGCCAATGCTGTCATGTCATACATTCTAACAAGCTAAAATGGAATTGGATGGGCCTCCCCGCATGGTGGGTTGGATAACCTGGTCAGGTCGGGAACGAAGCAGCCAAACCCAATTTCTGCCAGTGCCGGGGGCTTGGCTCATCCACCCTTGATTCAGTCTATAACCCTCAAAGACCAGCCTTCAAAAAAGAGATGAATGCAAAAATGACCTTAATTGATGAGAGCGGTGAAGTTCGCAATTTGACCTCTGAGGACATCAGGCAATTTAAGTCAGCGAAAGAAGTTTTACCAACCTCCTTATTAGAAAAACTCGCTAAACATCAGCCTCCCAATGATCTAGAAGATTAGGGTCTGCCCGTAATCTTTTTACAAATGCGTCGCGACCTTCATTCTCAGAAACTATCTTTCCATCGATCGTCCATATGCCACGCTTTAAATCTTCTGCCGTTATTTCAGGAGCATCATCGGGATCAACCCACTTAGGGTTTAAATTACCTGCATTCATATCTGGATTACGCTTTTCTGAACAAGCTTCAATACAGTTTCAGCTTGTGCAATCACCTCTATTGTCAAAGCATCAGAAACAAGATCTCCTGAATAGTCAATTGCGTTTCTTTGCTTACGTAAATGATCGAGCAAGATGAGACTATCTTTATCTAAACCAATAGTAAGGGGCAAAGCCTGCAACATGAGCTGATGATGTCCTGGCTTGCTGGTAAGTACCCTATAGCCTTTGGCTTGTAATGCTGCGTTAGCTGATTGCATGATCGCTTTGTAAGCTAAATCGAAACGGCCTTCATTACTAAGCGACTTTAGTTTGGCATCTTTCAAGCTCGATTGTGCAGCCTCTATGAGCCTGCGAATCATGAAGTGATCGATTTCTATTGCATCAAGACTGATTCCGACTAGGTTTTGTAGAGTGATCTGAGGCCTCGTTAGTGTGGAGTTGTTGCTCGTTACCGATGATGAAGAGCTTTGGTTTACTCAATACATCATGCACGAAAGCTCCATTATCTTTCATCAACTTATTCCACTCTTTATCGGCATAGATCTTAGGGTTAATCTCTCTTCCTAATTGCTCTTGCAATGGATGCAATAGTGGAACAACTTCCGCGTAACTCACATCACCTATCAACATTAGATCAATGTCACTTCTGGCATTTACATTTCCACTGGCTACCGATCCAAATACAAATGCACTTTGCAATTTATCGCTCAATGGTAATAAAGCATTAATCAACACATCACTTAGGCCACTTGTCTTTCGTAAAATATTAGAGAGATCTTCATAGATAGGACACTCTCGATTTGCTTGGTAATGATTTTGATTGCCTACTTTTTTAACCGTCAGCAAACCTACTTCTAATAACTTATCCATTTCCCGTTTAAGAGTACCTGGCAGGGTTGCAGTGAGGCGAGCAATTTCACGTAAGTAGTAAGAACGCTCAGGATGAAGTAATAGCAAGCCTAATACGCGGCCACGATATTCGGTGAAAAGTACGGATGAGAGTGTCGACATAGCCTAGATATTGCACTAATGTTGCTTTATTAGCAACTATAGTAGCTTTTTAAGCAACATTAAGACTAGATCAAGTTAAACAAAGGGTTTAAAAGACCTTCAGAATCCTTAATATTCCCCAGATCATCCAAATAATTCCCAGGACTAGTACAGTGCGTGCGTCTAGCTGGATCTTAAATAGCTGTAATTGTCTATGTGAACACTCTATAGATACTCGCAAAGCTGACCTCCTCTAAATAGAAGAGTTCAGCGTAGAGAATTGAGATGATGATGGGTAGGGAATAAAGATGAATCCAGTGTAGGAAAGCAGTCAGCCTTCCTACGACAATTTATAAAATCTATGAGTCGCATTTTTAAATTCTTTGAGCCAAGTTTTTTTATTACAGTAATAATGTAAGGTGCAATACTTGAAGTTGCCAACTTAGTAAAAGAATCCACGTCAACCGATTGACTTGAGTCTTCGGACTCTTTGGAGCAGGTTGCTGTGGCGACAAAGCCATCTCTTGATGTAAGTTTGATATTAATGACTTTAAATAGTCGCTGTCAACATAGTGATTATTTTTGGTAATTATTTTATTGAAATTACTCGGGCTTTAAATTGCGAGCGCGCACCACCTGTGCCCAAAGATCAACCTCATTATTTACAAAGCTTCGGAACGTCTCTGGGGAACTTCCAACTAAATCAATCCCATTTGCCGAAACCTTACTCTGCATTTCTGGAGACTTCAAAGCCCTAGCAACGTCTTGAGAGACCTTGGCAACAACAGCATCAGACATCGATTTATTTGCAAAAAATCCATACCAAAGGGGCATGGCATAGCCAGGTATCGCGGCTTCAGCGATCGTGGGGACATCAGGCAATGCGGATGCTCTTTTTGCGGTAGTCACTGCCAGCGCTCTAACTTTACCCGCCTGAATGTTGGCTAGGCTGACCGGCAGTCCTGGGAAGTACATCTGCACATCTCCTGCCATGAGCGCATTTAATGCCAGGGCTCCACTGGTAAAGGGGACGTGGGTCATCGCAATGCCCGCCTTGGCATTAAATAGCTCGGCAGCCATATGGTCCGCATTGCCAACCCCCGCAGAACTAAAGTTCAATTGATCCGGCCTCTTCTTGGCATATTCAATAAACTCTTTTAAGTTCTTAACCGGAAGATCCTTGTTAACAATCAGGACTAAGGGCATTGAAGTAATTTGCGAAACTGGCTTTAAATCCTTTTTCAGGTTATATCCAAGCTTTGGATAAAACGAAGCGCTAATCGTGATAGCGTTTTGAGCAATCAAGATGGTGTGATCATCCTCCACACCAGACACATAAGATGCTGCTACGTTTCCAGCGGCTCCTGTTTTATTCTCAACAATCACGGGCTGCCCCCAGATTTCAGATAAGGACGGTGCAATAGTTCTCGCCACCAAATCCATACTGCTACCAGGACCTAGTCCAGAAATAATTTTTACAGGACGATTAGGCCAAGTACTAGGTGAAGTTTGAGCAATGCCATTACCCATGCCAATTGCAAATACAAAAAGCATTAATAAGATTTTCATCGTTTTTAACCCAAAAAAAATAGCAAGAAAATGGAGGGGTACTTAAAAAGGCAAATACTGCTCTTGACCAGACTCTTTTGCGACCTGAATCAAACTCAACTTGGTGTCTTCTGGTAACAGCAAGCCTAAATTCCTGTTTCGTATATCCGCTTGATTTTCCATCTCGCCTGGGAAATAAACTTGCTCATGCCCTTCGGCCAAAGGCACATCTTTAAGCGATCGAATGTACTCGTCAATACGAAGTTCAAACTCTTTGAGTGGCTGGAAAGCCGCAACATTTAAAGAAACAATGAAGTGTCCAGCACCACTTCGATTGACTGGATCATATGGGCCGTGCACTTGATCTAAAAATGAACTTCCAGAAAGCACACCAGACAAAATATCGACCATCACGCCCATGACATAGCCTTTGTGGCCAGCCATAGGCAGAATAAACCCTTCAATTGCAGCCTGAGGGTCGGTAGTTGGTTTGCCGTCTTTATCGATTGCCCAATCACTCGGAATGCTTTGGCGTCTTTTTTGAGCCAAATAAATCTTTCCTCTGGCTACACCTGAGTTTGCCATATCCATAACCACGGCACCATGCTTACCAGCAGGCACTGCAATAGACCATGGATTGGTGCCGATTTTTTTCTTACGACCACCCCAAGGAGCCATATTAGGGCCTGCATTGCTCATTAATATGGAGATGCATCCATTTTGAGCGCCCATGCGCGTGAAATACATGCAAGTACCAAAATGATTTGAATTTCGTACTGACACAATTCCAACGCTATGTTTTTTGGCGCGCTCAACCGACTCCAACATTGCGCGCTTGGCCACTACCTGACCTACACCATCAGCGCCATCCATCAAAGCAATAGCATTGGAATCGACTAGCAAGCTCGTATTCGATATGGGCTTCATCGCGCCAGATTGAAGTCGGGCATAGTACCAGGCTAAACGTAATAAGCCGTGTGAGGAGTGGCCCCACAATTCAGCCTGGACCAGCGTATCGGCAGCGAGTAGTGCATCTTCCTCATTCATCCCGGTACTTTGATATACCGCCTTGGCAAATTGCGTTAGTCGCTCATGCTCGATGTATTGATTGGCTTGGGTCATATATTAGCGATGAGAAAAAAGAATTTGGCCGGGCGCATCCATACGACACACCATGATTGAGCCCGTATCGGATTCTGTAATAAAGAGATCGCGGTGATCTTTGCCACCAAAAGCAATGTTGGTTGTCATATTGCCCGCGCAAGAGTGAATTCTTAATATTGGCTCCCCCCTGGGGGAAAACTTCCAAACGGAACCAAGACCTGCGTGGGCCACATACAGATTGCCCTCCTGATCTAAAGCCAAGCCATCTGGACCGGAGCCTCCTGACATCTGAATGAAGTTACCGACTCGGGTAATTGAACCATCGGCCAACAACATTGCTCGCCAAATATTATTAGATCGCGTGGCAGCAATATAGAGATGCTGCCCATTTGAGCTCAGCGCAATCCCATTGGGGCTTGGGACATTATTTAATAAGCACGTTGTCTGTCCCTGGGCATCCATACGATATACCCTACCGCTAGGATCCTGGAGCCCGGTTTGGCCCTGATCAGTAAAGTACAGATCACCCGAATCAGAAAACACTAAATCATTTAGACCTTTGAATGACTCTGTTTTGTGTCTCGTAAGCAAAGGAATGACTGTCTTTTGATTTGGATCTAAGAGCATCAATCCATATTTATGATCTGCAATAAAAATTCGTCCATCCCGATGTATTTTCAATCCATTGGGCTCTCCGTCATACTCAGCAATCAAGCTGACTTCACCAGCAGGATCGGCTCTATAGATTCTGCCAAAGGCAATATCGACAAAATATAAATTACCTTCGCGATCAAAAGCAGGCCCCTCAATATAGCAATCGGTCGCCAATGAATTTTTACCAGCTGCAATTCTCTCTTGGGAGACCTGACCTGGCTTTCGAAGTAGGTCGGGCACTCTTGTAAATATTTTTGCTTCAACAGACGGTGGGCTTGAAAACATCTACTTTCCGTTCATCATTGTTTTAGTTATTTGAAACAACAATATTACTCTAGCAAAGCTCAAGATTAAGCATGCAAAACCACTACTCCGCCTTCTCAATTGCAATACCAGCATCTTTGGCGGTTTTTCCCCAGCGCTCTGATTCGGATTGCATAAGCTTATTGGCCTGTGAGATTGAGCTTGGGGTTGGGTCAATTCCAATTCTCATTAATCCATCTCTAGTAGCTTGAGTTTCAAGCGCCTTATTTAGGCTTTGATTGAGTGTTTGCAAAACTACAGCATTGGTTTTCTTGGGTGCAACAATTAAATGCCACCCATTCATTACAACCGCATAACCTTGCTCTTGAAATGTTGGAATCTCTGGGGCGCTAGCAAAACGTTGACTTGTAGTAATGCCGAGGATCTTTACTTTCCCACCAGCAGCCTGCGGGATCGCCACAGATAAAGGGACCATCATTGCCTGCACTTCATCGGCAGCAATCGCCGTAATCGCAGGAGCCGCACCTTGAAATGGCACATGAACCATTTGAATGCCTGCAACTTGATTGAATTTTTCAAAAGTAATTTGGGATGTGCTGCCAATACCCCATGAGGAGTAATTCATTTTTCCAGGGCTGCTTTTCGCTAACGCAACAAACTCCTTGAGGTTTTTTGCCGGTAGCTTTGGATTAACAACCAATGCAAAAGGAAATGTTCCAACTAAACCTACGGCAGTAAAGTCTTTGAGCGGATCGTAATTAAGTTTTTTATAAACATGGGGATTGATAGCAATACTTTCTGGGCCACCTAAAAGCAATGTGTATCCGTCAGCATTAGAGCGGGCCACATACTCAGCACCAATCACAGTGTTTGCACCGGGCCTGTTTTCAATGATGACGGCTTGACCGATTTGCTCAGATAAACCCTGCCCTATCGTACGCGCTGAATTATCAACATTACCACCAGCTGTAAATGGCACTATTAAGCGGATTGGTCTATCTGGAAATGGAGCACCATTTGCTGCAGCAGCAATACTGAGTGATAGAGAAACTAAAAAGTATTTCAAGAATTTCATTCTTAATATTTCCCAGAAAGTAAGCCACCAAAATTCTCAATCCTGCTATCGACTTTAGCCACATGAAGCGCATTCCACATTGTTGCTGCGATACTCGAGATTACAGGCTTACCTATTTCGGCTTCGCCTTGCGCGAGAATATCAACGGTGGGCATTCCAACACCGCTCACAAATACAGCATCTGCAGCAGAACTATTTACCTGATGTACCAGTTGTAATGCGCGCTCCGTAGTTTCATCATAGATATTGTTAACGCCCGGCAAATTACCAAAACTCACCACCTCAAATCCATAAGCTTCTAGCAGGTTTTTACAGCGCAAGGTGTTCTGTTCGCTATAAGGCGTGCCAAAAGCAATCTTTTTTGCCTTTAGGTGCTTGAGCGCTTTTACGACACTACCAAAAGCAGTAATAAACCGAATCTCATATTGATCCTCTAGCTTTTCAATCAAGTGAGCCTCATTTGATTTACCAAGAGTGTAGCTACTAGCAGTATGTGCCATGGCTATCACAGCAGGCTTTACTAACTTAAGAAGTTCAATATTTTCCGGCAAATGATCAATCTGTGTTTGATTGCGCTCATCCTGCCCTTCAAGGCTTCCAGTTTCTCCATGAGCCACCATCCTCGTAAAGTGAATAGAAAACTCTGGTGCTGCCATCTTGATGACCTCCCCTTCGGTATTGGGATTACCGGGTGGAATCAAAAAACCTAATCTAGGGAGTGTTTTATTCATCATTAGTCTTACTCATCCTTCATATTGGCACTCTTCACAATTGGCTGCAGACGCTTTCTTTCATCATTGAGGAACTTGATGAAGTCTGCTTGTGAACCTGGTGCTGGCTCAATACCTTGAGGGATGAGTCGGGATTTAAGTGCATTGGTATCTAGGGCAGTCTGAATTGCTGCATTCATCTTTTGAATGACTTCTGAAGGTGTGCCTTTAGGCGCAAAGAGGCCCGCCCAGTGACCAATGAAAATGTTCGGGTAACCCAGCTCTTTAGTCGTTGGTACATTTGGTAAGCGAGTAATACGTTTATTCCATGTAGATGCCAGCGGTCTTAGTTTGCCGCCTTCAATTTGCGGGAGCACCACTACGCTAGCCTCTGATGTGGCATCGACTTGTTTGGATACCACTGCAAATACACCCTCTGACCCAGACTTGTAAGGAATGATTTCATAATTGCCACCGCCCGTATACATCTTAAGCATCTCCGCTACGAAGTGTGGCGTACTGCCAGAGCCAGCGGTTGCAAATGTTACGCCTGGTTTATTTTTAGCTTGCGCAAGTAATTCTTTAAAGTTCTGAATCTTTGACTCAGTATTGACTACGATGATGGATGGACTTACGGCCATCATGCCAACGGGTACCAAGTCTTCTTGTTTATAGGGCATATTGCTACGAAGCATTGGAATTGTTACTACGCCACCAGCAGCACCCGCATAAAAGGTGTAACCATCTGGTGCGCTCTTAGCAACATAGTCACCGCCCACCACCGATCCAGCGCCAGGCTTATTCTCCACAATCACCGGCTGCCCTAATTGCTTACTTACCCCTTCCGCTACGGCACGCGCCACTAAATCATTGGCGCCACCAGGACCAAAGCCTACTACAAACTTAATCGGATGATTGGGCCAAGGATCTGCAGCCATAGCACTTGCTCCAATTGCTACAAGGATGAAGGGAAGGAGAATTTTGGATAGTTTCATATTTGTCTTTTTGCTTATTTCTTCTGTATTCATTTTTGTCTATGATTTATTTTTGCTTTTTTAGGAGAACTTCTTCTCCAGCGCATCAAAGTCTTCTTTTTTCACTATGCTCTGACGCTCTGCAAAGGTAGCAACTAATGCTGGGTCTTCTTTAAGTTCACCCGTTTTCTTCAGATGATCTAGGGCATTTGTCATGCCTCTTACTGCTCCTTGTAGTGCGGCATTTGCGTAGAGCACAATTCCAAAGCCCATTTCTGATAAGTCTTTTAATGGCAATGATGGTGTTTTGCCACCAATTACGATGTTAATTAGCTGAGGGCAATACGTTTGCGCTGCAATGATCCGCATCTCTTCCACGCTCTCAGGGGCTTCGATAAAAGTCATATCAGCGCCTGCTTGCGCATAGCTTTGTGCTCGATCAAGCGCATCCTCTAATCCATTAATGGTGCGCGCATCGGTTCTAGCAATAATCAAAAAGTCATCATGAGTACGTGCATCGACCGCAGCCTTGATCTTGCCGCACATCTCTTCTTTGCTAATGATGGTCTTACCGGCAAAGTGGCCGCAACGCTTAGGCATTGCTTGATCTTCTATTTGGACAGCATTTGCACCAGAGCGCTCGAGTACTTTAATTGTGTGATGCACATTGACGGCATTACCAAAGCCGACATCGATATCCACAATTAAAGGAAGTTGGATGACATCGCGAATAGCAGCAGTGTGCGCTGCAACATCATTGAGGCTAATGAAGCCTAAATCCGGAATACCGTAAAACTGATTGGTAAGCCCTGCACCACTTAAATAGACTGCCTCAAAGCCAGCATCTTCAATCACTCTAGCTGCTAGGGCGTTGCCTGCTCCAGGAACTAGTAGCCCCCGTCTCTCATTAATGAGCTTGCGCAATCTCGTGCCTAAGTGCATGGGCATGGTAGTCTCCTTTTTACAGAATTATAAAGATGAACCGAGAGACAGATGCAAGAAAAACAGGTCGTCACTGGAATCGATTGTCATGCTCATATCATGGCTGTAGATCTTCCTTTGGCTCCTGAGATTCACTCCCGCCCAGCTAGAGATGTGACTACCCAAGAATATCTTGCGGTACTGGGTGCACATGGCATCTCTCATGGAGTTTTAACAGCGCCGAGTTTCTATGGCTCTAACAATGCCCTTTTATTGGATGCGCTGCGCACTTATCCGAATCAATTACGCGGCACTGTCATTGCCGATCCGAATGTAGAGCAACTCCTATTAGAGCAGCAACTCTTGGCAATGCGTGAGCAAGGTGTTGTTGGTATTCGGCTTAACTGGATTAAGAAGAAAACCATTCCTGATATTGACAGCGTGCAATATCGAATCCTGCTAGGCTTGGCAAAAGATCTTGATCTTCATATTGAATTGTTTCTAGAAGACCATTTACAAGAACATGTGGTTCCGAAGATTTTGGCTAGTGGCGCCACCTTGGTTTTAGATCACTTTGGCAATCCCAATCCCAAGCTAGGCATTAACAGTACGTCTTTTCAGAATACCTTGAGGGCTCTTGCTGATGGCAATGCCTGGGTCAAGCTATCTGCGCCCTACCGCCTCGGCTATTTAGATGGCGTTGAGATACAGCCCTATATAGATGCTTTAGTGGCTGCCAACTCTCAACAGTTAGTCTGGGCTAGTGACTGGCCTTGGCTGAGCCATGAAAACCAATTTACGTATGCCGACTGTATTGACTGGATTAAATCGAGCATTACTGATCCTGCAGTATGGGAAGACATCTTGATTCATAACCCAAAAACATTGTTTCATTTCTAAGATAAGGTTCTGCAATGCGCTACTCACTTATTCAACAAATCGCAAAGAGCCTATTTAGTCTTGGCGTAATCTGTCTATTGCAAAATCCTTTGTCTGCCCAAACAGTGACGAAGCTCATTGTTCCAACCGCTCCTGGCGGTGGCACCGATGGTCTTTTTCGGGTTGTTTCAAAAGATGCACAACGTTTTATTGGTGGTCCGATTAGTATTCAGAATGTTCCGGGTGCGGGCGGTACCATTGGTCTTGCCCAAGTCGTGAACTCTGCTCCTGATGGCTATACGCTTGCTGGTGTTTGGCCCTCTCCAGTTACTGTTGTTCCGCAAACCACCAAGGTGCCTTACACCCCTAGTGATTACATTCCGGTGATACAGCTCTCTACCGCACCCTATGTCTTTTGCGTTCATCCAGACTTTCCGGCTAACGATGGCAAATCCTTCATGGAAGAGTTACGCAAGAATCCCAAGAAATATACCTATGGTACTGATGGCCTTGGAGGCCCTGCACAGCTAGCCACTGAGCGCATCTTTAGACCACAAAACATTCAGGCGGTTGATGTTCCTTACAAAGGTGCCGGTGAAACTATTATTGGCTTCCTATCTAATCAAATTGATATTTATGTGGGATCTATTCCACCCGTGCTGCAGCATGCCAATATTGGCAAAGCTAAATGCCTCTTGGTTTCTTCGGTTAATCGAAATGCCCAGTTCCCCAATGCCAGCTCTTTAAAGGATATTGGCTTAGCCAAAGAAGAGACATTACTTTGGCGAGTAGTCTTGGCACCAAAAGGCACGAAGCCTGAGCGCATTAATCAAATTGCCAAGGCTTATAGCCAGGCCATGAAAGAACCCGATACTTTGCGTTACTTAGATGAGGTGGGTGAATCTTCTGCCGTACTGACCGGCAAAGAGCTACAAGACAAACTGAATCAAGAGTATGCGGCGTTTAGTCAGATCGCTAAGAGCTTGAATCTACGCTAGAGAATCTAGACTAGATATAGCCTTTACTAGGGAATAAGGAATCCGTGATTTCCTTATTCCCCTTCTAGGCCTACTGCGTATTCTGTGGGGCTGCTGCCCTTACTGCATTACTGATATCGACGATTAAAGATCTGCTTTGTTTCACTGTCATGACGCTTCGTGTTTTTCAACACAGCGCAGTAAGACAAAATCATGATGACTGCTAATGAGATGCCGTTAAAGTTGTTCATTAAGTTATTAATTACGTTCATTTGTTTCTCCTCTTTGCTATTGAATTTGCTGTTAT
>Ga0364894_10154_pt1 | contig 37534 bp, 33 predicted proteins | sample ExccelJu500001D4_FD_206942 | JGI IMG/M metagenome (GOLD analysis project Ga0364894, IMG submission 206942) | Enriched cells from Trout Bog Lake Hypolimnion, Wisconsin, USA - BchlTB.July16.5000.01.D4 | ecosystem: Environmental > Aquatic > Freshwater > Lake > Hypolimnion/Profundal zone | place: USA...
CTAGAGATCTTGCCGTCTAGTTTGGTCTTGACCATGCCGGAAAGCAATTTGCTTAAATCATCAGCCGAAACTTTTGGGTTATTTGATAACACAGCCACTTCTGGCAAAACAGCAAGCTGTGCCAGTTCGTTTAACTGCTCCAAAGAACTGGCAAGCTCAGCAGGCGTTGCACTTTCAAAAAGTGCTTCGGCATAGGGGCGCGCAATAGTGGCTAATTCAGCCATATCAAAGTTCTGCCTTTAGTTGGTCAAGCAATGCACCGTGCGTTTTTGCATCAACTTCGCGACGCAAAATTTGCTCAGCACCTTTCACAGCCAATACAGCTACTTCAGCGCGCAATACTTCGCGTGCACGGGTAATCTGTTGATCTGCTTCTTGTTTAGCTTGAGAAATAATACGAGCAGCCTCTGCTTGTGCGTTGGCACGAATTTCTTCGGCAGACATTTGCGCACGTTTTTCTGCTTCAGCTACACGTTGCACACCTTCTTGGCGTGCTTTGGTTAATTCTTGCTCTGCGACATTATTTGCCAATGCGAGAGCTTCTTTTCCGCGCTCGGCCGCAGCCAAACCATCAGCAATTTTGGTTGAGCGTTCATCTAATGCCTTAACCAGGGGTGGCCACACAAAGCGTGCAACTACCCACCATAAGACAAAGAAGACGATCATTTGCGCGAATAGGGTCGCGTTCAGATTCACGATATTCCTTTCAGTATTGTTGAGAACGGTTGGATGACTCAAGGCCATCCACGCCAAAACAATTACTTAATAACTGCGAGCAGTGGGTTTGCGAAAGCAAACAACATTGCAACACCAACGCCGATCAAGAACGCAGCGTCGATCAAACCAGCCAAGAGGAACATCTTAGTTTGGAGTGGCTCCATCAATTCTGGCTGACGTGCGCAAGCTTCAATGTATTTACCGCCCATCAATGCGATACCCAAACAGGCACCAATAGCGCCCAAACCAATGATGATACCGATACAGATAGCTGTTGAACCTTGAATAGTTGCGAGATGTTCCATGTTGCTGACTCCTGAAGTTAAAAGAGGTAAGTTAAAAATAAAATCTTAGTGATGGCTATGTGCTTGCCCGATGTAAACCAAGGTCAACATCATGAAAATGAAAGCTTGCAACAAAATAACCAAAATGTGGAAGATGGCCCAGGCTGAACCTGCAATAACATGGCCCACCAATCCGAACAGGGTTAAATCTAAATTAAAGGTCCAAACGCTACCTAATAATGCGATCAATAAAAAGACCAATTCTCCGGCATACATATTGCCAAAAAGTCGCATACCCAATGACACGCCTTTGGCAAGGTACTCAATGATATTGAGAGCCAGGTTGAAGGGCGCCAGGTACCATTTCGCACCAAATGGTGCAGAAATCAACTCGTGCAGGAAGCCACCAAAGCCTTTGACTTTGAAGCTATAGAAAAATACCAAGACCAATACTGACAGAGACATGCCCATCGTGGCATTTAAATCAGTGGTTGGCACAAGGCGGTTATGCGGAACGTGGCCACCAAAGTTACCAATGAACTGGTTTACGCCCAAAACCCAATCTACTGGGATTAAATCCAGAGTATTGAGAAGGATGATCCAAAAGAAAACAAATAAAGCTAATGGCGCAATGAAAGTACGGTCGCCATGAACAATACTTTTAGCTTGGGTATCCACCATCTCAACAATCATTTCAACCAAACACTGAAAACGACCTGGGACACCTGGGGTTGCACGACGTGCGGCAATCAATAGAATGAAAACTGCGACAAGGCCCATTAACGAAGCCCAAAAGATGGTGTCTAAATTGATAACACTGAAATCAACAATGGATGCCTGATGTGCACCCGTGCTTGTTAGGTTTTGTAAATGCTCGGAAATGTACGCCGTTGGCGTCATTTTCTCGATTGCCTCGTGGGCTTGGTTTACTTCGCTAGACATCTCTTAACTAGTCCTTTGTTCAATCTCAGTTGTTACTACTAGCGCTTACTTAGCGCCATAAATACACCAACCACATACATTTCAAGGCAAGGAAGTAGGTCACCAACAGGGGGACCCATGCTATGCCAGGAACGAGATAAGCAATTCCTAAAAACAGCATTAAGGTGGTGGCAATTTTAATAAATTCGCCCGTGACCAATGCTGCCAAAAACCCTTCTGGTTTTAATTTCGACGTCTTTTTTGCCAACTCCAGTCGCACTAAAAACAATCCTGTAGGCAAGACGCTAATTAAACCACCTAGAAAGGCCGACTGAGTATAAAGGCTTACCCCTACCGACCCTCCAAAAACTGCCCAAGCAACCATGCTGACCATTGTTACGAGGGTCTGCGCAGCTACTACCTTCCAAGGCGATACTGGGGGGTACTTATTTGCGTTGTTTTGCTGCAACGCAATAATTTCCGCCTTACTGTAGGCCTGAATATATTCTTCTTCTGGCTCATCCCACTCATTTGCCTCGGAAAATTGATTTTTTTGAGGAATCAATTTAGCCCCGAGAGTTTAATGTGTGCACCGCAATAGGTCAAATGTTTTGGGCTCTTTTTCATTTAAAACTACTCCTGAACACCCAGTTTTCTTAACAAAGAATCGAGCTCATCAAATTGGCTAAAACGAATCCTGAGCTCCCCACCCCTGCCTTTAAACTTAAATTCCGCATTTAAGCCTATTAAATCTGCAATTTCTTGGGATAAACGGCGCATATCCGGATCTCGGGATGGCGAATGCGCCCCTTCTTTACTTTTTGCTTTTTTGTCGCCGATTTGACCCCCAGCCAAAGCTAAGGCTGCAGCCATTCTCTCCGCTTCGCGGACCGATAAACCTTGGGCGGCTATTCTCTGAGCCAAAGCAACTTGGCTGGCACCTGGCAAAGGCAGCAGGGCGCGAGCATGGCCCATATCAATTTCGCCAGCCAGCAACATCGCCTGCACTGGTTTTGCCAATTGAATCAGGCGCAGCAAATTAGAAATGGCGCTGCGTGATTTACCAACCGCTTTGGCAGCCTGTTCATGGGTAAAACCAAACTCTTCAATGAGCCTAGCCAATCCCTGTGACTCCTCTAAAGGATTCAAATCTTGGCGCTGCATATTTTCTACTAAAGCCATCGCTGCAGCTGCTTGATCATCGGCACCTGAAACCAGAACAGGAACCTCTTTCAATCCGGCCAGAGTTGCTGCTCTAAAGCGACGCTCTCCCGCAATAATTTCATACTTTCCTGCGCCCACCAAGCGAACCAACAGTGGCTGCATGACGCCTTGCTCACGAATACTTTCGGCAAGCTCCTGCAGTGGACCCGCATCCATCTTTTGTCGCGGTTGATATTTACCAGCCTGCAATGCCGTCAATGGCAAACGGTTAATTTCAACCTGAGCTTGAGTTGTAGCTTTGTCACCAAGCAATGCCTCTAAACCGCGACCCAAACCTTTTTTCTTAATAGCAACCATAATTTTTTAATTTCTTCCTAGTGTTTACAGTTGATTAATGCGCTCAATCATTTCAGCGCCAAACTCTAAATACGCCTTTGCTCCGCGCGACGACTTGTCAAATGCAACGCCAGGAAGCCCATAAGATGGGGCCTCAGCCAATCTGACGTTACGAGGAATAATCGTTTTAAAAACCTTGTCGCCAAAGTGTTCAAGTAATTGCTCAGACACCTGCTGCTGCAAAGTCATCCGAGCATCAAACATCACACGCAGTAAACCGATGATCATGAGGTCTGGATTTAAATTTGCATGCACTTGTTTAATCGTATTGACCAAATCAGATAAACCTTCCAACGCAAAATACTCGCACTGCATTGGCACAATCACTCCGTTAGCAGCGCACAATCCATTCAAAGTTAAAAGAGAAAGTGCTGGCGGACAATCAATCAAAATAAAATCGTAATCATCAGCGACTGCAGCAAGTGCATTCTTCAGCCTTTGCTCTCGTAATTCCAAATCAACCAATTCGATTTCCGCACCTGCCAAATCACGATTTGCTGGCAACACATCAAAGCCGGAGCTTTCACAAGTTTTTGCACACTCCTTCACTGTTGCAAGTCCAATTAATACTTGATAAACGCTCGTAGTTAAATCTGTTTTTTCAATGCCTGAGCCCATAGTTGCGTTCCCTTGTGGATCAAGGTCAACCAGTAAAACGCGTTGCTGATGCCCAGCCAATCCAGCGGCCAAGTTAACAGCTGTGGTTGTTTTACCAACACCGCCTTTTTGATTTGCAATACAGAATATTTTTGCCATGGATAGATTTTTTTATTCAGAGAGGGTGGTTGATATTTTTATGGGGCTCAAGACTAAAAGTCTGCGTTCGACCGTTGTATGAGGGATGTGCAAAGGGATATCGGCAATGAGTTGCCATTGATTTAGATTGACGTTTTGCATCTCTTCATCAGCGCGTTTTGATTTCATAGCAAACACCAACCCGTTGGGCTTTAACAGTGGCAATGAAAGCTCTAAAAATCGAGCTAAATTTGTAAACGCCCTGGAAATTACAGCATCAAATACACCTGATTGCTGCACTGCAACAACTTCCACTCGCTCACTCAAGACCGTGATGTTGTGCAGCTTTAATTTCCCGCGAATATGCTGCAAAAATGCAGTCTTTTTTCGCACAGCCTCAATTAAGGTGAGCCGCCACTCTGGTTGCAATATGGCAATAGGTATTGCAGGCAGACCGCCACCTGAGCCCAAGTCTGCAATGAGGGGACTTGAGCCTTCCAAAAACTGCCTCATTACAGGTAAAACCGCAATAGAATCAATGAGATGAAGTTTGATAGATTCACTTTCACCCTCGATTGCCGTCAAGTTATGCACCTGGTTCCACCGGCCCATTTCATGAAGAAATGTATCTAAATCAACAATATTTTCAGGGCCTAGATTGAGGCCCAGATCCTCTATTCCAAGAGCGATCAAGCCCTCGCTCACACTGACTCCTGGGTTCTGCCTAAGCCCTTTTTAAGGTGCACCAGCAATAAAGATAATGCAGCAGGCGTCACACCCGAAATTCTTCCGGCCTGACCTAAAGTGCTTGGCTTATGGAAGTTCAGTTTTTGCTGCACTTCTTTTGATAATCCCAGCACCTGGGTATAGTCCAAAGACTCTGAGAGCGGGAAACTTTCGTTGTGCTCTTGGCGGGCAATTTCAACCGCTTGCCGAACTATATATCCCTGGTACTTAACCGAAATCTCCACCTGGTCACTAATTTGTTGGGCCAAACCAAGGTCATCATCCAGAACCCCCGCAGACCATACACCGCCCGCGAGCGTTGTAAGTGCATCGTAGCTAACGCCAGGGCGCCTCAAAATCTCAGCCAAACTACACTCGTGAGATAAGTCTTGTCCTAGCAGTTCAGATACTGCTTTGGCAGACTCATGCTTTGGGCCAACCCAAATTTCTTGTAGGCGGGCTGTTTCACGTGAAACAGCCTCTTGTTTCCTGCAGAAGACTTCCCAGCGATAGTCATCCACTAAACCAAGATTTCTGCCTATTTCAGTTAGGCGTAAGTCGGCATTGTCTTCGCGCAAACTTAAACGGTACTCTGCGCGGCTTGTAAACATACGGTAGGGCTCTTGAACACCCCTAGTAATGAGATCGTCCACTAGAACCCCAATATAGGACTCACTTCGCTTTGGAATCCAAGGCTCTTTTCCTTTTGCAGCCAAACCAGCATTGATTCCAGCCAACATGCCTTGTGCTGCAGCCTCTTCATATCCAGTTGTGCCATTAATTTGACCGGCAAAATACAAACCTGAAATTACCTTGGTTTCTAAGCTGTGTCGCAGTTGGCGCGGGTCAAAATAATCATACTCAATAGCATAGCCAGGACGAACGATGACCGCCGACTCCATTCCACGAATGCTTCTAACCAGATCCCACTGAACATCAAAGGGCAAGCTGGTTGAAATACCATTGGGATAAAACTCATTTGTAGTTAAGCCTTCTGGTTCCAAAAAGATCTGGTGACTATTTCGGGAGGCAAAACGATGAATCTTGTCTTCAATAGAAGGGCAATAGCGCGGCCCAACACCCTCAATGACGCCTGTATACATTGGCGAACGATCGAGACCACCGCGAATAATGTCATGGGTTTTCTCATTAGTATGAGAAATCCAGCATGGAACCTGTCTTGGATGATTTTCTGGCCTACCCAAATAAGAAAAGACCGGCAAGGGATCCAGATCGCCCGGCTGTTCCAACATTACCGAAAAATCAATCGTTCTACCATCAATTCTGGGTGGGGTTCCCGTCTTTAATCTACCCTGCGGGAGTTTTAGTTCTTTCAGGCGAGCTGAAAGCGATATTGCAGCAGGATCGCCAGCACGGCCACCCGCATAATTATTTAAACCAACATGAATCTTGCCATCCAAAAAGGTGCCTGCGGTTAAAACCACCTTCTTGGCAAAAAATTCTAGGCCCATTTGGGTTAAGACACCACAAACCTCATCGCCAACCACTATTAAGTCATCCACAGCAGCTTGAAATAAGCTTAAGTTGTCTTGATTTTCCAAGCGGCGACGAATTGCTGCCTTATACAAAACTCGATCGCCTTGAGCACGTGTTGCGCGGACTGAAGGGCCTTTGCTGGAATTTAATATTCGAAACTGTATTCCCGCCTCATCCGTTGCTGCTGCCATGGCGCCGCCCATGGCATCAATTTCTTTTACTAGATGACCTTTGCCAATTCCACCAATGGATGGATTACAGCTCATAGCACCGAGATTTTCGATGCTATGGGTAATTAATAGCGTATCGCAGCCCATACGAGCTGCAGCAAGGGCGGCTTCAGTCCCAGCGTGTCCGCCACCAACAACTATGACATCGAAACTTTTTGAATAACGCATGATTTGCCTTTGATAGGGCGATGATCATAGCATTTTGTTTGTTTCACGTGAAACAAAGCTTGAAAAATTACGCAGTCCCGTGGTAATAAAATTCATAAGCTATTGATTTTGTTGATTATTTTGTAAATATTCAATAATCTACGTGCACCCCTAAACTGGGCGTGGAGATCCAACTTGTCTAAATAAAACAGAGCCTAACAAGAAATCTATTGTTAATTAGTGGCTATACAATCAAAAAATGGATCTATCACTATCACCAAAACTATTAGAGCTGCAGGAAAAGACGCGATCATTCATAAAAGATCAAATCATTCCTTTTGAAAATGATCCACGCCAAAGTGAGCACGGGCCTTCTGATGAATTACGCAAAGAGCTCATTGAGCTAGCGCGCAAGGCGGGTCTACTGACACCACACGCATCGGTTGAAATGGGTGGGCTTGGTCTTACTCATATTGAGAAAGCAATTGTCTTTGAAGAGTCAGGCTATTCAAGTTTGGGGCCAATCGCAATGAATATTCACGCTCCTGATGAGGGAAATATTCATTTGTTAGGGGAGATTGCCACGCCTGAACAAAAAGAACGTTGGCTCAGGCCTTTAGTTACGGGTAAGGCCCGCTCTTGTTTTGCAATGACAGAACCGTCGCCCGGTGCAGGCTCAGATCCATCGATGCTGAGCACAACAGCAACCAAGGATGGCGATGATTACATCATCAACGGTACAAAGTGGTTTATCACCGGCGCTGATGGGGCTGATTTTGTAATCATCATGGCGCGCCTGGATGATGGCAGCGCTACCATGTTTCTCTCAGACATGAATACCCCTGGAATTGAGTTGCTTAGAAATATGGATGCGCTGGATAGCTGCTTTACAGGTGGGCATGGCGTCCTGCAGTTCACAAATCTGCGCATTCCGGCCAATCAAATATTAGGTGAGCTAGGCAAGGGATTTAAAAATGCTCAGGTTCGTTTAGCGCCGGCACGTTTAACGCATTGCATGCGTTGGCTGGGTCAAGCACGACGCGCGCAAGATATTGCGATTGCTTATGCAAAACGACGTCAAGCTTTTGGAAAAACCCTAGGAGAGCATGAGGGTGTTGGCTTCATGATTGCAGACAACGATATGGACCTACACACTTCACGACTACATATATGGGACACCGCATTACTCTTAGATCGGGGTGAACGTGGCAACTTCGAATCTAGTCGAGCTAAGGTAATTTGCTCAGAAGCAGAGTGGCGTGTGGTGGATCGCTGTGTACAGATTTTGGGCGGTCAAGGCGTCACCGGGGAAACCCAGCTGATGAAAATCTTTAAAGATATGCGCGGATTCAGAATCTATGATGGTCCAAGCGAAGTGCATCGCTGGAGCATGGCTCGCAAACTAATTGGAAATAAATAAATTGATGGCGCTTGAGCAACTTTTTAAGTTAGAGAATAAGACAGCGCTCATTACTGGCGCATCCAGCGGTATTGGCAAACACTCTGCTTTATTACTTGCTCAGGCCGGGGCAAGGGTGGCGCTTGCATCACGTCGCATTGGTCAATTAGAGGCTACTGTTCGCGAGATTGCGGATCTTGGTGGACAAGCCAAAGCTTTTGAATTGGATGTAACAAATAAAAAAAGTGTTGTTCGATGTTTTGATCAAATTCTTGAGTGGTCACTGCCGAGCATCATCATCAACAATGCGGGTGTTAGTAGCACAGGAAAATTACTTGATCACACTGAGGAAGATTGGGATCGAGTGATGGACACCAATTTAAAGGGATCTTGGTTGGTTGCAACAGAAGCAGCAAGAAGGTTGATAGCTGCAAACTCATCAGGAAGCATTGTTAATATTGCATCGATTTTGGGGGAGCGCGTCATTGGTGGCGCAGCCCCTTATGTAATCTCAAAAGCGGGAGTTATTCAAAGTACCAAGGTGATGGCACTTGAATTAGCGCGCCATCAAATTCGAGTGAACGCACTCTTGCCAGGATATGTGATCACCGATCTCAATCGAGAGTTTTTATTAAGTGATGCAGGACAAAGAATATTGTCCCGCATACCTTCGCGACGATTTAATGAGTTGGACGACTTAAATGGCCCCTTGTTGTTACTAGCATCAGATGCTAGTAAAGCCATGAGCGGTTCCACTATTGCAGTAGATGGCGGCCATCTAGTAAGCGGCCTCTAAAAAACGACCAAGCATAAACATGACGAATGTCTCCTTTCAAGAATCTCTCGAGCATTATTTAAAAGATATTGGCCTTGTTAATGGCCCGATAGAGTTGAGTCAGCTCACAGGCGGTCAATCAAACCCCACCTACAAAATCAGCAGCGGCAATGATCACTTTGTGCTCAGAAAGAAGCCAGCCGGCGTTCTACTTCCATCAGCACATGCTGTTGATCGAGAGTACAGAGTCATGAAAGCATTGGCCAATAGCGCAGTGCCTGTGCCGAAGATGTTGGCTTATTGCGAAGATGAAAATGTGATTGGTACAGCATTTTTCATCATGGAATTTTTGGATGGGCGCGTATTCATAGACCAATCATTACCAGGGCTGAGTGCGGATGAGCGCAGTGCCATCTATTGCGAAATGAATAAAACCATCGCAGCTATTCATCAACTTGATTATGTGGCGCTAGGATTGGAAAGCTTTGGTAAGCCTGGCAATTACTTTTCTCGACAGGTTGCCCGCTGGTCTCGTCAGGTGCGTGAAGCCAATATTCCCATTCCAGACTCGTTAAACAAATTAATGGATTGGTTACCCGAACACATACCCAGTGAAGATGAAACCACCCTCATTCATGGTGACTTTCGTATGGATAATTTGGTGTTTCATCAGTCCGAAACACGGGTCATTGGGGTCTTGGATTGGGAGCTATCAACCTTAGGAAACCCCCTGGCAGATTTTTCCTATCAATGTATGGCCTGGCGCATCCCCCCTAGTTTGTGGCGCGGTATAGCGGGGCTTGAATTCAGCTCACTCGGAATTCCAAGTGAATCAGAATATATCGCTATGTATGAAAAACAAATTGGGCGCCCAGTGCTTGAGCATTGGCCATTCTTGATGGCGTACAACTTATTTCGTATTGCCGCAATTTTGCATGGTATTGCGAAACGTGCAATGGATGGCAATGCTAATGCCAGTGATGCTGTTGAAAACGGCGAAAAGGCTGGGGCACTTGCAGATATTGGTTGGGCGTGCGCCCAGCAAAAATAATTATTTCTGTTTAATAAAGAGGCCAACCAGGCCACGGCGAAATGCCATTACACAGAAAACAAATATCAGTCCTGTCACGATCGTGACAGACTCGCCCAGTGAGTTAAACCAAGCAATGCCGGTTACTTGGGATAAAAAGCTACCAATCTCACCAACTCGATGCTCAAGCAACACGATTACCAGCGCACCCACAAATGGGCCAAGCATGGTCCCCACGCCACCAACCAATGTCATCAAAATCACAAGGCCTGACATTGTCCAATGTGCATCAGTGAGAGTCTCAAAACCCAAGACCAATGCTTGAGTGCTGCCAGCCAAACCAGCAAGCGCTGCAGATAAGATAAACACCAAAAACTTAAAAAGATTTACGTTGTAACCCAAAGAAATTGCACGCGGCTCATTTTCTTTAATCGCCTTGAGGATCTGGCCGAAGGGTGATGAAATAATTCGCTTGATAAATAAAAATCCAGCTACAGTAAGACATAGAACCAAATAATATAAATTCAGATCATTCTGCAGATTAATTAAACCAAATAAATCACCACGCGGGATACCCTGAAAACCGTCCTCACCCCCAGACGCTGGCACCTGCACACAAACAAAGTAAAACATTTGCGCAAGCGCGAGAGTAATCATGGAAAAATAAATGCCTTGACGTCTAATTGCCAAACCCCCAATCAGAGCGCCTAAAGCGGCAGCAAATAAAACGGCAATGGTAATTCCCATGGCGGGACCAACACCCATGTCCCGCATAAGGTAACCTGCGCAATAGCCAGCCCCACCAAAGAAAGCGGCATGACCAAAGGATAAAAGGCCTGTATATCCAAGCAATAGATTAAATGCTGCCGCAAATAGAGCAAAACACAAAATCTTCATCAAAAATATTGGATAGAAGAAATTCGGCAACGCTATTGCGATACCAATTGAAGCCAGAAGAATAATAGGTTTGGCTAACTTCATTTTTCACGCCCAAACAAACCTGCCGGCCTAAACAACAAAACAATCACCATAATTGCAAAGACTACAGTGCTCGATGCCTGTGGATAAAACACTTTGGTAAGCCCCTCTACCAAGCCCAAACCTAAACCAGTAAGAATGGATCCCATAATGGATCCCATCCCACCGATTACAACAACAGCAAAAACGGTAATAATCAGATTAGATCCCATTAAAGGGGAAATTTGAATGATGGGCGCTGCAAGTACGCCAGAAAACGCGGCGAGCGCAACCCCAAAACCATAGGTTAAGGTTGTCATTAGTGGAAAGTTCACACCAAATGCTTGAACCAGTTTTGGGTTTTCAGTTCCAGCGCGCAAATAAGAACCGATACTGGTTTTTTCAATGACGTACCAAGTAACAAAACACACCGTCAAAGACGAGAAAACCGCCCAGGCGCGATAGTTTGGCAGAACCATAAAACCCAAGTCCGTTGCTCCACTTAACAACTCGGGAGTACTGTAAGCAAGGCCCGATGCGCCATAAATCGACCGCAAAACACCCTCTATAAAAAGTGTTAAACCGAAAGTTAATAGCAAGCCATAAAGATGGTCTAGTTGATAAAGACGCCGTAAAAATAAGCGCTCAATCACAATACCTAGAAGGCCAACAATGAATGGAGCCAGTAAAAGCATGACCCAATAGTTAATTTCAAAATACTGTCCAGCCATCCAGGTGACAATCGCGCCCAACATGAACATAGCCCCATGTGAAAAATTGATCACATTTAAAAGGCCGAAAATAATAGCAAGCCCCAAACTGAGGACAGCATAAAAGCTACCGTTAACCAACCCCAAAAGGAGTTGGCTTAACAGAGCAGAAGTAGAGAGGCCGAAAATTTCCAAGATTTATTTATTTAGTAATGCGCATTTTGAATCAGGTGGAATTGCAAACGCTTTTTCTCCTGATAACGAAGAAACCAACTTGTAATAGTCCCAAGGGCTTTTAACTTCGGCTGGTGATTTAACCTCATACAAATACATGTCGTGAACCATGGTTCCATCCTTACGGATATATCCATTTTTTGTAAACATGTCATTAATTTTGGTTTTACGTAACTGCTCCATCACCTTATCTGAATCATCCGTTCCAGCAGCCTTCACCGCATTGAGATAAGTCATGGTTGAGGAATAATCGCCAGCTTGAACCATACCAGGCATGCGCTTCATTTTCTCCATAAAGCGGCCAGCAAATTTACGTGTTTGATCATTTTGATCCCAATACCACGCTGTTGTTGCTAAAAGACCTTGTGCATTTTTAATACCAATTGCATGTACATCGCTAATGAAAACCAATAAACCCGCAAGCTTCATTGTTTTCGTAATGCCAAACTCATTTGCGGCCTTTACAGAGTTAATTGTGTCGCCGCCGGCATTAGCCAAACCCAGAACTTGTGCTTTGGAGCTCTGCGCCTGCAGTAGATAAGATGAAAAATCGCTCGCATTGAGCGGGTGCTTTACATCACCCAACACTTTTCCACCGTTCGCAAGAACAACATTAGAAGCATCTTTTTCGAGCGCATAACCAAACGCATAATCCGCCGTTAAGAAAAACCAATTTTTATAGCCTTTATCCAACAAACCTTTGGCAGAACCATTGGCCATCGCGATGGTGTCATAGGTGTAGTGAATCGTATACGGGCTGCATTGTTCATTTGTAAGTGCAGAGGTACCAGCACCATTATTAATGTAGATACGTTTTTTCTCCGCCGCCACCTTTGCTGTTGCTAGCGCCGTCCCAGAGTTGGTTCCCCCAATAATGACGTTAACGCCATTTTGGTCAATCCACTCTCTTGTTTTAGATGCAGCAATGTCTGCCTTATTTTGATGGTCAGCAGAAACAATCTCAATCTTTCTGCCCAATACAGTGCCACCAAAATCAGCAACCGCCATTTTGATGGCTTCTAGGCCACCCTGACCATCAATATCAGCGTACAAACCAGACATGTCGGTAATAAAACCGATTTTCAAAGGGGGTTGGTCGGCCGCGCTAGCATTGCCCGCAACCGCAAACAATGCTGCAGCAGCCATCGAAATTAAAGTTTGTCTCATTATTTTTCCTTTTAGAAATTATTTAATTAAACACCTAGGTAGCCGTTTAGTAACTGGGCTTTTGCACCCAATTCAGCTCGCTCAACCACTTCAACTATCAAACCACCCTCTACAACATAGTGTCTATCAGCCAACTGCGCCGCAAACCTAAAGTTTTGCTCCACCAAGATGATCGTAAAGCCTTTATCCCTTAGTTTGGATACGACCTCACCCAACTTTTGAACAATCACCGGCGCAAGACCCTCGGTTATCTCATCGAGCAACAACAATCTGGCGCCCGTTCTTAAAATTCTAGCCATAGCCAGCATTTGCTGTTCACCACCAGATAATCTGGTGCCAGGGCTGTTACGTCTTTCATAAAGATTGGGAAACATCTCATAAATCTCATCCAAACCCATTCCACCAGAAGCAATCTTCGGCGGCAGAAGGAGATTTTCTTCCGTCGTTAGGCTTGAAAAAATGCCGCGCTCTTCGGGACAAAACCCAATACCAAGACGCGCTATTTGATAGGTCGCCATATCAATAGTTTCCGTCCCATACACCTTAACGGAACCAGCTCTTTTACTGGTGAGGCCTAAGATTGTTTTTAGAATGGTGCTGCGTCCGGCACCATTTCTACCCAAAAGGGTGACTACTTCTCCATCGGCGACAGAGAAACGAAGGCCATGCAAGATGTGAGATTCTCCATACCAAGATTGGAGAGCATCCACCTCTAAGGCTTTGGAGCTCATAGAGAATCTCCTCCATGACTTCCCATATAAGCCTCAACCACCAAGGGGTTGTTTGAAACCTCCTGATAATCGCCCTCAACCAAAATGGCCCCACGTTGAAGCACGGTAATTCGATCAGCAATCGAAGATACAACCTTCATATTGTGCTCAACCATCAGAATAGTTCGCCCTTTTGCAACCCTTTGAATTAAATCTGTGACTCGCTCAACATCCTCGTGTCCCATACCCTGTGTGGGCTCATCGAGCAACATCAGCTCTGGCTCCATCGCCAGAGTTGTTGCAATCTCCAGCGCCCTCTTGCGTCCATAAGCCAGATTGGCGGCCAACTCATTAGCAAAGCTCTCCAAACCAACCTCATGCAAAAGCTCCAGCGCGCGACCGTTGAGCGCATTTAATGAAGCTCCAGATTTCCAAAAAAAGAATTCTGTATTTAATTCCCTTTGAAGTGCAATTCGAACATTTTCCAAAACCGTAAGGTGGGGAAAAACGGCTGAGATTTGAAATGATCGAACCACCCCGCGGCGTGCAATTTGCGCTGGCCGCTCATGGGTCACATCAATACCATTAAACAGAATTTGCCCTTGGGTAGGCTCCAAGAATTTGGTAAGCAGATTAAAGCAGGTGGTTTTGCCTGCGCCATTGGGGCCAATAAGCGCGTGTATAGACCCGCGCGAAACGCTTAAATTAACGTCTGTAACCGCAGAAAAACCTAAGAAGGACTTTCCTAGTCCAATTGTTTTTAATATTGTCTCTTCCACACCTAAGCCTTTTTACCCTCTATGGGATAAGAACATTAGGATAGACTAGCCACGATAAACTCTATATAGCATTAACCCTAGGTCGGCTCGGTATTTTTGGTATTTAATTGTGTGAGGTATTTTTGGATTGCACTTTTGGCAGACGCATCTAAGAGGTCCATTGGGATGCGCTGGGAACCCTGGACAATCATCATGGCATATGGCTTGGCTAGGGAGGATGCCTCAACACATAAACACAACTCATCCCCTTTGGCGGGGGATTGACTGCGCCAATAATTTATTGCAGCCTCAATCTCTTGAATAGATAAGAACAGCATTTGATTGTTTAATTAAATTACTTATCTTCGATTGCCAACATCGTACCGCGGCACTTTTTAGCACCACAACGACATTCATAGTCTTTTTTGAGTTCTTTTGTAATGGGGCCTTCTATGTCGAGGGAATAGTCATAAAAAAGCTCTTCCCCCACTTTTAGTGTTCTTTTGGCATAAACAAAAACGCGCGGCTCACCACCAAAGCTGCCCTCCTGTGTTTCACAGTTTGGTTTGCATGAGTGATTAATCCATCGAGCAGCATTGCCACCGTATTTAGCATCAATCACACGTCCATCCTCTAGAGAGAAGTAGAAAGTATGATTTGGATCTTTAGGATCGTGCGGGTGGCGCTTTTCAGCCAACTTCCAGCTAATTCTTTCACCCTTGTACTCAATAATAGCGTCGCCTTTTTTAATTTGCTTCGCAGCAAAAACACCTTTTCCATGGATTGGCGAAGTTTTTACGGTGATAGCATCCCGATCCACCTTTGGTGGTTTGGCTTTTTTATTTTTCATCACTTAAACATCTAGATTTCGTGCAATCAACGCATTTTTTTCGATAAATGCGCGACGTGGCTCAACCTCATCACCCATTAATGTAGTGAAGACCTGATCAGCTGCAATCGCATCTTCAATTTTGACCTGCAATAAAGTGCGTGATCCAGCATCCATGGTTGTTTCCCATAATTGGGATGGGTTCATCTCACCCAAACCTTTGTAACGCTGTCGACTTAGTACACGCTCAGCCTCTGACAGCAACCAAGAGAAGGCGGCCCTGAAATCCTGGATAACTTGTTCTTTTTGGTTTTTATCTGGATCCCCGCGGCGTACTTTTGAGCCAGGCAAAACCTTTCCAGATAATACTGCGGCGGCATTAGACAAACTTTGATAATCATCGCCATGTACAAAATCAGAGTTAATGGCTGATAACTTTAAGTTTCCATGAATACGACGTGACAGTAATAACCTAAAACGCTCTGTGCGATCTTCTTTTTGAACAATAATTTCTGGTGGAAGTGCAAGCGGATTAAGTGAAGCAGATAAAGCAGTCCTTAAACGTTCTGCCGATTCATATGCAGCTTTTTCGGTATCTAAATTGAGTTGAGTACCGGATGCAATGGCACGTAATGCGTCTTCATCAATTGTTCTAGATAAACGATCAACCACTGATTGAATCACTTGATAGTGTTTTGCAAGTTCAATCAAGTCGGCACCCTCAATTACCTCACCGGTTGGGGATTGGAGGGAGGCTGATTCAAGAGCAATTTTTAATAGCAACTGATTTAATTCAGCATCATCTTTAATGTACTGTTCATTTTTTCCAAACTTCACCTTATATAAAGGTGGTTGAGCGATATATATATGTCCACGCTCAATCAACTCAGGCATTTGTCTATAGAAAAAGGTGAGTAGAAGAGTACGAATGTGGCTACCGTCAACGTCCGCGTCGGTCATGATGATGATGCGGTGATAGCGCAATTTGTCAGCCTTGTATTCCTCTACGCCAATACCCGTTCCGAGCACGGTTATTAGTGTGACAACTTCTTGGCTGGCCAACATTTTGTCAAAGCGCGCTTTCTCGACATTCAAAATCTTACCTTTTAGCGGCAGAATGGCTTGGAAACGACGATCACGTCCTTGCTTAGCGGAGCCTCCTGCGGAGTCTCCCTCAACAATAAATAATTCAGACTTGGTTGGGTCTTTTTCTTGGCAATCAGCCAATTTTCCAGGTAAACCAAGACCGTCCAATACACCCTTACGACGTGTCATATCACGCGCTTTGCGGGCAGCCTCACGAGCTCGTGCAGCATCCACAATTTTTCCACAAAGGGTTTTTGCGTCTGCTGGTCGCTCTTGTAGGTAGGCACTCAAAGCCTCCGCAACAATTTCCTCAACAGGTCCACGAACTTCACTTGAAACTAGTTTGTCTTTTGTTTGACTGGAGAATTTTGGCTCAGGAACTTTTACCGACAATACACACGCCAAACCTTCGCGCATGTCATCACCTGAAATTTCAACCTTTGCTTTTTTTGCAACCTCATTTTCATCAATATATTTATTAATGACGCGCGTCATCGCCGCCCTAAGGCCGGTTAAATGGGTACCACCATCTCGCTGAGGAATGTTATTTGTAAAACAAAGAACTTGTTCACTAAAACTATCATTCCACTGCATAGATACTTCAGCGGTAATGTTGCCACCCAAATCCGAAGGGCGGATACCTTCTGCGTAAAAAATGTTTGGATGTAGTACGTTTTTGGTTTGGTTGATGTACTCAACAAAACCTTTTACCCCGCCAGAAAAGGCAAAATTTTCTTCTTGCCCAGTGCGCTGATCAATTAATTTGATATGAACGCCATTATTTAAGAATGAAAGTTCCCGAATGCGCTTAACTAGAATCTCATAATGGAATTCAACATGACCGAAGATTTCTTCATCAGCTAAAAAGTGAACTTCTGTCCCAGATAACTCGGTTTCTCCAGTTACAGTGATTGGTGAAGTTAGTACGCCATTGATTTCTTCGATGTTGCGATTTTGAATCACGCCACGCGCAAATTCCATGTAGTGGGTTTTACCATCACGACGGATAGTTAACTTCAACCATTTAGATAAGGCATTAACGCAACTTACACCCACACCATGAAGACCACCAGAAACTTTATAACTGTTCTGGTCAAACTTACCACCAGCATGTAATTCAGTCATTACAATTTCTGCAGCACTTCTTTTTGGCTCGTGCTTGTCGTCAAACTTAATACCGGTTGGTACACCCCTACCGTTATCAACAATAGAAATTGAGTTGTCAGTTTGGATTACAACAGTAATCTCAGAGCAATAGCCAGCCAATGCCTCATCAATTGAGTTATCTAAAACCTCAAAAACCAAATGATGCAAACCAGTACCATCGGATGTGTCTCCGATATACATTCCAGGGCGCTTACGAACTGCTTCCAAGCCCTCCAGGATTTGAATTGATGATGCACCGTACTGCTCTACTGCTTTTTTTTCTTCAGTCATTTTTTTCTAAATTAAATGCGCATTGGCATCACAACATACTTAAAGTCTTCTGATCCAGGTAAGGTAACCACAGCACTACTATTTGCATCACCTAAGCTAATTTGGATTTTTTCATTTTTCAGGTTCGATAAAACATCCAACAAGTAACTCACGTTAAAACCTATCTCTACAGAGTCACCAGCATATTCGGTTTCAATCTCCTCCTGCGCCTCTTCTTGCTCCGCATTGGTAGATTGAACGGTGATGCGATTGGGTGATAAGGAGAAGCGCACACCTTTGAATTTATCAGTTGTTAGAATGGCTGCCCTTTGAAGAGCTGCTTGCAAAACATCCCGTCCAACAACTAAAGAATTTTTATGCCCTTTTGGAATAACGCGTTGGAAGTCAGGGAATTTACCTTCAACCAGTTTGGAGATAAGTTCAATATCTCCAAATGTAAATTTCACTTGGTTAGATGTAAGGCTTATCTCCAAAGGTTCATCAGAGTCCTCAAGAAGATGTTGACACTCTAAAATTGTCTTACGCGGAATAATAATTTCCTGTCTCTGCCCAGAACCGGATGGTGTTTGCGCTAACTGAACTTGAGAGTAAGCAAGGCGGTGTCCATCAGTAGCCACTGCGACTACCTCTTTACCCTCAATAACCAACAACATGCCATTTAAGTAATAACGGATATCTTGCTGAGCCATTGCAAAATGAACTTGACTGATAAGTTGGCGAAAACTTTTTTGAGACATCTGCCAGCTAGCGGTAACTTCACCCACACTTTGCATAATTGGAAATTCTGCTGCAGACAGGGTCTGCAATGAAAAGCGGCTTTTGCCGCTCTGAACAACCATCTTATTGTCTTTTAAATTCAAGCTTACCGGGCCCTCGGGTAGAGCGCGCAAAATATCTAGCAATTTTCTAGCGGCCACTGTAGTTGTGACATCTTCAACACCAACACCAAAAGAAGCATTGGTCGTAATCTGAATTTCTATATCAGTAGAAATAAAAGAAACTCTCTCACCTTGTTTCTTAAATAACAAATTCGCCAAAATCGGCAAAGTATGACGACGTTCAACAATGCCACTAACCACTTGTAATGGTTTTAATAAACTATCTCGCGAGGCGTTAACTAATTGCATTGCTTTTAAATCCTTGTATATATCTTATTAGTAGTAATAATAAGGCTTCCGATTTCAGTGGATAAGTCAAAAACTACATTTAAAACAAGTGCTTATAAACAAAAAAACTTGTGGACAACTTCTGTATAAACGCTGCATAAATATTGGGTAACTTTTTCTCAATACCCTATTTTTGCATGAAGCGCGACCTTTCCACAATTTATCCACATACAATCCCCAAAGTTATCCATTGGGCTATCCACAAACTTATCCACAGGCAAAGCTAGGCCTTCAGGGTTTGCTCAATCACATGAATTTCATGATTAAGCTGTCCATCGTGCGAGCGCTCATCCGCGATCTTACGAACGGCGTGTAAAACGGTAGTGTGGTCACGACCACCAAACAATTCGCCAATTTCCGGCAGACTTTTTTGCGTCAACTCTTTAGCCATAAACATAGCTATTTGGCGCGGACGCGCAATATTGGCGGGTCTTCGCTTGGAATACATATCAGCTACCTTAATGCTGTAAAAATCCGCCACCGCCTTTTGGATATTTTCTACAGAAATTTGTCTATTTTGGATTGAAAGAAGGTCCTTTAGGGCCGTTCTTGCAACCTCAATAGTGACTTCCCGCCCGTGGAAGCGAACAAACGCTAGAATTTTGCGTAAAGCGCCTTCAAGCTCGCGAACGTTGGATCGAAGATGCTTGGCTACGAAAAAAGCCACATCCTCACTCATTGGGATACCTTCGTTGGCAGCCTTTTTCATCAAAATAGCTACGCGCATCTCTAATTCGGGGGGCTCAATAGCAACCGTTAAACCCGAGTCGAAGCGGGAAATGAGGCGATCATCAATTCCAGCCATCTCTTTAGGATAAGTGTCGCTGGTAATAATGACCTGTGATTTGTTGCCTAGAAGGGCCTCAAAGGCATAGAAAAACTCTTCCTGGGTTCGAGATTTGCCGCTGAAAAACTGAATATCATCAATCAATAAGAGGTCTAGTGAGTGGTAATAGCGCTTAAAGCGGTCAAAAGCTTTTTGTTGGTATGCCCTAACAACATCAGAGACGTACTGTTCTGCATGAATATAGCGAATCCGTGCGTTCGGCTTTTCTTTCAGAAGGTGGTTGCCAATCGCGTGGATCAGATGGGTTTTTCCAAGCCCAACCCCACCATAAAGAAACATGGGGTTATAAGATGCCCCAGGGTTGTGGGCAACCTGAATAGAGGCCGCCCTAGCCAGCTGGTTTGCCTTACCTGTAACAAAGGTGTCAAAAGTTAGGTTGGGATTAAGTTTGGAGTGATCTTCAATTTCAAAAGATTGCTCCTCAACCAAAACCTCATCTTCAATCAAATCCTTTGATTGAAGAGCAACAGAGGTTTCATTATTTTCAGCTGTTAACTCTTTGTTCTTTGGGGTTAAATCTGGGGAACCACCATCTATATCTAATACAAAATTTAATGTAGTCGATTGGCCAAAATACTCAGACGCTAATTCTTGGAAACGGTCTGCAAAAGTTTTTTTAATCCAATCAAGCTTAAATCGGTTGGGCGCACCTATAGTAAGTGACTGCTCACTCTCATCAAAAGATATGAAGGTAAGGGGCTGTATCCAAGTCTTAAATTGCTGGGGCGAGAGTTCGCGGGAGAGGGCGCCTAAGGCGGCATCCCAAAAGCCCAATGGGTTTATTGAAGTCAAGGCGGCGGGATTCTGTAGGTTGCTCATAATTTTTGGAGGATCCATTGTAGCTACGCCCGAAAGTTATCCACAAGGCAGAAAACCGTGGAAAAGCTGTGGATAACTTGTGTACAAAAGAAAAAACTCTATATTTTTCATAGAGATACCTAAATAAATAGGTAAATATAGTGAAAAATACCTATATATTTAGTTACATTGATTGACCTTTTGGCTCGCAACAAGGAAAATACTTGGTTTTCCCGGGATCAATCATGAAAAGAACATATCAACCCTCAGTAACACGTCGTAAGCGTACACACGGCTTTCGTATTCGCATGAAAACCAAAAGTGGTCGTGCAGTCTTAAATGCTCGCCGCGCAAAAGGTCGCAAACGCCTCGCTGTTTAATTTAATCCTTGAATAGCGCAAGGATTTCAGAGTTACTTAAAACACGCCCCAAGACTAGTTTGTGTTGGGGCTTGTACTTTGCACAGCCTGAAAAAGGTATAGAGCCAGATTTGGGCATTGCCGTAGCTAAAAAACTGGCAAAGCGCGCAGTAGATCGTAACCGCCTAAAGCGAATGATTCGGGAACTAATTCGAACCGCGCAGGCAAGCGATTTAAAAAGCGATGTTGTGGTTAAACTCAAAAGCCCCATTGGCCGAGGCACTCGCGGCAAACTTCGGAAAAAAGAAAAAATTCTGCTGCGCACTCAAATCCAAGGGCTTATTTAATATGCGGCTCGTTAACACGGTTGCAGTTAAATTAATCAGGGCCTATCAAGTATTGTTAAGCCCTTATCTCGGAATGCACTGCAAATATGTACCCAGCTGCTCCCAGTATGCGTGCGAATGCTTTAAGCATTATGGTTTTATGAAGGGCTTTGGCATGTCAGCATGGCGCATACTGCGGTGTAACCCACTGTCACACGGTGGTTATGATCCTGCGGTAAAACAAACACATCATTAATTAAGTGAATGCAAATGGACTTTAAAAAAACAATTCTCTGGGCTGTATTCGCACTATCAGGCTTAATGCTTTATAACAACTGGCTCATTCATGAGGGCAAGCCTTCCTTATTTGGAGGCGCACCTGTCAGCAGTAATTCTTCACCCGCAATAAAAGCCGGTAGCGAAAAAAATGATGTGCCTATGCAAGCTGGTGCCGCATCTGCACCCGCACAGGTTGTAGCAAGCAACTCTGCTGCTGTAGAAAGCGCAGAACGATTTACTTTGCAAAATGATGTGCTGGTTTTACAAATTAGCGCAAATGGCGCAAATGTTATCGATGCGAAACTCTTGAAATCTCTCGTTGCAGAGAACAATGAGCCTGTCGAGCTCCTTCAATACAACGCTAACCACAAATATTTTGCTCGCTCGGGCCTCATTGCAGCTGGCAATGCCGACCTTCCAAACCATAACAGTACCTTCAAGTTACTTGCTTCTGGCAAAGATGGTTCTGGAAACCCATTCATGACCTTAGTGAGTGAGCGCAATGGCGTGAAGCTAGAAAAAACATTTATTTTGACTCCGGGTAGCTATGTGGTTGATGTTGGTCATCGCATCACACAAACAAATGCTAACGGTGCGCCAATTATTCTTTATACAGAAATTGTTCGCGACGGCTCGCAAGAGAAAAAAATTGGACCATTTGGTGGGGCGTTTTCAGCAAGCACCTTTACTGGTCCAGCTATTTATACGGATGGAGAGAAGTATAAAAAAATCCAATTTACAGACATAGAAAAAAATAAAGCGTCATTCCCCTCACAGATTCCAGCTGGCCAATCCGGATGGGTTGCTATGGTGCAGCATTACTTTGCTAGCGCATGGATTCCGGGTGATAAATTTGTACGAGATATCTACGCTGGAAAAATTGACAACGATCTCTATCGGGTGGGCATGCAAACCCCCTTAGGTGCTGTTGCACAAGGTAGTGCTGTGGTTGAAAAGGCTCAGCTGTTTATTGGCCCCCAAGAAGAGCGTGCTTTAGAAAAGATTGCGCCAGGATTGGAGTTGTTGAAAGATTATGGATATCTCACCATTTTGGCAAAACCAATCTTTTGGTTATTAGAAAAAATACATAACTTGGTTGGTAACTGGGGTTGGTCCATCATCCTCCTCACCATTCTGATTAAATTGGTTTTCTTCCCACTTTCAGCTGCAAGCTATAAATCGATGGCGCGCATGAAAGAAGTTCAACCTAGACTAGCGCTGATGAAGGAGCAGTTTAAGGGTGACCCACAAAAACTCAATCAAGCGATGATGGAGATGTACCGCAAGGAAAAAATCAATCCACTAGGGGGATGTTTGCCGGTGGTCATTCAAATTCCGGTGTTTATCTCTTTATATTGGGTATTGTTGTCGTCTGTAGAAATGCGTGGCGCACCTTGGGTGCTGTGGATTCATGATCTATCGGTCCCAGACCCATATTACATTTTGCCAATCATCATGGCTATCTCCATGTTTGTACAAACCAAGTTGAACCCTACTCCGCCAGACCCTGTACAAGCAAAAGTGATGATGTATATGCCGATTATTTTCTCGGTGATGTTCTTCTTCTTCCCGGCCGGTCTGGTTTTATATTGGGTAACCAATAACCTTTTATCAATTGCACAGCAATGGCAAATTAATAAATTGTTTGGAAAAAAGCCAGCCAAATAAAGCGCTAGCTAGTTAAGTGCCCACCTTAAGGAATACAGCAATGATGACTAGAAAGTTACCCATCATTGCTGTAGCCACTGCATCAGGCAAAGGTGGTGTGGGCGTGATACGTATTAGCGGGCCAGACTTGGCCGAGCTCACAACTATCCTCCTGCAAAAATCGCTTGAGCCGCGCCAAGCTACATTATTAAGTTTTCGAGATGCCGATGGGAGCGTTATCGATCAACTTATTGCGATTTATTTCATAGGCCCCGCTTCATTTACCGGGGAAGATGTTTTGGAGTTGCAGTGTCACGGTGGCCCCCACCTTTTGGCTTTGGTAATGAAGCGCTGCTTAGAGCTTGGCAAAGATAGGGGTCTTGTGATTGCTGAGCCGGGCGAGTTCACCTTGCGTGCTTACTTGAATGACAAAATTGATTTGGCTCAAGCGGAAGCCATCGCCGATTTAATTGATGCGCAAAGCGAGGCCGCCGTTCGAGGAGCCGCGCGTTCTTTACAGGGCGCCTTCTCTGCTGATGTGGATGGTTTGATTGAAGAAATTACTCAATTAAGAATTTTGGTGGAATCCACACTCGATTTTCCCGAAGAAGAAATCGAGTTTTTGGAAAACGCACAAGCCAAACAACGACTTCAAGCTGTGAGCGCCAAGCTGTCATCTTTAAGAGAAAACGCAAAACAAGGCAAGCTATTGCGAGATGGAGTCCAGTTGGTTTTAGCGGGGGCCCCGAATGTTGGTAAAAGCTCATTACTAAATCGACTTGCTGGAGAAGAAGTTGCCATTGTTACCCCTATCGCTGGAACCACTAGGGATCGTATTAAAGAGAGCATCCATATAGACGGCATACCAATGCACATCATTGATACCGCGGGCTTGCGCGAAACCGATGATTTAGTTGAATCAAAAGGGATTGAGCGCTCTTGGGAGGCCATTCGTTTGGCTGACTTGGTGATCTTTTTGAAAGATCCAAACTCAAACCAAACAGATGAGCTCATTGATGGCGATTTAAAGTCGCAAATATTGAAGGAGCTGCCACCAAAATGCCCTGTATTAGAGGTCATCAACAAGTCGGATTTATTGGCCCCCGAGCTTAAAAAAACAGCCCATGAAGAGACTTTGTTTATATCGGCAAAAACAGGCGAAGGTGTTGATGGCCTTAAGAGAAAAATTTTAGAAATTATTGGGTGGAGCGGCTCTCAGGAGGGCGCGATTTTGGCAAGGCGTAGGCATTTAGATTGCCTCGAGCGTGCCGCCGAACACTTAAAAAAATCAGAAGTATTTGCGGCAAATGGCAACATTTCTCTTGAATTGTTTGCCGAAGAGCTGCGTTTGGCACAAGACCATTTGGGTCAAATTACAGGAAAACTCCTTCCAGACGATCTTTTGGGAAAAATTTTCAGCCAGTTTTGCATCGGCAAATAAAGGGTTTGCACTCATTGGCTTGATCAAAAAAACAAGCCCAAAATGCTAAACTCGTCAGACCATAAAAACACCGAATGGGGGACTTGATGACCATAAATAATCAGGCAGTAGTCAATGTAAACGCACCAGACTACGTTAAAAATAAACGATTAATTCAGTGGGTTGCTGATACGGCAGCCCTTACCAAACCAGATCATATTTATTGGTGTGATGGCTCCGAGGCGGAATACGAAATGCTTTGCGAAAAGTTGGTGAAGGCCGGCGTCTTTAAACGCCTCAATCCAGCTAAACGTAAAAATTCCTTTTTGGCGCTTTCTGATCCAGATGATGTAGCTCGAGTCGAGGATCGCACATTTATTTGTTCTGCGAAAAAAGAAGATGCTGGTCCAACTAACAATTGGGTGGAGCCAAGTGAAATGCGAGCAACCCTGCAACCACTCCTCGATGGTTCAATGCGCGGCAGAACAATGTATGTAGTGCCATTTTCAATGGGGCCAATTGGATCACCAATTGCACACGTTGGCGTTGAGCTTTCTGATAGTCCTTATGTTGCTATCAATATGAAGTTGATGACCCGCATGGGAAAAGCGGTGATTGATCAATTGGGCGTAGATGGCGATTTTGTTCCTTGTGTACACACAGTTGGTGTGCCTTTAATGGCCGGTCAACAGGATATGGCCTGGCCAAATAACAAAACCAAATATATCGTTCACTATCCAGAGACACGAGAGATTTGGTCTTTTGGTTCGGGTTATGGCGGCAATGCATTGCTGGGCAAGAAATGTTTTGCATTGCGGATTGCATCTAATATGGGGCGCGACCAAGGTTGGTTGGCTGAGCATATGTTGATCCTTGGTGTCACTTCACCTGAGGGTAAGAAATACCATATTGCAGCTGCATTCCCATCTGCTTGCGGAAAAACCAACTTCTCCATGATGATTCCCCCCAAAGGTTTCGAGGGTTGGAAAGTCACAACCATTGGCGATGACATCGCATGGATCAAACCTCGCAAAGACCCTGTCACAGGTAAAACACGTTTATTTGCGATTAATCCAGAATCTGGTTATTTTGGTGTGGCCCCTGGAACCAATCGTCAAACCAATCAAAACTGTATTGATTCTTTAAATCAAGATGTCATCTTTACGAACGTTGGCTTAACCGATGACGGTGATGTGTGGTGGGAGGGCTTAACCGATACGCCCCCAGACCATTTAATTGACTGGCAAGGAAAAGATTGGACCCCTGCAGATGGTGCTGCTGGACGCAAGGCAGCCCATCCAAATTCTCGCTTTACTGTAGCTGCAACAAATAACCCCGCTGTTGATCCCAATTGGGATAATCCCGAGGGCGTAGCAATTGATGCTTTCTTATTTGGTGGGCGACGCTCGACTACCGTACCACTAGTAAGCGAGGCGCGTAATTGGGTTGAAGGGGTTTACATGGCTGCAACTATGGGCTCAGAAACTACCGCAGCGATTACTGGCAAGGTAGGTGTTGTACGCCGCGATCCATTTGCAATGATTGCTTTTGCTGGTTACAACATGAGTGATTATTTCCAGCATTGGCTCAATATGGGTAAAAAACTGTCAGCTGAGGGCGCCACCCTTCCAAAAATTTACTGCGTTAATTGGTTCCGCAAAGACGAAGATGGTAAATTTGTGTGGCCTGGTTTTGGAGAAAATATGCGCGTACTCTCTTGGATTTTGGGTCGTGCCGAGGGCAAGGCAAATGGAGTAGAAACACCATTTGGAATTTCTCCTGAGTATGCTGACATGCATTGGGGTGGCTTAGATTTCTCTACTGAAAAATTCTCGAAGGCTATTGCGATTGCCGCAAAAGATTGGCAGGAGGAGTTAAAGTTACATACCGAATTGTTTGAACATCTTGGCGACCGTCTCCCAAAAGAACTTTTAGAGACGCGCGTGAAGATTGAACAGCGCTTAAACGCCTAACACTAAAATCCGCCCCATATTTAAATTACATGTCTAAACCCCAACACCATGAAATAGTGGTGATTGGGGCTGGTATTGCAGGCGCAACCATTGCTAATGAGTTGCTGCAACTGGGAAAATCAGTCTGTCTGATTGATAGCGCTACCGGTCCCGCAGCTGCCTGCTCAAGTCACCCTTATGCGATAGCCCACCCTCATATTGGGAGGGGCTCACCTCGCCTGCTGCGCTTAACTCGCGTCGCTTTTTTATTGGCCGAGGAACGCTGGGGCGCAACTTGGAAACAGCACGGCGTATTTCAACCAACAAGAAGTGGCAAAACTTTTCATCGCGAGGAGATGACTCAATATTTGCGCTCTTTAGGCCTAGATGAGCAAATGGCTCTGGCATTGGACGCAAAAGAGGCTCAGAAAACTTGCGGCATTTCACAAAGCGGAGTTTGGTTACCGCGGGGCGCATCTTTAGATTTAAGCATGGCTACGCAAAGTCTCTTATCCCCACACGAGCATCTTCAGTGTCTTTGGGGTGTTGGTGTTGAGAGCTTGCAATGGCTTGATGGAAAGTGGGCTTTGCTCAACAAAGATAAGCAATCGATTGTGAGCTCGGATAAGGTCATTGTTGCTGCGGCAATGGGTACAAAAGCCTTAATGGCAAGCGTTGATATTCGGCTTCCACTAAAGCCAGTACGCGGACAGTTAAGTGTTTTTTCAGTATCAAAAAAATCAGAATGGGCAAACAGGCTTCCTAAGGTCGCTCTTTCGGGCGATGGATATTGTTTGCCGGCTCAGGAGCTTGAAGGCGGTGACTACCGCTGGGTAGTGGGCTCTAGTTTTGATGAAGGCGAGGAAGATCTGCGTGCTCGCCAAAGCAGTGATGACTTTAATCGTGAACAGGCAAGAGGCCTGCTTGATTATGAGCAGGCCAGTTGCGCAGACCTAAAGGGTGAAGGCAGCTTTGTGGGGGTGCGTTGTGTTGCTGGGGACCGGCTGCCCATCATCGGACGGCTTGTTCAGCGCCCAGGGGTATTCCTCGCCACCGCTCTGGGGTCGAGAGGTATTTTATGGTCAGCTCTAGCGGCCAAACTGATTTGCGCTCAAGTGCTTGAAGATGATTTGGCCTTAGATGCACGTTTTGGCTTGGCTGCTGATTTGTTAGCAGCACTAGCACCAGCGCGTTTCTTCGCTGGCGCCTTAGCTGCACCTTCTGCCTTGGGCGCCTTGGCTTCAAACTCAAAACCGATTTTTCCATCAGGACCCAAGGCTAAGTAAGCCTTAAATCCTCGACCTGTTCGATTGGACTTGAAGTTAGCTAACAAGTCTGTCTTGCCTTCTTTGAGTAATTTTTGAACTTGTTCGGCAGATATTTCTTGTTGGAGCACAACCTTCCCAGTTTTGAAGTCACAGGTTTTGTTTGGCCCGGTGTTGTTTTCACAGACGTAACGCATGCCATCTTCATAAACCGCACCGGAACATTTTGGACATACACCCAATGCTAATCGTCCAGTAAAGTCTACGGCCTCAGTTTCATCTTCTTGGGTGTTACCAAAGTCAAACTCCAACTTAAATCCGGCGTTTGGATAATCGGCATCATCTTCCGGAATTTCAGACAACTTAATGATGGCTGCAAACGGCCTACCCATTTTGCTGCGGAATCCCTGCAATGGGCCAATCGTTTTTTCCCGCAATAGCTCTTCTACTTCAGGGTATTCAAAGGCTCGTCCACCCGGTGTTTTACTGATGGTAAAGCCGCATTTCTCGCAAGCAAAACGCCGGTAATTTTCCTTGACTGAGCCTTTGCAATGCGGGCAAGGCGTAGACAGGGTTGCATAGTCGCCAGGAATGGTATCGCTGTCATATTCTTTGGCGCGTTTGACAATGCGCTGGGTCATTTGGGCAATTTCTTGCATGAAGGTGTCGCGCTTCATCTGCCCACGCTCAATAAGGGATAGTTTGTTTTCCCAGCTACCAGTCAGATCCGGACGCGTTAATTCCTCTACGTCCAAACCCCTCAATAGGGTCATCAGCTGAAATGCTTTTGCTGTGGGTATTAATTCGCGGGCTTCGCGCACTATATATTTTTCAGCAAGTAAGCCTTCAATAATTGCAGCCCTCGTGGCTGGGGTTCCAAGCCCTTTTTCGGCCATGGCTTCACGCATCTCATCATCATCCACCCATTTGCCCGCACTCTCCATTGCTGAGAGCAAAGTGGCCTCTGTATAACGTGCCGGGGGTTTAGTTTTCAAGGGGATTGCAGCGATGGATTCTGTCTGAACGGTTTCCCCCTCTTGCACAGCTACGAGCTCGTCATCCGCTTGGTTGGATCTGCCGTAGACGGCTAGCCAACCAGGATTCACAAGTACGCGCCCTTCGGTTTTGAAGTGATGGCCTAATACTTCGGTGATGCGAGTGGTGACGCGGAATTCAGCCGCGGGATAAAACACTGCCAAGAAGCGACGTACCACCAGGTCATACAGTTTTTGCTCTGGTTCGCTTAATGATTTAGGCGACTCCAATGTCGGAATGATTGCAAAGTGATCTGAGATTTTGGAGTTATCAAAAACTCTTTTGTTTGGCTTAATCCACCCGGTGCCTGACTTGGTTTTTGAATCTTTCGAGTCACCCGCTAAGATTTGTTCGGCAAATGGCCGATATTCTTGAGAATGCTTCGCCAGGTTTTCCATTGTTTGTTTGACGGTATCCAAATAATCTTCTGGCAGCGCTTTTGCATCAGTACGCGGGTAGGTAAGTACTTTATGGCGTTCATATAAAGCTTGTGCCAAGCCTAATGTATTTTTTGCGGAGAAGCCAAAGCGTGCATTCGCCTCGCGTTGCAAGCTAGTTAAGTCAAATAATTGGGGGGCAAGTTGTGTTGCCGGTTTTGCTTCCTCTGTGACGGTAGCTTTTTTGTCGCGACATGCCGCCACAATGCTTTGGGCGGCTGCCTCACTCCAGAGGCGATTCTCACGCGCATCTGGTGCAGCAACATCTTTTTTAAACTTTGGATCAAACCAGCGGCCTTCGTATACCCCGGCCGCCGCAATAAATTCAGCCTTTACTTCCCAGTAGTCTTTGGAAACAAACTTACGAATTAATTCTTCACGCTCCACAACAATGGATAGCGTTGGTGTTTGGACACGACCTACGGTGGTTAAAAAGAAGCCTCCGCTTTTGCTATTAAATGCGGTCATGGCCCGCGTACCATTAATGCCAACCAACCAATCCGCTTCTGAGCGACAGCGAGCGGCATCTGCCAGCGGCTGCATATCCTCATCGCTACGTAGTGATACAAACCCTTCCCGAATGGCGTTTGGAGTCATAGACTGCAACCAAAGACGTTTGACTAGCTGCGGAGCTTTAGCGTGCTGTGCAATGAGGCGGAAAATGAGTTCGCCCTCACGTCCCGCATCGCATGCATTGATTAGGGTGTCAATGTCCTTGCGTTTGATTAGCTTTTGCAACACCTTTAAGCGAGATTCGGTTTTGACAATGGGGCGTAAGTCAAAATAAGGAGGCACTACGGGGAGGTTGGCAAAAGACCATTTGCCACGTTTCACATCGTATTCTTCGGGGGCACCAATTTCGAGGAGGTGGCCAACGGCAGAAGAAATTACATAATCATCACTTTCGAAATAATCGTCGTATTTCGTAAACCCGCTTAGCGCCTTTGCAATATCGTTAGCAACCGAGGGCTTCTCGGCAATGATGAGCGCCTTGGGGTGGTCAACACTTGATGTTTTTGAGCTGCTTTTGATAGATGCTTTAGCCACGCGTTTGCCTAAATATGAGCCAGAAACTCTGTTTTTAATGGGGAAAAAGGATGATCAATTTAAACCAAATTGGGATTTAGTCTAGCGATCCACCCTTTTTTATTATTAACCGATAAATTAGTAAAAGTCCAAAATAGCCTTGCTACACGAAAAACAAAAAATTATTAGTAAGTACTTACTCTTTTTATTAATCATATAAAACATGACTTTTAATTGGTTAAACATCGATTCATCTAAATTAAAAGCTCCTCTAGAACGTCTTTTGGAGAGTTTGCTAGTTTTGCCCCCTCTTGAATTAAGCGGTTACACCCTGCATTGAGGGGGTGATGAATGGCGCCAGGGAGAGCAAAGACCTCTCGCCCCAACTCACATGCAAGCCGGGCAGTAATGAGTGAGCCTGAGCGCTCCGCGCCCTCAATAACAACCACCCCCAGTGCTAGCGCAGCAATCAGGCGATTGCGGCGCGGGAAATGAAATGCTTTTGCACCCACTCCCGGTTGATATTCCGATATTAATAGCCCTTCTGCGGCGATAGCTTGAGCTAAATTAAGGTGTTCTGGAGGGTAGACCCTGTCTAACCCCGTTCCACAGACTGCAATGGTTGAAAATCCAGGGCCTAACTCAAGGCAGGCGCGATGGGCGGCCCCATCAATACCGCGCGCCAAACCTGAAATCACTAGGAACCCAGCGTTTGAAAGAGTTTGCGCAAAGACCCTGGCGTGATGCATTCCAGTTGGTGTGGCCATTCTTGCCCCCACAATCGCAATCATGGGGCGCGCTAGGAGTGTTTGATCCCCATCTATATAGAGGAGTTTTGGGGGATCGTAGAGATCATGAAATCTCTTTGGATAGTGGGGATGTGCTGGAGAGAGGGTTTGCATCAGCTTATTTTGAGTGCAGGCTTATTTTCAGCAATTGGGACAGACTGATTACTCTGTTGGATAATTCCTACATGGCTCTATTACCAGTCCTTTGTTATCCCGATCCGCGCTTGCATAAGGTTGCCAAACCGGTGACCCAGGTAGACGCGCGCATAAAGAAAATTGTTGCCGACATGGCGGACACAATGTATGACGCCCCTGGAGTTGGTCTTGCGGCCACGCAAGTAGATATTCATGAGCGGATTGTGGTGATTGATGTTTCAGAAAACCAAAACGAGCTCATGGTATTCATTAACCCAGAGCTCATTTGGGCCAGCCCAGAAAAGAAGGCGTGGCGTGAGGGCTGCCTCTCTGTGCCCGAATACTATGATGAAGTTGAAAGACCGGACCATATTCGAGTGAAAGCACTTGATATCAATGGCAAGGAATTTGAAATAGAGGCCGACGGCCTTTTATCAGTTTGTTTGCAACACGAAATGGATCACTTACAGGGCAAAGTCTTTGTTGAGTACCTCTCCATTTTGAAGCGAAATCGCATTTCACTCAAAATGAAAAAACGCGCCAAAGAGTTGGCGGGTCAGCGCTAAGCGCACTTCATGAAAATTGTTTTTGCTGGTACCCCAGAATTTGCAGCACAAGCCATGCGCGCTATCGATGCTGCTGGACATCAAATTGTTTTGGCGCTGACACAGCCGGATCGGCGTGCGGGCCGCGGCATGCATTTGCAAGCCAGCCCCGTTAAAGAATTTGCACTAGAAAAAAATATTCCTGTTTTGCAGCCAGAGTCGCTTAAGCGCAATAGCACTGATTCAAGCAAGCAACTTCAAGCCAAGGCTGCTTATGCTCAACTAGCCCATACCGATTTTGATGTAATGGTGGTAGTTGCGTATGGGTTGATTCTTCCTCAGGAAATTCTTGATCTTGCAGAAGCGCCACCGCGATTGGGTTGTTTTAATATCCATGCCTCACTCTTACCTCGCTGGCGTGGAGCGGCCCCAATTCAGAGGGCAATAGAAGCGGGCGATCTAAAGACGGGTGTCAGCATTATGAAAATGGATGCGGGCCTAGATACGGGCGGTACCGTGTTGGTCCGTGAAATTGAGATTGCAAATCATGAAACAAGCGCCACCCTGCATGACCGTCTTGCAAGCTTGGGCGCAGAATTAATTACCGAAACATTGTGCCTACTTGAGTCTCGTGGTCCCTTGCACACAACACCCCAATTGAGCGATGGTGTGACCTATGCAGAAAAAATACTCAAGAACGAAGCGGATATTGACTGGAGTTTGAGCGCTGCAGAAATTGATGATCGAATTCGGGCCTTCAATCCTTTTCCTGGGGCCACCAGCTCGGCTGTGGGTGTAACGTTCAAGTTCTGGAATTCTCGCGTTGCTAGCCAGGAGCGGTCATTTCCTGTGGGGCTGCCAGGTCAAGTATTGGGCGTGCATGATGAGGGTGTTTATATACAGTGCGGCAAAGACGTAATTGAAATACTTGAGATGCAAAGACCAGGCGGCAAGCGCATGCCAGCCAGTGCAATTTTGCAGCCCATCATGGCGCAACACAATACAGTGCATTTCCAAAGGGATTCGGTTGACTGATCACAAAACATTACGTAGCCTGCCACTTTCAGAGGCCATTACTATTTCGGCACAGGCCGTTGGAGAGGTGATGAGTGGCCGCTCTCTTACTGAGGTACTCGATCAGCTTGAACCTCATGAGCGCCCGATTGTGCAAAGCCTGACATTTGATGCTTTGCGAAAATGGGTTCGTTCACATGAGCTGATCAAGCAATTTATCCCAAAACCACCCCCGGTTGAAGTAGATCATCTTTTGAGTGTTGCCATTGCGCTATTTTTACAGGGAAGCTCAGATGGCAAGGGGTATGCAGCACACACTATCGTTGATCAAGCAGTGCAGGCTTGCGAGCAGTATGACAAGACCTTGTATGCCAAGGGTTTGGTAAATGCGGTGCTCCGAAAGGTTGGCCTCATTGTCAACCCACCCGAAGGAGAGGTGCGTTACCCACCCGATCCGATCCCAATGTTTTTCCCGCCCTGGTGGCGTGCCAATCTAAAGCGCAACTATCCAAAGTCGTGGCAAGGGTTGCAAATCGCACAGGCCCAACGTGCACCATTAATTGTGCGTGTGAATACACGTCAATACACGCGAGACCAGTATCAAGAATTATTAAATGAGGCCAATATTGCTGCTACCCCTATTGAAGAGGTGGCTGGAGTCAAACTAAACTCCGCTTTACTCTTAAGAGATCCGGTGCCAGTGATTGACTTGCCAGGTTTTTATAGTGGGGCTGTTTCAGTGCAGGATAGCGGTGCGCAGGTGGCAGCAACCCTGTTAAACCCGCAGCCAGGTGAGAGGATATTGGACGCATGTGCTGCCCCAGGTGGAAAAACGGCACATTTGTTGGAGCTCGCAGATTGTAAAATGCTGGCCCTTGAGCTCGATGGGGGGCGCCTGGGGAAAATTGCTGGAAACCTAGATCGCCTACGCTTAAGTTCGGAGCATGTGCGTGTGGTCCGGGGTGATGCATCAAAAGCAGCTTGGTGGGATGGCCAGCTTTTTGACAAAATCTTACTTGATGCGCCGTGCTCTGCTTCAGGCATTGTTTCTCGCCACCCGGATATTCCTTTTTTAAGGCGTGAGGCCGATATTCGGACCTTGCAGCATAAGCAGCGTGAAATTATGGCTCAAGCATGGAAAATGCTAAAGCCAGAGGGCCTGCTTTTATATGTAACTTGCTCCGTTTTTCCTGAAGAGGGCGAAGATCAGGCGCAATGGTTTGCGACCGAGCATGCCAATGCGGTACGATTAAGTTCGCCGGGGCAGATTTTGCCCACAGAAGCCAATGATGGCTTTTACTATGCCTTGTTTAAGAAAAATGGTTCATGAGCCAACGCATTAAACAATTTATCTTTTGTTGCCTGGTGGCGCTGAGTTTTGTCTCGGTCACTGCTAGGGCAGAGGGCATCAAAATCAAATCTGCTGAGATTGAGCGCTCGGATAATGAATGGTTGTTAAATGCGGCATTTAAAATTGAATTAGCCCCCGGCCTTGAAGAGGCGGTACAAAAAGGCGTAGTTTTATATTTTCAAACTGAATTTGAATTAACCCGGGGCCGTTGGTATTGGTTTGAGGAGAAAGCTGCAGTTGCCCAAAGGCAAGCCCGCCTTTCTTATCAGCCACTGACCCAGCAATATCGTATTGCATCTGATGGCTTTACCTTTACTGCAAAAACAATGCCAGAAGCATTGCAAGCCGTAGGCAGTATTGGCGGCTGGCACGTTTTTGATAGCTCGCAAGTAGACCAAGGTAAATCCTATAGCGCGGGATTGCGTATGACTTTAGATTTAAGCAAGCTGCCAAAACCATTTCAGGTCAATGCATTAAATAATCGCGACTGGAATGTTTCGAGTGACTGGGTGCGCTTCCCATTCTCCTTTAACAGCCCCAATATATTTGCGCGATGACAATGTTGTCAGACCTCATTAATTTGAACTTTCTCGATAAGGTCGCGCTTAGAAGGCGATTTCTTCCGATCGCGGCTGGTGTTATCGGCGTGTTCGCATTGCTATTGTTGGTAATGCTTTTGGTGGCCTCATCGAATACCGAGTTTTTTGATAACTATTTTATTTGGCTGTATGCAGCCAACGTAGTGATCGGCATTGGTCTTACTTTGGTGATTCTAACTCTGGTGGTGGTCATCGCAATTCGTTGGTATCAGGGGCGATTTGGCACAAGGCTGATTGCGAAGTTGGCAATGATTTTTGCTTTAGTAGGTGTTCTGCCGGGCCTTATTCTTTACGGCGTATCCATGCAGTTTGTATCACGCAGTATTGAAACTTGGTTTGATGTGAAGGTCGAATCTGCCCTCGAGGCTGGGCTGGAATTGGGGCGCGCAACCTTAAGTGGTTCGCTTCAAGAGTTGCAAGACGAGGGACGAATAGTTGCTGATCAAATTCAAAGTTCACCAAATCAAGCAAGCCCAGCGGAACTAACGCTCTTGTTGTCTCGCCTGCGCGATCAGTTTGGCCTGCAAGAAATTACGATATTCAATGGTCAACAAGTGGTAGTTGCTACTGCAGCCTCGGGGGCATTGCAAACACCCTCCAGCCCGCCGTCAGCAGACCTGATGAATCAAGCATCTAAATTAAAAGGCGCAGGGTTGATTGATGAACCACAAACTTCAAGCCAACCACTGGCCTACCGCTTGCGTGCAATCATTCCACTTACAAAAGAGCAGCGCACCAGCGGACATGGTTTTGGACTAAACCCTCAATACCAAAAAGAGCTTTGGTATTTGCAGTTGATAAAAGTAATGCCAGAGGGCATCACTAAAAATACGATGGCGGTACAGGCTGCTTATAGCGACTATCAAGAAAAAGCCTTGGGGCGCGCCGGGTTGCGCAAAATGTTTGCTGGTACCCTGACCTTAACTTTATTTTTTTCCTTATTTGTTGCGGTTACTCTGGCCCTACTGCTTGGTCGCCAGCTAGCAAGGCCTCTACTAATGCTGCTCAGGGGAACGCAAGCAGTGGCACAGGGAGATTTATCGCCCAAGCCAGAATTAGATACTGGCGATGAGTTAGGTATGCTCACTCGCCAATTTAATGTAATGACTAGGCAGCTTTCGGATACGCGTAATTCATTGCAAGAATCAAAAACCTTTTTAGAGACGGTACTGGGAAATTTAACTGCCGGGGTTTGTATTTTTGATAAAAACTTCAATGTTGTCTCAAGTAACGCTGGAGCAGATCGTATTTTTGCTAAAGACCTAACTCAACTTGATGGCAGGCCTCTGAGTGAGATCCCTGCATTACTGGAGTTTGAGCAGGCGATTAAAGATGGCTTTGCAACGATGAAACTAGCGGTTGCCAGTGGCACAGAGGGCGACTCAAAAGAGCGGCTGAAGAGTGAGCAGCAAGGCGCCCCAGTATGGCAAAAGCAAATTCAATTACACACAACCAACGAGTTTGAAAATGAGCTAGGGGTAACCCTCTTTGTGCGCGGTACAGAGCTTGCTCAAGATTTACGTATGGTGGTCTTTGATGATATTACTGATGTGGTTAGTGCCCAGCGCTCAATTGCCTGGAGCGAGGTTGCAAGGCGTTTGGCACATGAGATCAAAAATCCTTTGACTCCAATTCAGCTTTCTGCAGAGCGTTTGCAGCATAAGCTGGCAGGAAAATTAAATCCTGAGCAAGAAGAAATGATGAATCGCAGTACGCAAACTATTATTCGTCAAGTTCAAGCGATGAAAGAGATGGTCAATGACTTTAGGGATTTTGCAAAGACACCAGCGCCCCAGTTAAAACCAGTGTCGATCAATACTTTAACCACTGAAATCTTGGGGCTATATGAGGGCAGTCCGATCAAAATAGATTTAGACATGAGTTGTCCAGATATTATGGGCGATACCACTCAGTTAAGACAGGTCATCCACAACTTGTTACAGAATGCACAAGACGCCACCTTAGAGGGTCCAAACCAGAATGCACCCGTGGAAGTAAAAACAAAACTAGTGCCCTATGGCGAGACCGAGGGGGTTGTACAACATGCGGTACGACTGACAATAAGTGACTCGGGCTCAGGATTTCCAGCTAAGATATTGGTCAGAGCATTTGAGCCGTATGTAACAACAAAAACTAAAGGCACTGGATTAGGTTTGGCTGTAGTTAAAAAAATTATTGATGATCATGGTGCCAAAATAGAAATTCGTAATCGTATGCAGGGAGAGTTGGTGGTTGGTGCGCAGGTATCAATATTGTTTATGAATCTCGCTAAAGAGGCGGCATAAGAATGGCTAGTATTTTGGTGGTCGATGATGAGATGGGCATCCGTGAACTCTTAAATGAGATTTTGACGGATGAGGGCCATACTATTTATGCGGCAGAAAGTGCAGCACAAGCGCGAAAAATTCGTGAGCAGATGCGCCCCGATTTAGTCTTGCTTGATATCTGGATGCCGGAGACCGATGGCATTACGCTATTAAAGGAGTGGTCAAAGACCGGTCAGCTGACAATGCCAGTAGTCATGATGTCGGGACACGCCACTATCGATACCGCGGTTGAGGCAACTCGCATTGGTGCCCTTAACTTTCTCGAAAAGCCAATTGCTCTGCAAAAGCTATTAAAGACCGTTAGTAAGG
>Ga0364894_10098_pt2 | contig 35704 bp, 25 predicted proteins | sample ExccelJu500001D4_FD_206942 | JGI IMG/M metagenome (GOLD analysis project Ga0364894, IMG submission 206942) | Enriched cells from Trout Bog Lake Hypolimnion, Wisconsin, USA - BchlTB.July16.5000.01.D4 | ecosystem: Environmental > Aquatic > Freshwater > Lake > Hypolimnion/Profundal zone | place: USA...
GCTTTTTGCAATCAAATTTGTTGTACGTTAGCAAAGCCGTTACATCGCACATTTTTACCACCTGAAAATTATCCCTTAAATGTTTAAAAATTATATCAAAACTGCTGTTAGGTTTATTTTCCGCCATAAAGTAACTACCGCTATAAACATATTGGGCCTGGCTGTTGGCATTGGTGCCTCGTTGGTAATATTTATGATTGTGCAGTATGATTATAGTTTTGACAAGTGGGAGCCCGATTCACAAAACGTGTATGTAGTAACTGCGCAGTCAGAAAGGGGGAGTTTTTTCGGGGTGCCGGTGCCGGCGCCGCAAGCCATCAAGAGCCAAATTGCCGGTATAGAAACCGTAAGCCAGGTTATAGACCATCCCGCTACGGAGCTTGTTGTAACAATTCCGGGCAGGCAAAGCCATAAGAATAAAACCCTTCTTAATGAAAAGGATATTGTATTTGCGGATGAAAACTACTTTAAAATATTTCCCCGCCAATGGCTAAAAGGTAGCCCGTCAACATCCTTAGCCCAAAGCAATAAGGTGGTATTAAGTCTGTCTGTGGCACAGAAATATTTTCCCGGCATGGCATTAGACGAGGTAGTAGGCCAAAGAATTGATTATGACAGCGTAAGCGCATTAGTATCGGGTATTGTGGCTGACTTGACAGAACATTCTGATTTTGATAATAAATCCTTTATTTCTTTAAGCACCTTTTCGTCGGCCAAACAATTGGAATCTGATTTTTTACTTAATAACTGGACGTTCCCGTATAATAACTGCCATTGCTTTATACGGTTATACAAAAACAGCAATATTGCCCAAATAAGGGGGCAATTAAAAAAACTATATGCATCAAACGGCACAGCAAAAGATATTAATTTTGATTTTACCGGCGGGCTGCAACCATTAAGCGAAATGCATTTTGGCATTACCCAAAATGGCAAGCAAGTGCTTGGTAAAGCCGATAAAACCGTTCTTACTAATTTAGCAACACTTGCTTTGGCTTTGCTGTTATTGGCTGCCATCAACTTTATAAACCTCTCCACTGCACAATCATCCATACGCGCCATGGAAATTGGTGTGCGCAAAACCTTGGGCGGCAAAAACAAACACATTATATTTCAGTTTTTAACGGAGATGTTTTTAACCACTTTTTGTGCAGCATTATTTTCGCTTGCCATCAGCCCTTTGTTATTGTTTGCTTTTAAAGGTTTTATACCCGCCGGTTTGGGTATGCAACAAATATTGCAACCGGTTACCATGGCATTTTTGGCTGCCATGGTTGTTTTGGTTACGTTGCTTGCCGGCTTATACCCGGCATTTGTGCTTACGAAATTCCGCCCGGTGTTGGTATTAAAAGCGCAGGTAGCAAGTGGCGGCAAATCGCGCGGGGCGTGGTTACGGCAGGGGCTTACCGTAAGCCAATTTGTAATTGCTCAAGTATTTTTAGTTGTGGTAATTGTTGTTGGACAGCAAATTAACTACGAATTAAACAAAGATATTGGCCTACGGAAAGATGCCATTGTAACTTTTAAGGTACCCGGTTACCAATCGCACGATGTAAGTAAAAAGGCAATTTTAATAAACGAGCTTAAAAAAATGCCCCAAATACAAAACATTACAGCGTACAGCGGCGAGCCTTTTAGTTTTGGTACAGGCCAAATGAGCTTTACTTATAAGGGCGAAAACCAGGGGAAATTAGTGCCATATAAAAGTGGCGACTCAAACTATATAAAAGTATACAACATACCGTTAATTGCCGGCCGTAATATTAAGATGGATACCAGCGGCCAGCACAGTGAGGTATTGGTTAATGCGATGATGGCTAGAAAAATGGGCTTTAAAAATCCGCAAGATGCTGTTGGCAATTTTATTAGCTATAGCGGGGATAGTAAAACGCATTTTGAAATTGTTGGCGTAATGAAAGACTTTAATACGCAGTCGCTACATGCACAGATAGAGCCACTTATTTTTATGGGCTGGGATGCACCGGGCGGCAAAATATCCCTTGCATTAAACCCTGCAGACCCCGCATCATGGCAAACGGTTTTACACAATACGGAACTGGCGTTCAACAACATTTACCCCAACAGGGATTTCTCCTATACTTTTTTTGACGAAGCGATTGCCAAAATATATGAAAGCGATATACGGCTGTCAACATTGTTAAGGTGGGCAAGCGGCTTGGCCATTTTTATAAGCTGCCTTGGTTTATATGGGTTGGTAAGTTTTATGGCCAACCAAAGGGCCAAAGAAATAAGTATACGCAAGGTACTTGGTGCAACAATCATTCAAAACCTTGCCTTGTTATCTAAAAGCCTGATCCGCCTTGTTGCCTTAGCATGCATCATAGCATTCCCTATTGCGTGGTACTTTTCAAACAACTGGCTACAAAGTTTTGCTTTTAAAGTAAACGTGGGCTGGTGGATTTTTCTGCTAAGCGGTATAGGCATGCTGTTGCTTGGTTTAACCGTACTTTGCGCCAGAACGTTTAAAGTGGCGACTGCGAATCCGGTGGATAGTTTGCGGCAGGATTGAGGGATGTGAAGGTTGGCTACTAGGGAAATTTTCTGCGAGACACCTAGCATCGAGCTACGAAGCCTGGACACTTCGTAGCTCTTTGAACTTAACGTGTTCCTCATAAATTTTACGATAAAATCCAAGAGCTCCTTAGCCACACTTCCAATTAGCCTTTTTCAAAACCTGTTAAAAAATTCAATCGTACGAAAATTAGAATCTTTGTAAAATTTATGCTGTGCGAAGGCCACATATAGCTGGTCTTCGATGGCCTGTATGGCAAGCGTATTGTATGGTGCGGGTATTACAGACTGCCAGGATGAATCTACCGCTGGGTCGGTTTTTAAAAAACCTTTGGCATCCAATAAACCTGCATTTTTTAAAGCATTGTAAATGCTGGTGGAAGCGTCGCTACTAATAGCCGAATTGATAGTAAATCTGGAGGCATACAATGGCGTTGGCTGGTTAACATGGTATATGCAGGCTATGCCCCGGCTTTTTAGAACATTATAATTTGCCATAGCGCTAATTTGCCGGTTGGGGTCGTCGGTTATGTCCATCGAAGCCATATTCCAAATAGTGGGTACTGTGGTTAATGGAAATACTTTTTCAATACCTCCATAGCAATACAACGCACTGGCTTTATACCCATTTAGGTAGGTAATTAAGCTGCAAAATGCGCTGCCGTCGCTCATGCCCACGCCGTACAACGGTTTGCCGTTTGCAATAATGCCATTTGTTTGCAGGCTACTTAAAATAACAGCTATGTTAGCAATATCAATATTGCCGTTTAAAGACAAATCCCATTTTTTATTAACCCGGTCCCTGCTTTCGGTTATCACCACTGCGTAGCCATTTGCAGCAGCGTACCTACAAAAAGCCATATTCTCTGCCTGGCCGGTTGCCCAATTAGCCGCGCTGCCGCCTGTACCATGAAAGGGTACAATAATGCCTCTGTAAGTTGCTGGTATGTAATAATATACTTGGCTGCCATTTATAACCGTGTTGGTAAATGCAATAACAGGTGCTGTTTTGTAAGTGGCAGTAACGCTAACATTTGCAGCGGGCATTTTAACCGTACTCCGCCATTCGTTTGGGCTTACAAGACTGGTTGCATCGCCTGTCCATTTGTCGAATACCTGTGTAGAAGACGGTGGGTTGGAGAAGACATACGCCGTATCACCCGCCACATATTGCCCTGAACCTACACCACCCGCCACCTGCAAAGTATACGCCGTTGATGGCTGTACCGGCGTATTTTGAAGTTGCTTGCTGCAACCCATAAAAATAACGAGCATGGGTGAAACTAAAAGAAGGATTGCCGGTTGCCGCATGTATTGAAGGTTTGCTTTTATTGACTTAGGGAGTGTTAAATGGTTTAACAATAATTGATGACAAATTGCCATAAAGTATTGCAGTAAATGTTGTGATGCTTAAAAGCCTACTTCGTCTTCGCTTTTAAAAAAGCCGCAATGTGTGTGTTTAAAAACTTGGCATCTGCCGGGTTGCTGGCCGCACCGGCCGTATGCCCCCACAAAGAGGGGATAGGCAGCAGTGTGATAAGCGGATTAAAAGCCGCCTCGTACTTGGCATCGCCTAAAGGAAAATAAAGGTCTGTTGCCGAAGGCATATATAAAAAAGGCACCTTGATGGAACGGAGTGCCGCGGCAACATCCCCGTTGAACCCTAAAGTGTTGCCCACATTATGGTGCTCCCATGTGCGCATTTGCAAAATAAGGTCATTGGCATCTGCACCGGGTATAAAGTTTACCCGGTAATTGTGTAGCACCTGCTCAAAAGTGGTATCCTTTGATGTTGGGTCGCGCCACAGTTCCCGGCGCCACCATTCCTGGGAGTACAACCAGCCCGTCCAAACAACGGCAAAAGCTTCCAAGCCTTTTTCGGGCTGTGCAGTGTAATCGCCGTTTTTAAAAGCATCGTCGGCTGTTAAAGCAGCAATCTGCCCTTCTAACCGCACAACGCCGTGGCCGTATGTTTTGGCCGTACCGCTGGTAGCAACAATACGGTCGCTAAAAAACGGGTAGCTAACCGCCCATTGGAAGGCCTGCTGCGCACCCATGGAGAATCCTATCAACGCCCTCAAGTGGGTTATCTTCAATTCCTGCGTTAATAGTGTGTGCACTGCCTCTACGTTGTCGAATATGGTTATTAAAGGAAATCGAGGGCCGTGGAACGGTTCCGGTGTATTGCTTGGCGAAGATGACCTGCCATTGCCAAACAGTTCTGTGGCCACTAAAAAAAGCTTGCTGGTATCTAGCGCCTTGCCTGGGCCGATTAACCATTCGTAGCCATGGTAATCAGCCATGTAGTGGGATGGCAGCAGCACAACATTGTCATGTGCCGCATTTAAGTGCCCGTACGTGCCGTATACAATATGCGCCTGCGGCAAGGTTACGCCGCTTTCGGTTTTAAAGTTGTTGATGATAAAATCGTGCCTCACCCCGGTATCTTGTTGGGGGGGATTTTGCGCAATTACACGCTGGCAGATAAGCAACAACAGTATTAATTTTTTCATGCACGGTAGGTGGTTGGTGTGGCAAAGTAAACAAACAAATGGCGTGAACGTTCAATGTATTTGATATTGATGATTTAATGCTTCAGAACGATACATTGGAATCACAAAAATTTAATGACTATCTGTTATTTGGTTGGCTACCGATCGTTCTTCGCCGTTGTTGGGTATTTTCACCGACAACGATTATATGGACTGACAATACGCTTTGAATCCGCCGCGGCGGATGGTAAAAAACAAACAAAGGCGAGTATACCAAATATCGGATAGTCATTTAAAATCTTTTTGTCGAGTAAATAATGTGTGCTGCACTGCCAACATACACCTCGCTTCCCAGTTTAAGCCTAAGTTAAAAAAGATGTATATCCAGTGATAGTATTGTGCCTGATAAATGGATATTTTCACATTTTAATTATTAACCAGCGGAATAAAAATGATTGCCTTAAAGCCATTTTACAAAACAATATTGCTTGCATTTTGTACGGTAAGCTTGGGTTACTCCATTGCCTTAGCCCAACCCAAACACCCGGCATTTAAAGTAATAGCTTTTTACACCGCCAAAAACGACCAGGCGCACATTAGTTTTGTGCATGAGGCCAACAAGTGGTTTCCTAAAATGGGGGAGGAGTATGGGTTTGCTTATGACTCAACCAATAATTGGGATAACCTAAACACAGCCTTTCTTGCCCAGTACCAGGTGGTGCTTTTTTTGGATACCCGGCCGGAAAACCCTATCCAGCGCAATGCCTTTAAAGCTTATATGGATGGCGGCGGGGCATGGATGGGTTTTCATTTTTCGGCATTTGCTTTAACGCCTTCAGATTTTAATGCCGACTGGGATTGGTATCATAACACTTTTTTAGGGTCGGGCCAATATGTTAGTAATACCTGGCGGCCGGTTTCGGCCATTTTACGTGTGGAAGATATCAACAACCCGGTAACCAAAAATCTGCCGGTAATATTTAAATCGGCACCCAACGAGTGGTACCGGTGGGAACACGACTTGCGTAACAACCCCGATATTAAAATTCTGCTATCTATAGATTCTACAAGTTTTCCGTTGGGCACAGGCCCTAAGCTGAATGAAATTTGGCATAGCGGCTATTACCCTGTTGTTTGGACGAATAAGAATTACCGGATGGTGTACTTTAATATGGGCCATAACGATATAGACTATGAGCATAAAACCAACAAGGAACTGTCCTCCACCTTCCAGAGCGAAGAGCAGGATAAGCTTATAACCACCAGCCTACTATTGCTTGGTAATGGCAAAAAGGCCGTTGATTGAGCGTATTTGCGGCATAATTTGGTTGCAGCGGTTGGATAAGACGGGGTTAAAATGAATGATATTCTATATTTTTACATGCGGGTTACAATTTTATTCCCAATAGCTTTAAACCCAATACTAGTTATGAAACCTATTTGCATATTTATAGTGATAATGGCTTTTTTTTTAAGTGGTAACGTTAAGGCACAATCAGATACTTCCGTAATTTATTTAGACAGTAACATGCGCGTGGTGCCGGTTGGCAAAGCATTCTACGGCGAGGCTATTGTTCATCAGAATAAAATGTATTTGACGGCCTTGGTGGATTTGAAAACCAAGTCAACCGTATACACCGGCAGTTATAAGGACAAAAACCTTTCCATGCCCGAAGGTTTGTTTGAGTACTTTACTGACAAGATTAGAATAATGCGGGGATATTATCATAACGGCAAGCAGGTTGGCACATGGAAAAAATGGGATAAAGAAGGTTTGCTTGTTGATTCGGTTGGTTTTGATAATAATGGAGGAGTATTAGCCGAAGCTAAATACAGTTACCACACCAATAAAACACTTTGGAGGTTAGTAGTGGAAGATGACCAAGACCAAAAAACATCTAAGGAATTTGATAGTTCAGGAATCCTAGTATCGCAAGGGAAATTTACCGGCGGTGACGGCGAAACTTTTATTTATTATCCCAATGGTAAAATTAAAATGCATTCTCTTTTTCAAAACAACAGTCGAACACTTTTTGAATTTTTTGATGAAGCCGGGAAAAAATACAACCAGCAAGAGTATGAGGAGTATATAAAAGCTAAACCGTAACGGCAGGAAATATTTTTTTAAAATTAAAGTCTATTAATTTTGTAGACTAAATATTTATTCCTAATCTTGCACCATCAAGCACTACTATTTATGTTTATGCCTTCCTCGAAAATGCGATGTTGTTGTTGCGATAAGCAACCTTAATTACGGCCTGCTGCCGGCTTTAAATTCTACTTTAATTATTAAAACCAACAAACTATGTCATTCGCATTCAATGATAGAAGGCAAAATATGCGCCCTGTAAATTCATCTGACTTGTTATCCTCAAGGGCACGCAATTATGGGTATTACCCGCTTATTAAAGGCAATAAAGTGCCTGCATTTTATTTAAACACCGAAAATGGTTTTGCAAAGCACCTTGCTTCGGGCTCGCTGGCTAATGAAGCGCGTATTTCCATAGAGGATTTCTTGGATAACCAACAACCTTTGGTAATTGTATTTATTGGTTCAGCCAATAACGCCGTTCCCGATGTTAAAGCACTTAAAAGCCTACAGGCCGATGTACAGGTAATGGGCGGCAGGCTGCTGGTATTAAGCAGCATACAACCAAAATACCTGCGTAAATTGTTAAAGAACCAGGATAACCTTACTGTGTTTTACGACAAGGAAAATGCCATTGCAGATTTATTTGGTTTATATGATGTGGCAAACCCATTATGGCACTGGATAGCCGGTGTGGAAGAAGAGGATGTGCCGTTGCCTGCTTTTTATGTTGTTGCACCAGACAGGCAAATTGTTTACCACCATGTCGATTATCCGCTTAGTGTATATTCGCAGGCAGGTTACATTACCCAACCTTTTGTTCGCGACTTGCTTACGAATGTATTTCACACCGCGCAGCAATACAGTTACCAGCCTGTGCCATACAAGAAGGTTGTATAGTTTTTAATGTTTTTTGGGGCTTATGTATCAGAGCATATTTTGTGGCCAATTTGGTTTCCAAAAAAACACGGCCCGTTTAACGCTGACTTTTTTTTAATGATCAAGTGAATTGTCAGCGGTTCATTTTTACTCAACTGTTTTATTTACCTCCTTCGTTAATAACAGATATCTGTTAATCAGTAATGCTATGCACTACTGCATGGCTTACTATATAATAATTTGGTAATGAAGTTGAACATTCTTGCTTTTGCGGTACCCCTGTTTGTTGGCCTTATGTTGCTTGAGTACTTTATTGCACAAAAGAAAAAGCTGCCTTATTTTAACCTACACAGCTCCATTGCCAATATAAGCGTTGGCATTGGTGAAAGATTGTGTGACGTGCTGGTTACTGGATCGTTTTATTTTGTGTATGACTGGCTGCACAAAAGGTTTGGAATTTTTCATATAAAGCCGGGTATTTTGTTATGGGTAGTACTGCTGCTTTGTACTGATTTTTTGTGGTACTGGTACCACCGGCTGGGGCATGAGGTTAACCTGCTTTGGGCCGCACATGTGGTACACCACCAGAGCGAAGACTATAATTTTACCGTTTCTGCACGCATAACCGTGTTCCAGGCTTTAGCCCGAACTTGCTTTTGGGCTGTGCTGCCTATTATTGGTTTTCCGGCGCAAATGATAACGGTTATGTTGCTTATACACGGCATTTATCCATTTTTTATACATACCAGGCTAATTGGCAAGCTGGGTATATTGGAGTATGTTTTTGTAACACCATCCCACCACAGGGTGCACCATGCGGCCAACGAGCAATACCTTGATAAAAACTATGGGGATGTTTTTATTATTTGGGATAAGCTGTTCGGAACTTTTCAAAAAGAAGAGGATAGCATCGAAACAGTGTACGGCCTCACCAAGCCATTAAACACATATAATTTTTTATGGCAACATTTTCATTTTTTTATTGAGCTGGCTTTGGCGGCCAAAGCACAAAAAGGGTTTTGGGATAAAATGAAAATAATTTTTGGCAGGCCCGAACATTTTGACCCATCGATACGCAAAAAGGCGGAAGCTGCTTTTAATGTTAAGCATAACAACGAAATATTGGCTGACCCACTTAACCGTTACGTTAAATGGCAAGTAATATTACTATTGGCCAGCCTATTTTTCTTTATATTATTCGAATCGAACCTAAGTATAGTGTTTCGAATATCATTTGTGTTTACTACATTGTTAACACTTGTTAATTGCGGTGCTGTTATGGAACGTAAACGCTGGGTGTTTCATGTGGAATTTTTGCGTTTGTTAAGCCTGTTGATTGTGCCGCTGTATAATTTTTCATTATATTTTAATTCGGGGCTGCCTATAATTTTAGCCGCATTGATTATTACTATTATTGCATGGTACCAAACGATACAAAAAAGGTATTTGTCATTGGTGTATAACAGGGGCGCTATGCGTTGATGGATTGGTCTTGTCATAATGTTTAGGGGATAAAGTTTATATAGGCTTAACTCCTTTTATTACCCAAATAATTTCCATTAATGAATTACGTCGCCCAAACGAATCTCGGGTGAAAAGCGCCTGCTGGCTCAGCGCCCATATGACTTGGCTTGAAACATTTGTTACGTCAACACATTGCCCATTTAAAGGGCATGTTTTTTTAAACTCAATAAATTTAGGCTATACGGCGTAGAAATATATAGATGTTAGGGCGTTCGGCAATGCTGGTAAAGGTTGCTATCAACCTTTTTGCTTATTTTTGACAGAATTATTTTGGTATCATGTCTTACAACCAAAACTGTCAATAATCCAGTGAATGAAAAAATATCCACCCTTTTATTTTGTTAAATGGCTTTTTTTTATTGGTATCCAGCTAATCCTTGTACTGGGTTGTTCTGCACAAACTGCAACAAGCCAGGCTGTTTTACCGCCGTCATCCACTGAGTTTGCACTGCGGGTAAATTATGGGGTTATCTATGTACATACGCCGCTGGTGGCGAATACTTCGGGTGCCCAGCCCAGAGGTGTTGACTTTGAGGTATCCAAGCTATTGACCGACAAGGTTAACTGGGACAATTACAGTTGCTACCCCCGTATGGGTTTGGCGTTTTCGTATGTAGATTTCAATTCACAAATCCTCGGTAAATCGGTTTCCTCCTCTTATTTTCTGGAACCCAATTATCGCATTGGTAAAAGCGGTAGTTTTTTTGTGCGGGGGGCTGTGGGGTTGTCGTACCTTACCAACCCGCACGATTCCATTAAAAACCCCGCTAACCAATCGTACAGCTTGCCGGTCAATTTTTACCTAGCTTTAGGTGTGGGCATCAATTACAGGCTTGGCAGCCATATTTCGTTAAGCTTTTTGGCAAACTTCCAGCACAATTCAAATGGAGGGTTTGCAATGCCTAACCATGGCATAAATTTCCCCACGGCGTCGCTGGGTATAAAATATAATCTTTCAGATAATTCCCTTCCTAAATATCCCAAAATAAAAACATATAACTGGCACAAAAGCAAACCAGTTGTGGAAGCAGGCTTATACTATTCCCCAAAATCGGGGTATAAACCACTTGTAAATAATACATGGGTAAGCCAGCGGAAAAACCTTGGTGGGGCATACGTGCAGGTAAGTAAACAAATTAGCAGCCTTCACGCCATAACTGCCATGTTGGAAGTGTACAAGGATGGCGGCCTGGAAAGCATAAAAAAGAACTTGGGCGACAACTCCAGCAATGTGCTCGCTGGGTTTATGCTTGGCCATGAATTTATTTTTTACCGGGTAATCTTCAGCCAGCAGTTGGGGGCCTACCTATTTAAGGATACCCGAACATTTTCGCTGCTTTACCACCAGGCCTTCCCCGAGGTATACCACCGTTGGGGGCTGCGGTACAAGATAAACACCCACTTGCATGCCGGTTTTAATTTATTGGCCCATAACCAGGTGGCTGATTTTATTGACTTCCGGCTTTCTTGGCGGTTTTGAGATGGGAGAAAAGTCTATAGCCCATGGCTGATAGTCCATCATACTTCTGCGCTTAATTTAGTATCATGAAGTTCGGAGCTTCACTGCATCTTTGTATATCTTTTTACCTCTTAAAACTTTCCCAAGTTTCAATCGTAGCTATAGTGTAAACATTCTTTACATAAAGGCTGAGATTACTACTGGTAAGGGTTTGTATTGTAGCGGTATCGGTATCGAGGATAAGCAAATTGCCACTGACCATATAACTGCTTGTGGCATCGTTAAAACTGCTACTGGAAGCATCCCAAACATGTGATGAAGCCGTGCCGTTTGAGCCGAAGTTTATAAAGTCGCCGGCATGGCCTAAAATTGTAGTATCGGTATTGCCGATCCTTGGATCAGTATACTTAAATTTAGAATGTGCGCTTACAAACTGCCATTTACCTATTATGGTTGCTGAATTATTTGGCCCAGTATCTTTTTTACTACAGGCCATGGCACCAAGCGCTACTACGGCAACGGTTGCAAATAGTTTTTTCATGATTTTTCTAATTGTTTTTGGTTGTTGAAGGGTATTGTGGCAAATCAAATGAGGATTGTTAATTTGTTTATGCAATATAAATTATAAACGTTAGGTAACAAAAAGAATAACCATACAATAAATTATTATGCCGTTATTAGCCTTGTTCATCGCTCGCCAAAGTTGTCCGTAAAAATGTTGCCGTCTATATCTGCCGCAATGCCAGAGTGGTAGCTTCTAAGCCACACCATAGTTAGGATCATTCTTAGGATACTCCGGAGATGGGCAGCGGCTTAACATATCATTAATTTAACGCCTTATAATAAAAGCAGTGAAATTAAGATAACTGGCAAATTCAAAGCCTCCCGGTATGTTGTCACTAAAATGGCAATTGGTTCGTTAATAGGGTTGTGGCAAATTTTTTTAATGAAATATTACAACATCATTTATTACCGTTTTACCAACTTTAGCGTTTTAATATTGGTGCCGTCATTTACGGTAATCATATATACTCCAGCGGCATAATTGGCGGTTGGTAATTGCATTGTGCGAGTTCCATTGGAAATTTTTTGTTGCCAAAGTATCTTGCCGTTTAGAGCTGTAATTGTAACAGTGGCTGGCAATACATTTCCGCTTAGTGTTAAAAGGCTGGAGCTAGCCGATGGATTAGGGCTGAGGTCTGCAGAGAAGTTAATACTGTTATTATCAATTTTTATGATATTGCTGTAGTTGTAAGAGCCATCTTTGTCCTGTATTTTAAGTCGATAATAATTGGAGCCTAGCATAGCCGCCGAATCTGTAAAGCTGTATACGTGTTTGCCTGGTGTTGCATCTGCTTTAAGTGTGCCAATATAGTCGAAATTTTGACCTGCTCGGCTTCGTTGGATTATAAATTTATCGGTATTTATTTCATTGTCGGTCGTAAAATTCAATATTGCATGGCTGTGTTGTAGCTGGCCTCCAAACTTGATTAATGTAAGCGGCAGAGAAACCGTAGGCATTAATTTTACTATCCAATAGTCGTTGTATCCATGATGGAAGCTTTTAACATCGTCATCATTCGATGAGGAATTTCCGGCAACTACATAACCACCATCGGCAGTTTGGCAAATAGAAGTAGCCTGATCCTCGTATTTTCCACCCATACTTTTCTCCCATTGCAAGGTACCATCGCTGCCTAATTTTGCGACCCAATAATCATATTTTGCCCAATAATCATGGTTGCCAGTAACGTCAAAATCATTGGAAGATGAATATCCTGCAACAATAAAACCACCATCATTAGTCTGCTGCACTGAAGTAGCCACGTCCTCGTCTGAGCCGCCTAAACATTCTTCCCATTGTTTTGCGCCGGTATTGGTTAATTTTACTAACCAGAAATCATTATAAGAACCCCCAATTTTGCCACTTATATCTCCGTCATATGAGCCTGTATAACCAGCCACTATGTATCCACCATCCTTAGTTTGACAGGCAGATGTTGCAATATCATCCAACGAGCCACCAAAGGTTTTTTGCCATTCTATGTCTCCATTTGCTGTAAGTTTTGACACCCAATAGTCTGATTCCCCATGATTCCCAGTTACATCGCCATCGTTAGAGTTTGAGTAACCCGCTACAAAATACCCCCCATCAGAGGTTTGTTGTATTGAGTTAGCCCAGTCATCTTTGGACCCTCCTAGAAATTTTTGCCACTGAAAATTACCCGAAGCATTTAATTTTACTATCCAGCAATCATACCCTCCGTGATAACCTTCCTCAACTCCAAAAACTAAATTAAACGCTCCGGCTATTAAATACCCACCGTCATTGCTAGTCTGTACGGAATATGCATAGTTTTCACCCAAGCCTCCCCCAATACAGCATAGACTTTTTTGCCATTCTATCGATCCCAGGCTATTTAGTTTTAGTATCCAGGTGCCGATTGAACTACCAGTTGCATCACCATCTGTCGAACTAGAGTTTCCTACCACTATAAATCCCCCGTCGACGGTTTTGTGTAGACAACTAGCAAAATCGTCTTTGGAACCACCTAAACTTTTTTTCCATTCGATGTCGCCATTGCCTTTTAGCTTTACCAGCCAAAAATCAGCATTTCCTCGGTGGTCAGTTATATCGCCATCAATTGAGAAAGTGTATCCCGCAACAATGTATCCGCCGTCGGAAGTTTGTTCGATGGTTTTCGCAAAGTCATTATCAGATCCTCCCAAGCCCTTTTCCCACTGAATTGCAGGGGGTTGGCAATAGCTTTTTTCTTGACATAGAATTAAGACTGTCAATAATATTATTATAAGAAGAAAGGTTTGATTTTTTTTCATTATATGCTGGTTGGAATTTAGTATATTTTACGAAATCGCACTTCAGAATAAAAGTGGCTTTGAAACACATAGCAACCAAAGCCATTATTATATTTTTACATCATTGCATTTTAGACAAATTCTGTATCTTATTTATGCCAGAATAACATTCACTACTGCCATGTAATAGCTACGTTGCGAAACTCTAACGTTCCGTTATAAGTATTAGACTTGCCTGCCCAGTTGTGAATGCCTATGGGTAAATTTAAAACACTGATGCTGGCTGATGAGGGCAAAACGTTGTTATATATCAGCATGGCTTTAAGGTTGGTGCCGGTAAATATTTCTGTCTCTGCGCCTACCCGCCCTGCATTGTTGCCTAACTGTACGCTGGAAAGACCTAGTTGGTTACCTTGCACGTCAACAGCCGGGGGCAGGTTTCCCCAATTTCCGTATGGGGGCCCCAACCTTATATATTGGTTTACTTTATCTGCCGGGCAAGAAATTAATAATGATAGTGTTACCGACTGCCCAGAAACACTGCCTACGCAACCTGTGATAGTTACATTTACACCAAAAAAAGACTGGGTAATAGCAGTTGTAACAACCGGGTTTGATGGATTGTTTGTTACCCCTGTAGGATTGGCAACCGGGCTTTGAACGCTACTTGGCTGGGTTGGGATGTTTGAAGGTGTATTGTTTATGTTAGTATTAGCCGGCGTGTTGGGCGCGTTATTTGGTGTTGGGCTTGCGGGTTGTTGGTGTCTAAATGGGTTGCCGCCGTTTAATAGTACGTTAATACCACCTTGCACTTTTTGATTTACCGTATTTGCCAAATTTTGCACCACGCTGTCTTTTTTTTGCTTTACCCCGTTAACAGCATTATTGGCAATAGCCTTGGCAGAAATGCTTTTGCTTGTTGTGTCGCCGCTATTGTTTTGCGCATACAAATTGCTTAAAACGCAAATGAATAAAAAGGTAATGGTCGCTTTTTTCATATATGTGTTGCTTTTGAAGGTTTTTTGAATTGAACTAAGGTTGTTATATGTTATTAGTGTTTATGATTACTTGGGTTTACTTACTACATTTTATTTCAGTTAGCACAACTTTCAATAATTGCCAATAAGCGCTGCATCCATTTGTGCTTTTCAATTATTTGTTAAAAATATGCAGCGGGTATACAGTTAAGTTGTTTTTGGGAAATTGATGAAACTGGCGTGGCTAACGGGTGTTTTTTTGGGGAAACTGCCTGTACTTTGCTTGTGTAACCAGCACCAGCGTGTATACTCAAAACCTTCCAATACGTTCTATAAGCGAAATTTTTCCGTTGGCAGAAACAGGCAATACATCTTGGTTACTCATTATTACTTCGCTGGCCATGGTTTTACGGGAGACAAATTTTTTTACATGCAGCAGGTTAACAAGGTAGCTTTTGTGCACAAGGCAAAAATGGAGTGTTGCAAAAACTGCCTCGGCTTCATTCATTGTTAACCGCTTGCGCCATACCAGGCACTCGTACCCGGCGGGTTTTTCGTTGCAGGCATGCAGTGCGATAAACATTGAAAAATCGTTGTTACGGGCTGTATGTATCAATTCGCTGTTGGCGGTATAAAATAAAAAAGAAACAAATGGGTCGGTTGAGCTACAGTAAATAATATGCCTGATTTCAACAGGAAAAATATTGGCACCGGCCTTTATAAAAATAGTTTTATCCTGAACACTTGCATCCAATATGTTAACAACAGTTGGCTTAGCGGGAAGTCTTTTGGAACTTTTACCCTGATTATCCCCATGCTTTTTCATTAAGTTGCTGCCAAAAAATATTTTTATGGTTTAGTTTTAGTGCTGTACACCGCTTTTTGGGTTGAAGGATAAGACAAACGGGTTATACGGCCGCCTTATTTTTTACCGCCTCAACCGTACTAAAGTAAAACCGGGGAGGCTATTACAGCAAAAATTAGGAAATTGATGGATAATGATTGAAAATTAACCTGTTTAGTGGGGAAATTAAAGCTTGCCTGTACGTTTTATAAATAAGTTTTTACCGTTTGCAGACACGGGCAATACGTCGCTATTTGACATTGTAATTTGACTTGAACCTGTTTTATTGGAGACGAATTTTTTGGTATGCAGCAAGTTAACTAGGTAGCTTTTATGTACAAGACAAAAGTTAAGTGGCGTAAAGTCAACCTCTGCATATTTCATGGCACTCCTGGTGTTCCAAACAAGGCATTCATACCCTGCCGGTTTTGTTTTGCATTTGTGCATGGTAAGGCTGGTGTTTACATGGCCGTTTTTTGCAGCAGCAATTATTTCAAGGTTATCGGTATAAAAAACAAAACTTAACACAGGGTCAGTTGAAAAACAATAAACAACATTCTTAATTTCAAGCGGGTAAAGGGTTGCGCCTACTTTTATAAAAATAGTTTTTTGCTGTACATTCCCCTCCAGCAAATTGGCTTTCAGGGCTTCTATTTGGGTTCGCTGTAGGTTTTCGTTCAGTTTTTCACAATATAATTTCAAAACATCTTCCACTTCCGCCTGCAAATACGGCTTAACAATAAAATGCAAACCGCATCTTCTAATCTCGCTTATATTTTCGTCAATATGCGCCGTGGTGAAAATAACATCAAAACTAATATTTTTTATTTGCTGCAATAACTCAAATCCACCCCTGTTATTACTACCTAAACGAATATCAAGCAGCACTAGTTGTGGCTTATGTGTGTTTATGGCTGCTATAGCGGCTTTAATATCCGTACAAGTTTCTGCAACGTCAATCGAATACGCTGCGTTGCCAATAATATCTATTAATAGGTTGCTGTGTTGGGCATTGTCTTCAACAATTACACATTTTATAACTTGCGGCATTATAATTTATTTCTCGATAAAAGGAAAAGAAAATTCAGCGCTGGTGCCACTCGGTACGTTATCCACATCTGTTAAGTCATGTATAGTATAGGTGGTTTTACCAAAAGTATCGCTCCATGTATCTAATAGTTTTTCAGCCAACGAGCTGCCGTACGAAGGCCGGTTTGCATTTTTAACCTGCGATGCCGCTTGGCGCCCCCTGCCGTTGTCATCCACACGGCAATAGATGGTATTGTTCTCTTTTTGTATGTTTATTTTAAGGGAACCACCTTTATCATTTGTAAAGGCATGCCGCACCGCATTTTCAACCAGTACCTGAAGCACCATAGGTGGCATAAGGGTATTAGTTATGTCGATATCCTGGGCAATAATAAGTGAATAATTGATGTTCGCTTGCGGATATTGTAAAACAGCCAAATTAAGGTAATTGGTAACAAATTCAGTTTCCTCCTGTACCGTTACTGTTTTTTTAAAAGATGTTTGTAAAGTGTTGCGTATCAGGGCCCCAAAACCTAACAAGTATTTGCTTGCTGCATTGCTGTTATTGTTTACAATATAGTTGTTGATTGATACTATGGTGTCGCTGATAAAATGGGTATCCAGTTGGGCTACCAAAGCTTCCTGCCTAATCTCCGCCATTTGCAGCCGGAACTTATTCTTTTCAAACCTACGGTAAAAATAAAAGCTTATAAAGCTAATGGCAAGCAATGCCGTGGCAATGGTTATGCCCAGTAAAATTGCAGCACGGTGTTTTTCAGCGGTAACAGCCGCCTGTTTTTTGTACGCTGCATCGGCAAGCAATTGTTTTTTGTCAAAATCGTACTGCATTTGCGCCTGTACTATTTTTTTTGTGTTATCTTCATTAAAAAGGCTGTCTTTTGCCTTTTCAAAAGCTTTGTAGTGCAATATTGCATCTTTAAAGCGCCCAGTGTTTTCATAAACCCCCGCGAGTATTTCATGCGCACTTTTTGCCCATGTCAGCGATCCTGTTTTATTTGCCAACACAAGTGCTTTACTGGCATTGCTTTCAGCTTGCGCCCACTGCTTTTCAGCTAAATATAGGGTTGCTATGTATGTGTATAAGGCGGCCAGGCTAATGGTGTCGGTAACGGTTGTGTTATATATTTGCAACGCGCTGTTGTAATTATCAATGGCCAGTTTAAAATTATGCATGTCAAAATAAACTTGGCCTATGTTGGCCAGCGCCTTGGCAATTATAACACTGTCGCCTATTTCAGTGCCTTTTTTAAATGACAACGTATAATACCTTAGGGCTGTTTCCAAGCTGTCCATTTCCAGATACGTTGCCCCTGCGTCGCTATACTCAACAGCCAGGCTGAATTTGTTTTGCAGCAGCCCAAAAAGTTTTATCGAGGCAAGGTGGTTTTGCAAGGCTTCTGCATAGTCTTTATGGCTTTGGTATAGAATACCTATACTGCTATAGTCCATTGCTATGCTTGCGGTATCCTGTAGTTGTTCATCAATTTTTAGTGCTGACAAAAAAAGCTGTAGCCCTTCTGGAAAGTTTCCTTGTTCTCTATATATGCTGCCTATATTGTGATAGCCTGCCGACATGCCTTGTAGGTAGTTTATAGCGGTAAATGCCTGCAGGGATTTTTTGTAATAATTTAAAGCCTGTGACAAATTGCCCTGGCTTTCGTACAGCGCCCCGATATTATTGCATGAATTGGCGATGCTTTTTTCATCGCCAATGGCAGTGCGTAATTGCAAGGCATCCAAATTATATTGCAAGGCTTTTTCATAGTTGCCTTGGTATGTATACACCAGGCCCATATTGCTTAAGGCATTTGAGGCCGCAAGTTTATCTTTTAAACTGTCGGATATTTTAAAGGCAATCGAATAGCTTTTCAATGCCTCATCAAAATTACTTAAATTGCAAAGCCCGTTGCCAATGGCGTTACTGGCGTTGCCAAAACCCTTTTGCCAGTGCAATTGTTTGGCAAGTGTAGCTGCCTGTTTGCCATACAGTACTGCATTTTCGGGATTGCTGCTTGCAAACGCTTTGCTAATTGAAATTAAGAGATTTACCTTACCTGTATCAGGTTTGGCTGTTTTAAGTTGTGCTATTAGTGAATCGGTGTTGTTTGTTGTTTTAACCTGCCAAAAAGTAAACAATGGCAGGCCAAGAAATAGTAAAAGGTTGAATAATTGCTTCATAAACGCAATTTAAAAAGTAAGGGTTATTTAACCAAGGCCTAGGAAATTATATTTTGATAAATTTTAATATTATAAAAACGTAGCTGTGTTAATAGAAGCACTTAAAGCTTAGGGCAACCATTTTAAGACAGCGTTTAATTACCACGCCATTTTAGCCTTGCAGTTGTTCAGTTTCCGTTTTAAGGAAATGGGCGTTGCATGGGTGGGAAATACTATTTAGCCCATTGCCGTCATCAAATTCCCGAAAAGCAAATTAGGTTAATCGTAAGCAGCTTGCCTGTTTTTTCTAAAAGCCATCGGTCGGCTTATAGTATTATAATTGGCCGGAATGTTTAATAAAAAGCTTCACCGGTGAGGCAATAAAACTTGTTGCTGCAATCATGTCAGCATCACGCCTACTCCCAATCCCTCAAATGAGGGATTCTCTTCGCCGTCATACCCATTTCTCGGTATTGTTCAGCCCTTTAAATAAAATAAGCTTGCGCCCCTAAACAACAAACTTTTATGAAAAACATTTCTATTTATCCCTTCATGGTTTTATTAATCGGGCTTCTAAGTTGCGCAACCGTGCAGGCCCAAAACACCTTTCCCGCCAATGGCAGCACCGGTATTGGCACCATAGCCCCTAATGCCAGCGCCATACTGGATGTTACCTCCAGCAACAAGGGCGTACTGGTGCCGCGCATGACGGCGGCTTTAAAAACGGCCATTGTTGCACCGGCCACCGGCTTGCTGATATACCAAACAGACGGCACGCCGGGCTTTTATTATTATACAGGCACAGCATGGGTGGTTTTGAAAACAGCCGACTGGGCATTAACCGGTAACAGCGGCACAGTTGCCGGCACCAATTTTTTGGGTACTACGGATTTGCAAGCACTTATGTTTAAAGTAAACAGCCAAAAAGCAGGTTATATTGATGTGGACACAACCAAAGGCAATACCACACTGGGCTACCAGGGCCAAAATGTAAATGCAGGCAACTTTAACAGCAGCCTTGGTTACCGGGCCTTGTATGCAAATGCCACCGGGTATGCCAATACAGCAAACGGTGCGCTGGCGCTTTTTAACAACACGATTGGCTACAGCAATGTTGCCGTTGGCGCGAGTGCGTTAAACCAAAACATACGCGGCCATAATATGGTTGCGGTGGGCGACTCCGCATTGTACAACGACAACGGCGGCACCGGCGACCAGCAAACCACCGAAAATACCGCCCTCGGTTCAAAAGCCCTGTATGCCAATACAAAGGGGTCGGATAATACGGCCACTGGCTTCAGGGCCTTATACAGCAATGTTACGGGCAGTCTTAACACGGCCAGCGGCAGTTGGGCGGCCTACAACAACACTACTGGTAATAACAACACCGCCAGCGGTTACCAGTCGTTGTACTTTAATTCGGGCGGCAGCCTTAACGCGGCGGTTGGCAGCAGGTCAATGTTTTTAAATACTACCGGTGCCAACAATACGGCCATTGGCAATAGCGCGCTGTACAGCAATACCACCGGGTTTTCCAACTTGGCAGCAGGCACTGGTGCGCTCAATAAGAACATTACAGCAAGCAACTTGGTGGCATTGGGCGACTCTGCATTGTTTAACAACGGCACCGGTGCAACCGCTGCCAACCAGGCACAGCGAAATACGGCTGTCGGCTCAAAGGCTTTGTATGCCAACAGCACTGGGTATAACAATTCAGCAACTGGTTACCAGTCATTATATGCCAACTCTACCGGCTTTGCCAACACGGCGTTTGGCTCTACCACCTTGCGCAGCAACCTAGGCGGTATTTATAACAACGCCTTTGGTTTTGGTGCCTTGTATAACAACACTACCGGTAACAGCAATGTTGGCATAGGCGGCAGCGCATTGTACAATAATACCACAGGCAGCGGCAACTCCGCCGTGGGCGATTACGCCCTTAGCGCTAATTCCATTGGCTACAGCAATGTGGCTGTGGGCAGTAGCGCCCTGTTTAACAGCACGGCAAACAGCAACGAGGTAGCCATTGGCGACTCGGCCCTGTACAGTTTAAACGGCGGCATAGGGTATAATACAGCCGTAGGCTCCCTGGCACTGTTTGCCAACAAAACGGGGGGCAACAATACTGCTACCGGCTTTTATAGCCTGCAGGCCAATACAACTGGCAACAGTAATACTGCTTACGGTGTGGCATCGTTGGGCAGCAACAGCACAGGGTACAGCAATGTGGCTGTTGGTATTTCGGCTTTGTTCCGCAATGTAACCAGCAGCAGCACTGTTGCCGTGGGCGATTCCGCTTTGTACCACACCAATGGCGGGGCGGGTAATACTGGCATAGGCTCAAAAACTTTATATGCCAATACCACCGGTAATAACAACACAGCGGCGGGTTTCCATACGTTATATACAAATTCCACCGGGGCTAACAACGCAGCCTTTGGTTTTGGCGCATTGGCCAATAATACCACCGGTTACAGTAATGTGGCCATAGGCATAAACGCATTGTACAGCAACACCACCGCAAGCAACAATGTTGCAGTGGGCGATTCGTCGTTAATCAGCAACCAGCCGGCCGGGGTGTATAATACCGCCGTTGGCTCAAAAACGCTGTATTACAATACCACGGGCGTTGGCAATACCGCAACTGGTTACAATGCGCTGCTTAAAAACACCACGGGCATGCAAAACACGGCCGACGGCCTACAGGCGCTGCGCGACAATACCACCGGCCAAAATAACGCAGCCACCGGCTACTACACCTTGGAGTTTAATACCACCGGCAACTATAATGCGGGGTTTGGTATGGGCGCATTAACCGTTAACACCACGGGCAATAATAATACTGGTGTGGGCTCAGGCGCACTTGGCAGCAACGAAACGGGCAGCAATAACACCGGCTTGGGCAACAGTACCGATTTTATTGGCCTGGGCAATTATAGCAATACCACCATGGTAGGTTATAATGCCAAGGCAACCGCCAGCAACCAGGTGCGTGTGGGCAACAGCAGCGTAACAAGCATAGGCGGCATGGTGGGCTGGAGCAACCTAAGCGACGGAAGGTTTAAAAAAAATGTGCAGGAAAACGTACCGGGCCTTGCATTTATTAAAAAACTGCGCCCGGTTACATACAATATTGACGTGAAGGGCCTGAACAATTATTTGAAACCTGCCACACCGTCCCATAGCCAAGTGGAAGGCACACAAACTGCTGGTGCAAAAAATAACACACAGGCTGCCCCTGCCGCCGAGGACGAGGCCGCAATAGCTGCCAGGGAAAGCACCGTGTCCACAGGGTTTGTAGCACAGGAAGTAGAGAAAACCGCCCGTGAGGTTGGCTACCAGTTTGACGGGGTAGACGCACCCAAAAACAGTACTGATTTATATGGCTTGCGATACAGCGAATTTGTAGTACCCTTGGTTAAGGCAGTGCAGGAATTGAGCAGCACAAACGACAGTTTAAAAAATGCCAACCAGGTTTTGGCTGGCAAACTTAATAAACTGCAGATGCAAAACGACAATATCGCATCCCAGTTAGGCGATATACTGCACCAGCTGGCCGAGTTGAAATCTGCCCAGGAAGCATGTTGCTTTAATGCGCAAAACGCAGCAAACGCCAATGCGTTGGTCCAGCAGAAAGCACTAGTTGCCGGCGAGGTGGCTAGCATTGAGCAAAATGCACCCAACCCGTTTAACAACAGTACTATTATTCGTTATTATATTCCGTCAACAGCGCATAACGCATTGTTGATGGTAACCAGCATTACTGGCCAGGTGTTAAAACAATATCCGTTGGCGAAAGGTACGGGCCAAACAACCATTGGCGGCAGCGAGCTAGCCAGCGGCAACTATTTTTACACGCTTATTGTTGACGGACAAAAAATTGCCACCAAACAAATGGCATTGTTGCAATAACGCCATATCCTATTGGAAAGCCTTTTTTTCAGGTTGAGTTTTTGTAAGAAAGAAGAGTCCCGTTTCCCTTTGTTGGGGCCGGGATTTCTTTTTTAATGTTATGTTTAATTTGGTTGTTTTTCTTCCTGGTTTATATAGGTTTCCAATTCGCGAAAATTTATCCTAAGCGCGGGTGCTTAAACAGGCACCAAAGCGCAAAAGGTGGCTACAAGCTGTTACCTTTTGCGCTTTGGTGTTTTTGCTGTATAACCAGCTTCTCCACTTTTCATACTAATACCTGTTAGCAACGTACTGCTAATTGCCATAATTTTGCACCCTCTTGCACATTTAAAACCTATTTATGAGTCTAGGAACGTTTAGCTACCCGATGCCCGCCAACGAGCCGATATTACAATACGCACCCGGCAGCCCCGAAAAGGCCGCTTTGAAAAAGGTTATTGCCGAGTTAAAAAGCGAAGTGATTGACATACCCATGTATATTGGCAGTGAGGAAGTGAGGACCGGTAAAAAGCTGCCGCTAAACCCGCCACACGAAAAAGCACATGTGCTTGGGTATTTTCATGAGGGCGGCGAAGAGCATGTTAAACAGGCCATTGACGCAGCGTTAAAAGCAAAGGAAGCATGGGCAAGCCTGCCTTTTGAGGAGAGGGCACATATATTTTTAAAAGCAGCCGACCTGATTGCCACAAAATACCGCCCTTACATGAACGGCACCACCATGCTGGGCCAAAGTAAAAATGTGTACCAGGCCGAGATAGACAGCGCCTGCGAGGCAATAGATTTTTTACGACTCAACGTGCATTTTTTAAGCGAAATATTAAAGCAACAGCCTATATCGGCACCGGGCATGCACAACCGTTTGGAATGGCGCCCGTTGGAGGGTTTTGTGCTGGCTATAACGCCGTTTAACTTTACGGCCATAGGCAGCAACCTGCCATGCAGCGCGGCATTATGCGGCAATGTGGTGGTTTGGAAACCCGCGTTTACACAAATTTATAGCGCGCAAATGTTTATGCGCATCATGAAGGAAGCAGGCCTGCCCGACGGCGTGATAAATCTTATTTATGTGGACGGCCCCGTGCTGGGCAATGTCTGCTTCAGCCATAGGGAGTTTGCCGGCATACACTTCACCGGCTCCACCGGCGTGTTTAACCAAATATGGAAAACGATAGGGGAGAACGTGGGCAAGTTAAGAAGCTACCCACGTATTGTGGGCGAAACCGGCGGTAAGGACTTTGTGCTTGTACACAAAAGTGCCAATGTGGAAGCGGCCGTAACCGCACTTGCACGCGGTGCGTTCGAATTTCAGGGGCAGAAATGTTCCGCTGCATCAAGGGCCTATTTGCCAAGCAACTTGGCTACCGAAATAAAAGAAAAACTGGTTGCGACATTAAAAACCATGAAAATGGGCCCGGTGGAAGATTTCAGTAATTTTATCAATGCCGTGATTGATGAAAAAAGCTTTGATAAAATTGCCGGATACATTGATATGGCGAAGAACGATAAAGATGCTGATGTGATTGTTGGCGGCAACTACGACAAAACCAAGGGATATTTTGTTGAACCTACGGTTATTGAGGCGAAAGACCCCAAGTATACAACCCTTTGTGAGGAAATATTCGGGCCGGTGTTAACCATTTATGTGTACGACGCGGATGCTTTTGAAGAAGCAATCGCTTTGGTTGACAGCACAAGCCCGTACGCGTTAACCGGCTCCATCATAGCGCAGGACAGGCAGGCCATCACCCTCGCCACCAACCTGTTGCGTAACAGTGCCGGCAATTTTTATGTTAACGACAAGCCAACCGGCGCAGTTGTAGGCCAGCAGCCTTTTGGCGGTGCCAGGGCCAGCGGCACCAACGACAAGGCAGGCAGCATGTTAAACCTATACCGTTGGTTAAGTGCCAGGACGATTAAGGAAACATTTGTGCCGCCTACGGATTATCGCTATGCGTTTTTAGGGGAGGAGTAAACTTGTGGTTCTGCATAACATAACCCAAGCCTTCAGGCTTGGGCATAAGGCATAATGCGTTTTTGGCTTCAGCCGAAGTCTATTTCTGTCAATTTAATACTAAGGCTAAAGCTAAATACTTACCATTTTTATAGCCCCCCAATCCGCCGCGGTGGATTGGGTTAAAATGATTAGCAATTTGTTGGGGAATTTATTGCCGAATTAGCTAATAGGACACGCGAATATAAAAGCGGAAGGGTAAGAGGTGTTGCGTGGGACGACGTTAGAAATAATATTTTACATCCCACTAAATGAGAAAATGACTTGGGTTATCGAATTTCATTCCACACCGGTAAACTTTACGCCGATAAATTTGTTTATCAAGCTGAACATAAAAAACACTCGTGTATGGCACATCCTACATACGAATTAATTGAGGCTTTGAGGAATACAGCAAAAAAATTATCCAATGGCGCACATTATGCCTGGGGCAACCACGGTGCATGCAACTGTGGCAACCTGCTGCAAAGCGTAACACAATTAACCAAAGAAGATATTTTGAAGTATGCCCATACTGGCATAGGGGAATGGACGGAGCTGGCGGAAGATTATTGTGGCGTAACCGATGCCCCCGTCAGCTTGTTGGTAAGCAAACTGACTGATATCGGGTTAACCCCGACCGACATACACAACTTGGAATATTTGGATAACCGTGCGGTGTTGGAACAACTGCCCGGCGGTTTCCGTTGGCTGAAAAGAAATAAGCGGGAGGATGTGATTGTTTATTTTGAAACATTTGCCCAAATGTTGGAAGACAAGCTGGTGGCTGAGGTACAACTGCCTGCTGACTTGTTTAGCAGCATACCCAAAAAACTTGCCTTTGCCTGATAATTGGTTATGGAGACTAATCCAAAATAATGCTGTTTTTTGCTATTTAACCTGCCGTTATTACCACCAACGGCGGGTTTTATTGCTTAATAAAGCCAAACAGTTGCTATTTTTTTGCCAGTGTGCCGTATTAAAGTATTTTAGTGCCAAATTGTTTGATATTGAAAGCCATTTTAACTGAACAACAGGTTGCTTTATCTATAAAAAGGCTGGCCCACCAGATACTAGAAAACCATATACAGCTAAAAAACACTGTATTGATTGGCATACAACCCCGTGGGATTTATGTGAGTGACAGGATTGTGGACGAATTAAAAACGCTTGTAGGCCCTGAAGACATCAACTATGGCAAGCTTGACATAACCTTTTACAGGGACGATGTGCGTAAGGAGTTGAAGATTGCCAACAAAACCGATATAAATTTTAGCATAGAAAACAAACAGGTGGTGGTGATTGACGATGTGTTATGGACAGGCCGCACCATACGCGCCGCATTGGATGCGCTGCTTGATTTTGGCCGCCCCGCTAAAGTGGAGCTGTGCGTGCTGGTTGACAGGCGTTTCAGCCGGGAGCTCCCCATTCATGCCGACTATGTAGGACGCACGATTGATACGTTTGCCTCCCAAAAAGTAATGGTACGCTGGAAGGAAAAAAACGGGGTAGACGAGGTAGTGTTGGTGTAGCAGGTGATACAACGATATGAAAATCAGTAAAATATACTTATTGCCGCTTATTTTAATAGGCGGTTTTTCGGTTGATGCCCAGCAAAAGGATATTTCCTCCTTAATTGACACTAAAGCATTTGATCCTACAACACTAATTTGGTTTAACAGCCCGGCCTCCAAATGGGAGGAAGCGCTTCCGGTGGGCAATGGCCGGCTGGGTGCGATGGTATTTGGCAAACCAAGCGAGGAAAGAATACAGTTGAACGAAAATACCTACTGGACGGGCGGCCCTTACTCAACCGTGGTAAAAGGGGCATACAAATCGCTAAAGGAGGTACAGAAAAAAGTTTTCGAGGGCAAGTTTTTAGAAGCGCACAACCTGTTTGGCCGCAACATGATGGGCTACCCGGTTGAGCAACAAAAATACCAATGCCTGGCCGACCTTTACCTTTCCTTTGGCGGCGAAGACAAAGTAACCGGCTGTAAACGCTGGCTCGACCTTGAAACCGGCACAACCACCACAACCTATACAAAAGCTGGCGTAAACTACCGCAGGGAAATTTTTGCATCAACCCCCGACCAAGTAATTGCCATACGCATAACTGCGGATAAGCCTGCCAGCATTTCGTTACAATCCAACCTGCATGGGGTACGCAACCAAACACACTCCAATTACGCCACCGATTATTTTAAGATGGATGGGGAAGGCAATAACTGCCTTGTGTTAACCGGTAAATCAGCCGACTATATGGGCATCAAAGGGGCACTAAAGTACGAAGCCCGTTTGCATGCGGTATCTGCAGGTGGTTCTACATCAATCCAAAACGGAATCGACCTCGTGATTAAAAATGCGGATACTGTTACCCTGTATTTTGTAGCGGCCACAAACTTTGTAAATTATAAAGATGTAAGCGCCGATGCGCACAAAAGGGTAGGGGCTTATTGGCATGCCATTCAAAACAAGGCATTTGGCGAAATGAGGTCTGCGGCCATCGGTGACTATCAAAAACTTTTTAACAGGGTTTCATTCCACCTCGCCAATACAGAGGCTTCCTATTGGCCCACCAACCAGCGTCAGCAGCGTACACAGGGTGCCCCAGACCCGTCAATGGCTGCGCTGTGTTACCAGTTTGCCCGGTATTTAATGATTTCCTCCTCCCGTCCGGGCAATGAACCCGCCAACCTGCAAGGTATTTGGAACCAGGATGCCAACCCCATGTGGGATGCAAAATACACGACCAATATAAACCTACAAATGAACTATTGGCCAGTAGAAAGTTTTAACCTGCCCGAATGTGCCGAACCGTTGGTAAAATTTGTAAAGGAAATAACCGACGACGGTGCCAAGGTGGCCAAAGAGCATTATAACTGCCGTGGCTGGGTTTTTCACCAAAACAGCGACTTGTGGCGGGTGGCCGCGCCCATGGACGGCCCCACCTGGGGTACCTTCACCACGGCCGGTGCCTGGCTAACCAACATGCTGTACGAACATTACCTGTACAACCAGGACACTGCTTACCTGCGCAGCATTTATCCGGTCATAAAAGGCTCCGCACAGTTTTTTAAAGATTTTTTGGTGATGCACCCCAATGGTAAATGGCTGGTAACAAACCCATCCACCTCACCGGAAAACTTCCCCTTGCGGGAGGGTAACAAACCTTATTTTGATGAGGTAACCGGCAGCATGATACCCGGCACCACCATTTGCGCCGGTTCCTCCATTGATATGCAAATATTGTACGACCTGTTTACTTTTTATAACAGCGCGGCTAAAACCTTGAAAGTTGACGCTGCCTTTGCGGATTCAACTATCAAAACCAGAGACAAGCTTGTACCGCCGCAAATAGGCAAGGACGGTCTTTTGCAGGAATGGGCAGACGACTGGGGCCAGCTGGAGGATAAGCACCGGCACTTATCCCCATTGTACGGGTTGTATCCCGGTAACGAATTATGGGTAAAGGCCAACCCCGCCTTAACCGATGCTTATAAAAAGGTGTTGGATGAAAGAGGAAATGGAATGAACGGTTTTTCAAGGGCCTGGAAAATGTGCCTTTGGGCAAGGCTCGGTGCTGGTGACCGGTGTGATACTATTTTTAAGGGTTACCTAAAAGAGCAATGTTTCGCCCAGTTATTTGCCAAAGGCGGCAGTGCCCTGCAGGTGGATGCTACTTTCGGGGTAGCTGCGGGCATCAGCGAAATGTTGTTGCAGTCGCAAAAAGGATTCATAGAGGTGCTGCCTGCCCTGCCCACAGAATGGCAGGATGGCGAAGTGAAAGGATTGATGGCGAGGGGAGGGTTCCAGATTAACATGCAATGGAAAAACGGCCGTGTTGCCCAAATGGAAATATTGTCAAAAGCGGGCGGCAAATGCCGCCTAAAACTTTCCGGTGACGCAAGGGGTGTGGTTGCCAATAACGCATCAGCTGTTGGTTTACAATACAATGCAACAGGTGTCGCGGAATTTAATACCGTTAAAAATGGGCTGTATGTAGTTAAGGTAGAATGATAAATATCCCAAATACTATGACAAAGCCCCGCAGACGCGGGGCGACATCTGTTAGCCCCACAAGGCGGGATGAAGCCCGTTGCAGAAAGGTCAATGAGGTAAATTAAACGCTACCGCCTTATTAGTTTTTTCAGCCCGTTGAAAGGAGCATTTTATCTTTACCCAAAAAACTGGATGTTCGAAACCATCTTGGCAAATTTTGCCATGCATATAAAGCTTGATGCCGCGGAAATTGAGCATGTTACAGGCAAGCTGCAATACAAAACAGTTAAAAAGAACAGTGTTTTGCTGCATACCGGCGAAATATGTAGGAGTATTTATTTTGTGGCCAAAGGTTGCTTGCGGGTATTTAATGTAGATGATAAAGGGGAAGAACATAATATTCTATTCTGCCCGGAGAACTGGTGGGCTGCTGATATCGCCAGTTTCTCGGAACGGAAACCCGCATTTTATGCCATTAGCGCATTGGAGGATACCGAATTGTTTTATTTTAGTTATGACGTGCTGGAGCAGCTTTATGCAGAGGTGCCTAAGTTTGAGCGTTTCTTCCGCATATTGGTGCAGAATGGCTTATACTTGTATCAACGCCGACTCACGTCAAACCTTTCAATAACCGCTGAAGAACGTTACAGGTTGTTTCAAAGTGATTACCCCAACCTGGAACAAAGGATTGCACAGAAACACATAGCCTCTTATTTGGGCATAACCCCTGTTTTTTTGAGTATGATACGCCGTTCACATATATAACAGCTATATCAGTCCCAAACACATAAGTGCCCAAAACGTTTTTTGCCCAACGGCAGCCCTAAAACCCGCACCAGTATTGAAGGCTGCGTCCAGATAAGGCAATTGTGCTAAAAAACAGTGTCAGCGAATGCAGTTTTCCTATATCTTCGCCCTTTAATGAAACTATCTACGCAACATTTGCTGGGTATTAAGGACCTCCAACCGGAGGACATCAGTTTAATACTCTCCACGGCAGAACAATTCAAAGATGTTTTACAGCGGCCGGTTAAAAAAGTGCCTTCCCTGCGGGATGTAACAATTGTGAACCTGTTTTTCGAGAATTCCACTCGAACGCGCATGTCGTTCGAGCTTGCCGAAAGACGGTTGAGTGCGGATACCCTCAATTTTACGGCGAGCGCCTCTTCGGTGGCAAAAGGGGAGACCATGCTGGACACTGTGAATAACATACTTAGCATGAAGGTTGATATGGTGGTGATGCGCCATAGTGCCAGTGGGGCGCCGCATTTTTTGGCAAAGCACATCAATGCCGCCATTGTTAATGCCGGCGACGGTATTAACGAGCACCCCACGCAGGCTTTGCTGGATGCTTTTAGCATGCGCGAAAAAACGGGCAGGCTGGAAGGGCTGAAGGTTGCCATTATAGGCGATATTATGCACAGCCGCGTGGCGTTGAGCAATATTTACCTGTTGAATAAAATGGGTGCCGAGGTTACCGTTGCGGGCCCACCTACGTTAATACCAAAATACATAGAGCAAGCCCTGGGTGTAAGGGTTGAATATAATGTTAAGAAAGCCCTGCAATGGTGCGATGTGGCCAATGTGTTGCGCATACAATTGGAGCGGCAGAACCAACCGCTGTTCTCCTCCCTGCGGGAATACAGCCTGGCATACGGTATTAATCGCCGTCTGTTGGAGAGCCTGGGCAAGGAGATTGTGATTATGCACCCCGGCCCGATAAACCGCGGTGTGGAATTGGATAGCGATGTTGCAGACGGGCCTTCCTCCATCATACTGAACCAGGTAGAGAACGGTGTGGCGGTTAGGATGGCGGTATTGTACCTGCTGGCAAATAGGGAGAATTAAGAAGTTTGATAGTTTGAAGGTTCAAATGTTGACGAGTTCACAAGTTTACGAGTTCTGGAGTTCTTGGGTTTGAGCGTTTGAAAGTTTGATTATCCTTTCGCAATCCGTATAATCAGTCAAATCCCAAAAATCGTGGTCAAGATTTTATACATATTATAGATTTCTGCTTATAACTTCGTTTCCCTAACATTCAACTATGTCGCATATCTGTTTGTTCCCCGGCACGTTCGACCCTGTTACGCGCGGCCACATTGACATTATCAACCGGGCCCTACCCTTGTTTGATAAAATAGTGGTGGGCATTGGTATCAACTCTGCCAAAAAGCCCATGTTCAGCGCCGAGCAGCGGATGGAATGGTTTAACTTGATTTATAAGGACGAACCCAAGGTGGAAAGCAAGGTATACGAAGGGCTGACCATAAATTTTTGCCGGGAGATTGATGCCCATTACATCCTAAGGGGCATTAGGTTTGTGAGCGATTTTGAATACGAGAAAGCCATCGCCGATGCCAATAGGACCATGGATAAAAGCATTGAAACCATTTTTCTTACCGGCGAGCCGCAATACACCTCCATCGCATCCACCATCGTAAGGGATATATTAAAGCACCACGGCGATGCATCGCAGTTTTTGCCGCAGGAAGTAATTGATACGTTGAAGACGCAAGCGTAGCTTAAATAATTTCCAAGACCCAAAAAAATGCTTAGGCTGGATCGTGTAAAGCCCTTTTAATCTTTTTTCGAGATTGGCGGGGCCTTTTATTAGCTTGGTGCGTTAAGCCCAGCAACACGTTGGCAGCTCGCTAATTTTTTCCAAAGCCCTGCCCTAATATGGCCGCAATCCAAACTTGCGCCATACATTCCTACCCAATAGTCTTTAAGGACACAATCGTCCCTAAAGACCTTAAAACAATCCCCAAAAAACTACTACCTTACAACACCAAAACGCTAAAGCCATACCAAGCCATGAAAAAATTATTAACGGTTATTTGCCTGTTCGCCGCCATAAATCTATTTGCCCAGGCCCCCGCCGAAAGCTACACCGTTGACTCCGCCTCGGTGGAACACCCCGGTGTGCCAAAAGGCGAAGTGCTAAAGTTCACCTTCAGCCAATCAAAAATATTCCCAGGCACCTTTCGGGAGTATTGGGTGTACATACCCGCCCAGTACAAACCCGGCAAGCCCGCCTGCGTGTATATAAACCAGGACGGCATACAGTGGAAGGCCCCCACCGTGTTCGATAACCTGATTAACAGCGGCGAAATTCCCGTTACCATCGGCGTGTTTATAACACCGGGCAGGGTGCTAAGCAAAGACACAGCCACCGCCCTCGACCGCTTTAACCGCAGCTTTGAGTACGATGGGCTGGGGAATGCGTATGCCCGGTTTATTCTGGAAGAAATACTACCCGACGTGGAAAAACATACCGCCACCGACGGCCGTGCGATACAATTAAGCAAAAGCGGCAACGACCGCGCCATTGGCGGCAGCAGCAGCGGCGCCGTGTGCGCCTTTACCGCCGCCTGGGAAAAACCGGCGGAGTTTACCCGTGTGTTCAGCGCCATAGGCACCTACGTGGGGCTAAGGGGGGCGCAGGTGTACCCAACGCTTATCCGCAAGTATGAGCCGAAGCCCATACGCGTGTTTTTGCAGGACGGCAGCAACGACCTGAACATTTACGGCGGCGACTGGTGGATGGCCAACCAAAGCATGGAACGCGCCCTAACCTTTGCCGGTTACGAGGTTACCCATACCTGGGGCGAGGGCGGCCACAACGGCAACATGGGTGCGGCCGTATTCCCGCAGGCCATGCGCTGGCTGTGGAAGGGTTGGCCGCAACCCGTTAAAGGCAGCCCCACCAAAAACCAGTTTTTAAACGATATTCTGGTACCCGGTGAGGATTGGCAACTGGTGGGCAGCGGCTACACCTTTACCGAAGGCACGGCCGTTAACGCCGCTGGCGAAGCCTTTTACCAAGACATACCCACCAGCAAAACTTACAAAGTAGATGTTAACGGTACGCTTACCACCCTGCCCGTAGATGCCAAACGCAGCAGCGGCACGGCTTTTGGCCCCGACGGCCGGCGTTATGTTTGCGCAGGAAAAACCAAGCAGATTATCGCTTACAGTGCCGACGGCACGGAAACCGTTATAGCGGACAGCGTAAACGGCAACGACCTTGTGGTGGCCAACAATGGCTACATATATGTGACCGCGCCCGACGGCACAGAAAAACCCAGCAAATTGTACCTGATAAAACCCAACGGCCAAAAGCAGGTGGTTGACGAGGGCATAAAGTTTGCCAACGGCATTGCCCTAAGCCCCGACCAAACCCTAGCCTACGTTACCGAAAGCGCCACGCATTGGGTTTGGGCGTACAGCATACTGCCCGACGGCACTTTTGGCAACAAACAGCGCTATGGCTGGCTGCACGTGGCCGACACCGACGACAATGCCTGGCCCGACGGCCTGCGCTGCGACCGCGAGGGCCGCATTTATGTTACCAGCAAGCTTGGCATACAGGTGCTTGACCAAACCGGCCGCGTGGAGGCCATTATACCCCTGCCACCCGGTACAGGCCAGCCCAGCAATGTATGTTTTGCCGGCCCCGGCTTTAACACCCTGTACGTTACAGCCGTTGACAAAGTGTACCGCCGCAAACTAAAAGTAACCGGCGCTAATGTGTTTGACAAACCCTTTAGGCCGGCTGCGCCGCATTTGTAGGGATTTTTTGGGGATGGGCCGGGGGAAGGCTATTGGGCTTGGGTTGTGTCACTCACTTGAGCGGTTGGAACATTGGGGTGCAGTGGGTTAGATGGCCGATATGAACCAATATTCAGCTTTGTTTTCCAAATACCCTTTACAAAAGGGCTTGTATAAACAGTTCGACATGCCCTGCGAAACATGTCGAACAACGGAGTTACGAAAATATTGAAACAAACTTTAGTAATGGATTCCACTAATTGTATGAGAAACGAAATAGTTAAAAAATTTGAAACATCATTAAAGATTCACCTTTGGTTGGAAAGATGGAATTTTTTAGTCATCCTTTTTGCCATTGTCATAGGAATGTATGAAAAATTCACTATTAGCAAAATGTTAGAATTGGCTATAGGCGGCTTATTGTTCACAGGAATAGTGCTATTGGGGTTTATAGCAATTGCTTTGCATGTTCAATACTATTTTTATTTGGAAAGAAATAGAAAAGTAGAACTTTTGACGGATAGATTAATAATTACTAATAGTGACCAAACTGTTATAGAGTTATCTATCAATGATGTAGCCAAGATTACGATATTTGATAGGCTTCGTACATTTGGTTATAAATCAGATGGCTATGATAGCTACCATAATCTATACCCATCATTTGCAGACAGCTTTTATTATTTAATTTTGGTAAGTAAAAATAACGAAACAGTTGTTCTCACTAGCCTCTTGGATATAACATTAAAAAAGAAAATCGCACTATGGTACAAAAAGGGTATTGAACACAAGTATCAATTTTTACCATTTTTGACGATAACAAAATAAACGCCGTGCTCCCAGTAGTATGGGCACATTCTGAATTAACTTGCTTTTATCAACAATTCGCCTTGCTCTGCGGAATATATAGAACACCGGGGGCGCATTCTGAATTAACTGGTGGCGAAGGAATAATTTTATCTATTTTACACCGCGTACCACTCCTGCCATTTTAATACATTGTGATCGGTCCAGTAAGCGGAATTAGGGTTATAATTCTTCGCTATTTCTGCTAATTGATAATCGTTTATATCCAGCCAGTCATTTTCTTTATCATATTCATATGCATTCTTCTTATAAGCATCGATTACTGTTCGCATCATTGAATACAATGAATCATAATAACTTATAGGATGATTGATGTAAAGACTTCCAACAGAAAATAGATATAATTTTCCATAATGAGGCCCAGAGTTCTTATTGAAAAGTAGCATTTCACCTTCATCATCGCTTATTAGAGGTATCAATGAATGATCAAAATAATCATTAAGGGATATAGATTCTTTAATTGAGTTGAATGTTAGCAATCCACCAAACTGCATCATTCGATAATTATGTTCGTTTTTTATTCCGCTTTTCCATTGAAACATTTTTTTTACGTTTTCATCTTCGATACCAATTTTTTTTAAATTTGTATCAATTTCTTCATTAGTAAATGGCGGCATAAGATTTTCATAAGCAGCTGGGTTATATTGCCTTAACGTGTCGCCCAATTCTTGTAATAATAATTTAATTGTATCCATAATTTCTTTCTTTTTTTTGGCTATCATATTAAAAATGGTTCCTGACAAAACTATTAAAGGAAAGACAAAAAATAACAAGAATCACTTATTCAACAGAAACTCCCTCAGTTGTAACAACTATAGTAGCCAACGGAGGACCAGGGTCGTTATCATTTGTGGAATGGTAATTTTATAAAGTGCCTCTGCCGGGGCTGACTAACAAGGTCTCACCATAGCGAATTTATTCGGGGAGGTGATGGAGACCATTTTCGTTTACGCGGTTCTCAGGGCCTTTAAAAACCTTTTTAGTCAGCCCCTTAAAATAAAAGCCCGCCCCTGGCGGATAATAAGTAGCCGAAGCTGAAATAATAGAAAGCACTTAAGTTGTTATACGAAAGGTGATGGCTGGTCGTACATTAACAGCTGCAATGGCTGGTCGCCCATGCCGTCCATGCATGCGGGAATTGTACACCTTACCGAACCCTATACTCTCAGCCAGCGAATACCCGCCAGAGGCGGGGTTTTACAGGAACATCCGTAGCCGCAGGCTACGGATAGCATCAATAGCCTTTATTTTAGTGACACACTAAGACGCGGAGTGAACAGTTTTGTTTGCCTTGGCCGAAAAATTAACACCCCCAAAAAAGCAAAGGTTTGGATACTGGTTTTGGGCATCACTTCTAAAAAGCGTGGTTATTTTGTCTCTTGTTTTCTTTTTAACCCTGATATTGCGACGCAGAGTAAGCGGCCGTCATAAGAATCGAAAGCACTACCAAACAGTTTGCATCTGTTGAATTCCAGAGCTAAATGAATGGATTGCATTTTCCAACTTTCAAATAAAAAACAACTTTATCTGCAGATTGAAATTAACAAATTGCAATTGCACAC
>Ga0364894_10165_pt1 | contig 35201 bp, 30 predicted proteins | sample ExccelJu500001D4_FD_206942 | JGI IMG/M metagenome (GOLD analysis project Ga0364894, IMG submission 206942) | Enriched cells from Trout Bog Lake Hypolimnion, Wisconsin, USA - BchlTB.July16.5000.01.D4 | ecosystem: Environmental > Aquatic > Freshwater > Lake > Hypolimnion/Profundal zone | place: USA...
TAATACAACACGGCAGAATAATTGACGGTACCGGCAACCCATGGTATTATGGCGACGTGGCCGTTAAGAATGGTAAAATATACAAAACGGGTAACCTTAATAATTTGCCCGCAAAAAAAGTGCTTGATGCAAACGGCCTTACCATCGCGCCGGGTTTTATTGACGTACACACCCACATTGAAGACGACGAAGTAAAGAACCCCTTCGCAACCAACTTTGTTGCCGATGGCGTAACCACGGTAATCACAGGTAATTGTGGTATATCCAAGGTTGACTTGGGTAACTATTTCAAAATGCTCGACAGCTTGCATACTTCCATAAATGTTGCATCACTTATTGGCCACAACGATGTACGCAAGGCCGCCATGGGTGAGGCTAACCGTGAGCCAACTGCCGAAGAGTTGGAAAAAATGAAGGCCATTGTGGATAAGGCCATGCAAGATGGCGCCGTGGGTTTATCCACGGGGCTTATTTATATACCCGGCACTTATTCAAAAACCTATGAGGTGGTTGCATTGGCAAAAGAGGCGGCCAAATACAACGGCGTATACACCAGCCACATGCGCAATGAGGGTGACAGTGTTACACAAGCCATTGAGGAAGCTTTAAATATTGGCAGGCAGGCTAATATACCGGTAGAGATTTCGCACTTTAAATTAAGCGGCCAGAATAATTGGGGCCGTAGCAAAGAAACACTACCCATGGTGATAAAAGCCCGTGACGAGGGGTTAGATGTAACCATTGACCAATACCCATACACAGCCAGCAGCACAAGCCTAAGCACATTGTTACCCGATTGGGTACTGGCCGACGGAAAAGATTCTGTTGCTGCAAGGCTGAACAACCCAGCCATAATAAAGCAGTCTATAGATTATATGGTTGAGCACTTACATAGGAGAACGCTCAAACATTTTAGCTACGCTGTCGTGGCTTATTACAAACCCGATACCACCCTTAATGGCAAAAGTATTGAAGCCATAAACCTACTGTGGAAAAGAAAACATACTGACAGGGAAGAGGGCCAAACTGTAATAGACATGATGCTGAAAGGCGGTGCGGGCATGGTTTTTCATGGCATGGGTGATGAGGATGTAAAACGCATTATGCAATACCCGTTCAACATGTTTGCCAGCGATGCCAGCATACGGGTGTTTAATGCCGGTGCGCCACATCCACGAGGGTATGGCACCAATGCAAGAGTGTTGGGTAAGTATGTTAGGGAAGAGCATGTTATTTCGTTGGAAGAAGCCATCAGGCGAATGTCGTCACTGCCGGCACAAAAATTCCACCTGGCCAACCGTGGTTTGTTACGTGAAGGCTTTGCCGCGGATATTGTGGTGTTTGATGCCAATACCGTAAAAGACCAATCGACCTATGAAAAACCACACCAATACTCCACCGGGTTTAAGTATGTGCTGGTAAACGGCCAAATAACCTGGCAGGATGAAAAGCATACCGGTGCGAGGAATGGGGCGGTATTGAGGAATAACGCACCATAACTTAAGATAGAAAACACTATCTAATAGTTTTTTGAGGTTTTGGATAAGATAAAGGGGTATTTAAAATTGTCGTAACAGCAAAATGTTATCGAGACACAGCCATCTTCGCAAAGCCCCTCTCCGCGAGGAGAGGGGTAGGGGTGAGGCGATAATACCGTGCGACAATTTTAAATGTAACCCAAGTTTATAGCAATTAAAAAATGCGGATAAGTTGCGCGTGGGCAGTATGTTGACAGCCCTGTTACCTTAAAAGGCTGCGGTGGATTTCTTGGTTTCCCGCATAATTTCATAAATTGCTTACTCCTTAGTTAAATTAATAAAAATCCCCATGCACAAGTGTATTTTTAGCTGCATTATTGCCCTGGTTTTGCTTTACGGGTGCAATAACCACCCCGGGCCGGCTTCTTCCGAGGTTGGTAATACAGATACATCCTTCAACGCCTTTAAAGAAAGGTTTATGGATGCCTACTGGAAGGCCAATCCGTCCTCGGCTATTTACATAGGGTATGGCAAATACTACGACACATTAAAGATTCCAGACAGTGCTGCATTTGCCGGGGATGTGCAATTCGCCAAGGATTATACTGACAGTCTGCAAGGGTTTAATTACGAAGCCCTAAGCGACAATAACAAGATTGATTATAAAATATTGGAAAACCAGTTTGCAAGCACGGTTTGGTATGTTGATACATTTAAACAACAACAATGGGACCCATCGGGATACAATATCGGCGGTGAATGCTATGAAATTATCTCTCGCAATTTTGCGCCTTTGAATGAAAGACTGAAAATTCTATCAAAACACCTACAGCATGCGGACGCATTTTACAATGCAGCATTAAAACAAATTAAGCAGCCAACCAAAGAGCATACCGACCTTGCCATCAAACAAAACGAAGGGTCGTTGGGTGTGTTTGATGCAGGTCTAACCGATTCTATAAAAGCATCGTCGTTAACACAGGCAGAAAAAGATACTTTACAGGCGCGGGTTGCATTAACAGTGTCATCCATAAAAAATTATGTGGCTGGTTTAACAAAAATACTGGCAGACAAAAGCCAAACATTCCGCGACTTTAGGATAGGGAAGGAATTATTTACGCAGAAATTCAAGTACGACCTGGTAACCGATATTACCGCAACAGATTTGTTTGACAAGGCTGAAGCGGCAAAAAATTATTACCATGCTGAATCGTACAAGTTGGCCGACCAGCTGTGGGCAAAATATTGCGGTGCCGTTGCAAAGCCAACAGACAGTTTGTTGCTTATAAAAACTGTGATAGATAAAATTGCATTGCACCATGCATCCCCACAACATTTATTGGACACCGCCAAAAAGCAGGTGCACGACCTGGAACATTTTATAGTGGCTAAAGACCTGTTTAATTACGACACCAGCTCGCCGTTGGAAGTTAGGATAATGCCTGCATTTGCTGCTGGGGTAACATTAGCGTCGGCAAGCGGTACCCCTGTTTACAGTAAAAAAGAAACAACATTTTATAATGTTGCCGACCTTACCCACCAGCCCGTGGCGCAGTCTGAAAGCTCGTTAAGGGAGTATAATGATTACACCTTGCAAATACTCTCCATTCACGAAGCTATGCCCGGCCATTGCCTGCAAAGCGTATACAGCAGCAACAAATCGCCGGATATTATACAGGCCGTATTTGGTAATGGTGCCACCATTGAAGGTTGGGCGGTATACTGTGAAAAAATGATGTTGGATAATGGTTGGGCAAACAACTCGCCTGAAATGTGGCTGATGTTTTACAAATGGTCATTACGTGAATGCTGTAATGTAATTGTTGATTATGGCATACAATGCCTTAATTATAGCAAGGCTGATGTAGTAAAGCTTTTGAAAAACGAGGCCTTTCAGGAAGACGCACAAATTGAGGAGAAATACCACCGTGCCACAGTATCGCAGGTACAGTTGTGCAGTTATTTCTCCGGTGCCACGGATATACTCGCATTGCGCGAAGCCTATAAAACCCAACAAGGCAGCCCATACACCCTCAAGGATTTTCACGAAAAATTCCTGAGTTACGGTGCCGCACCGGTAAAATTTATTCGTACACTCATGTTAAAAAAGTAAAGTAAAATAGTATGGCGTTTTTACAAAGCCTTAAAAACTTATTGAAGCCAGCACCCCAAAAATTAAAACGAGAAAGGGAACTGATGAAGCCATTTACGGGCAGGTACGACGACATGGGCATATTTACTTTTACCGGGGATGGTTTTACTATTACCCTTAAAGACGGCACCCATGCTATACAATGGCATAATGTGGAGAAGCTTACCGCATACAAAATTGACTTGATGACATATGATGAGATTTGTTTAAACATTGTAACCAATGATGGCAGCTTTACCATAACCGAGGAAACATCTGGCTGGTACCAGTTTGTTGAAAAAACTAAATTGGTTTTTACGGGTATTGATAAAGACTGGGATGCTACCATTGTGTACCCTTCATTTGCAACAAATCTTACTGTACTGTACGAAAAGCCTGCCAATGCTTGATTCCACCGATAACACAACAATAAACTATTGCTCACTAAGCGACCGTGTGAAATCAATTTTTATTGATACCTTTTTTATCATCATGGCAATGCTGCTGTTTTCTACAGTGCTTGACATGTTTAACGAACCGCCCGTATGGGCCAGGGTTGTAATGTTTATTGCAATATGGGTTTTATACGAGCCTTTTTGTGTGGCGTATGGTTGTACCATAGGCCAATATATTATGCATATACGCGTACGTAGCGCAAAGGACACTACAAAACCTATTCATATCGTGCTGTCGTATATCCGTTATATTATTAAGATATTATTAGGCTGGCTGTCATTCCTGTCACTTGCCTTCAACAAACAGCGGCAGGCTGTGCATGATGTGGCTGTGGAGAGTGTTATGATAAAAGTGTAACGAAATGCTGCTTATTGGTGTTGCAATTGTTCGCATTAATCATCACAAGTAACGTAAAAAGCGTTCCCTGTTTTCTAAAAAGGATTTGTATATCTGGTAGTGTTCTGTGTCCTCATAAGCCATTTCCTCAATGCCATTTTCATTTAAATAGTAAATGGTGCTATTGGGTATACCCATTAACACCGGTGAATGGGTGGCAATAATAAACTGTGCATCGGTATTGGAAGCCAACTGCATCAACAACGATATAAGCGAGAGTTGTTTCATAGGTGATAGGGATGCTTCAGGCTCGTCCAATACATATACGCCATTGCCATGAATACGGCTGCTTAATATCTGCAAAAAACCTTCCCCGTGCGATTTTTCTTCCAACTTGCCGTTGTACCGGCTTTCCAACTCGTTTACCTGCCCTTTCAACAGGCCTTGTGCCAGTACCAGCCCATGCCCGCGCAGGTATTCTTCCATTTCCTTCAATTCATTGCCCAGCCCGCTTTTAAGCATTTGTATGCTGCGTACAAAACCAATATAATCTTCCGCACGAAAAAACATGCCATTATGGGTTTTGTTTCGCCAATAAACATTCACATAATCAAACAATTCTCGGGATGGGTCAAAGGTGCTGTCGGTAACCGTGCTAGTGCTGCTGATAGTGGGCAGTTTTAATTTATAACCGATAGCCTCCAACAGCGTAGATTTTCCGCAACCGTTATCGCCCGCAATAATCACCACCGGCTTGCCAAAATCCAGCGTGAAGGGCTTTTTAAACACCGGCAGCGTAAAGGGAAATGTGCTTCCCCCTCGCGTGCTGATAGTTATTTTGCTAATGTGCTTCACAATGCTAAAGTAAGGCAAATCGTGAAACGTCAATCGTGAATAAGCCCGGTTAAACGCTCCCTCTTGTGTGAGCCTTTGTATGACAATGAAGCCTAACTGCTTCCGCAAAGCAATCTTGCCAGAGATCTGCGATCTGTTATGCCGTCAAAGTTGCAATATTCACGTTTCACGATTGACGATTCACGACCAACCCTACCACGGTATCACCCCTTCCTCCCCAAAAAATCCCCCTGTCGGGCCTTCGTTGCCTATTGTTGCAAATTGCACAATGGGTGTTGCGGCTGCAGCAACGGTTTTGTAACCTCGGTGCTGGTTAAAATCGGTGGCGGTATAGCCTGGGTCAACGGCATTTACTTTAAAACCCAGGTCTTTCAATTCATACGCCAGCGCAACGGTATAGGCGTTAAGTGCTGTTTTAGACGGGCCGTAGGCCGCACTCTTAAAAGCTGAGTATTCCCAATTCCAGTCGCTGTGTTTGGTAAGCGAGCCAAGGCCGCTGGTTACATTTACAATACGCGGTGCGGGTGATAATTTTAATAAGGGAAGAAATACTTGCGTAACCTGTATTACGCCAAAGAAATTGGTTTTAAAAACGTTCAAAATGTCCTTCACCGGGTAAGCTGACGGCGGTTGGGGCATGCCCCCGCTGATGCCTGCATTATTTATTAAAACATCCAACGAAGTAATCTGTGCTGCTAGGTTAGTGTAAGCGCCCTGTATGGAGGCCTCGTCTGTTACATCCATCTGCACAAAAGCAATGTTGTTAAAGCCTTCTACCTGTAGTTTTTGTAAAGCCTCCTGCCCTCGGTTTGCATCCCTTGCCGTAATAAATACCTGGTAACCCAGTTGTGCCATTTGCCTGGCGGTTTCATAGCCAATACTTTTATTGGCGCCTGTTATTAGTACTGTTTTCATAAGGCAAAGTTACCCATGGGCTATGCGCGGGTAAATGGACTCAGAGTGTTTTCAATGGTACTTTTCGTGGGTTTGCTGCCTAAACTCCAAAGGCGTCATGCCCGCATGCTTTTTAAAGGTGCGGTTAAAATAAGCCGCGTCTTCAAAACCGAGCTGGTAACCAATTTCCTTAACCGACATATCCGAATGGAACAATAACCGCTTGGCTTCCATCATAATACGTTCCTGTATCATGTCGGTAACGGTTTTGCCTGTGTGATGCTTTACCGCACTGTTAAGGTGGCCTGTAGTTATATGCAGGGCATCCGCATAGTCGCCGGCATGGTGTAGTTGGGCATATTTTTCACCCAACAATGCGCTAAACTGCATAAACAAAGCCTGCTGTTTTACGCCATTGTTATCGTTGCTGAACAGCTTTGAGTATATGCGGCTTAGGTAGACTAAATATATTTTTACATAGGATTGCAATACTGTTTGCGTGTGTGCCTTAGGCACCAGCCATTCCTGTAACATCAGCTCAAATAAATGGTCTAAAAAATCCTCTTCTTCGGCAGTTAACGCTATTGCATGTTTTAAGCCGTTGTTTTGTATAATGGGCAACTGCTTAATGGTTTCATCGTTGCACAGTGTTATAAATTCCTCGCTAAAAGCAATAAGCGAACCCACCGTTTGCGACTCCCTTTCCTTTACATGTATTTGGTGTGGCAAGGTAAAATACAAGTGGTGTGGCTGCACCTGGTAGCTTAAAAAATCAACCCAATGGCGGCTATTCCCCTTTTTAACCAGAAAGAAAAAATAATAATCTTTCCGGTGGGGGGAAAACATTTGTTCTGTTAACACATCACTTGTACCACACACTTTTTTAATAACAAATTGTGCGTTTGTGTTGTTAGTAACCTCGCTTAACGGATAGCGGGGGATGGCCGCGTTGTTATTGTTATTCATACTTCACAAAATCATTAAGTGTAATATTCACCATCCCATGGTGGTTGGAATGAGATAGTGGAACTAGGTTGCAATACAATGGATGTTGAATTGCCATCAGCCAAAAGACCAAAAATAACGCCATCAATCAATGTTTGAAAGAGAGATATTTTAATGTCGCAATACTTTACTTTCCCTAAGGTGTTAATCATATCCCCAAGCTTTTTGGCCATTAGTTGGTTATCGCATTCAGCGGTTGCGCCTGCAAACCAGTAGTCGGTACCCAAATGTCTGCCCCACCTATTAAACTTATGCAGCAAAATGTATTCTTTTCTAAATAACCTCCAGTCTTCCCCTTGCTTAATTTCATGGTAAGGCTTTGAAAAGACGAATGTTTCATATGCCCAAAAACGAAGCCCCCTACTGGTTTTGCCAAGGTAGTGGGTTGGGTAATCTTCCATCCGTTTTATAAGTATTTTAGTTGGCAGTGGCATTTATGCAAAATTGCGAATGCGCAGTGAGTTTTTTAGAATTTTCTTTAGCATCACTTTCGGGACGGTTCGAGGGCGTTTGGGATAGTCAAACTTTTTCATTTACGGTAATGATAAAAATTCCCTCTACCTTTGTAATTAAACTAATAAAGGAGGGCTTTTTTGATGCCTTTAAACAAATTTTAAGGCAAAAAATTAGTTAGTCATATTATTTTTTTGAAATTTTTTTATATTTGTGTTACTGCAACGCTGCACTAAATATGTGGCGTTGTATTTTTTTTATCTCTAATTAAACCGGAAGGATCATGAGTGACGTAATGTATGTTTCGAAAGAGGCATTCGACAGAATGAAAGAAGAAATGCACCGGCTGAAAACAATAGAGCGGCCCGCCGCCTCACGGGCCATAGCTGAAGCCCGGGAAAAAGGTGACTTGAAGGAAAATGCTGAATACGATGCAGCCAAAGAACACCAAGGCATACTGGAGGCCAAGATGGCGCAACTGGAAGGCCAGATTGCCATAGCGCGCGTGGTAGATGCAAGCACTATTGATACAAGCAAGGTATCCATATTAACAAAGGTTACCATAACCAATGTCGCCACCAAAAAAACGGTTACCTACCAAATAGTGGGCGAAACGGAGGCCGACCTTAAGGCTGGTAAAATATCAGTGGGTTCGCCTATTGGCAGGGGCTTGCTTGGTAAGGTAAAGGGTGATGTGGCAGAAGTTACAGCACCAACCGGCCTTATAAAGTTTAAAATTGAAAATATAACAGTATAAGTGTTACCAACGCCGGTAAAAAGCTGCCTATTATTGTGGGGCAGCTTTTTTGTTGTGCGTAAATGGTGCCTGGAATAATATTATAGTACTCGCTGCTACCTTTGGGCCGGTATAAAACAGCAATTATGGCATATAACGTTGCACAAATAAATGTAGGCAGGATAGTGGGTAGCACCATGGCCCACCCTGTAATGAAGGAATTTGTTGACCAGCTTGACGCGATTAATGCTTTGGCTGAACAAAGCGAGGGTTTTGTGTGGCGCCTAAAAGCCGACAATGGCAATGCAACTGAATTTAACCCTTATAACGACGAAAGGATTATTGTAAACTTTAGTGTATGGGAATCAGTTGAGCAACTAAAGGCATATGTATATAACTCTGCACATACCGGAGTAATGCGTGACAGAAAGAAGTGGTTTGAAAAGTTTGGCAAGCCCTATTACACCTTATGGTATGTGGAAAAGGGCACTATCCCTACTGTTGGCGAAGCCGTTAAGCGGCTGGAACATCTACAACAAAATGGCTGTAGCAGTTACGCCTTTGATTTTTCGAATGTTTTTCAAGCTCCGTAAGCCACTTGGTTTGCCTCGAATTTAGTACCAATTGTTATCCGCCGTTGTTGGTGTTTTCACCAACAACGATTATATCGGATTGATAATACAAGGGAGTAGAACTATGTTGGTGAAAACACCAACATAGGCGAGCAGACCCAATAGGGTATGTTATTCTTACTTAACTGTTATGTAAATTGTTTTGCTGCCCGCTCTGCCGGAAGCAGTTAAGCCTTGTAATACTACGGCATAACTACCGGGCACATCCGATGTATAAAAGCTGGCCTGCGTTTTTCCTGTAGCTTCTTCGGTTTTTATATTGGGTAACCATTGTAGCACATCCCTAAAGTCAGGAAGCCTGCTGTTTACTTCCTTTGGTGTATCGTACTTGGGTGTGTAAAATTCGCGTTGTAGTTGCATGCCTTGGTATTCCAGTACAAGAGAGGCCGGATCAAGCTGAATGCCATCTAAATCGCCGTTGTAGGTAGTGTAGTTAACAATTCCGTAGAATATGTTTGCCCCCAGGTAGTATTTTTTAGCAACCACATCCATTTTGCGAATTTTTAGTGGGTTGAAACTTATTACCGTATCCATGTTAAAGAAAGGCACACCGTCGGCCAGTACTAAAGGATTATCGTCAAAATAAATGTTATTGGAGCTGTCTGCAATTTTAAGCAGGTAATCATCCCGGTGCCTGCGCACGGCTACTTCGGGCACGTACTCGCGTAATACTTCTTCCATTGTGGTAAACCGCGTATAATCATCCAGCAGGTAGCTTGCAGAAGGCCTGCCATAAAATGGCAACGTATCAACATCAGGGGCATAAAACTGCTTGTATTTTTCGCTGTAGTAGGCATTTTGCACTTGGGTGTTTATACTGTGTTGCACAAGCAGGTTCTGCATGTCTTCCGAAACATTCAACCCGGTAATTTGGGAAGATGAATATTTTTCAGAAAAAGGATTTATGATATCAATTCGGTAAATACTGTCTTGTAGCTGGTTTGTTTGCAGTATAATAGCATCCCCGCCTATAAAATCTATCACATTAAACTGTACAATGCCATTGGCCTTGCTTTTTGCAATTGCGAATTTGAACGTTTTACCCGGCGCTGAAAGATAGGCAACGATGTTCTCCGCAGGTTGCCCTGTTTTTTTGTTGGTTATCCTTGCCGTTACAATATGGCCTTCATATTCTGGTAAGTATTCTAAGGCAGCAGTTTTATTCTGTTTTATATCATCCCAATTATAGCGGCTCCATCCATGGGTAAGCATCAGGTTGTCCAAAGCTTCGTTACTAACAGCATCATTATTGGTAAAGTAATAATCGGGCTGTTCAATGGTACCTCGTAAATCTGAATTCAACAATAAGTAAGCAGCAATGCCTGTTTCATTAAAGTGCTGCAACGAATCAAGCCGGTAAACGCTCATTGACATATCTGCCGTTTGTGGTACGCTGCTTTCATCCTTGGCTTCAACATCAACAGTAATTTTTTTCCTTTCCGCATATTCTTGTTGCGCTGTCTTGGCATCTATTACTAACTGTTGCTTTGGTTTATTAAAATAAAGCCGTTCGCATACGGGCTGCGACTCGTCATTAAAAATTGTAAAATGGGCAATGCCATCTGCAAGCTGTGTTTTGTCAACCGCAAACACTGCCTTACCCGACTGTAGTTGTTTGGCAAATGCCAATTTAATATCCGTGCCGGATGTTACCAGCAAGTACACGTTGGAATACTGACTTGATGAATTTACATTAAGGGATACTTGGTTGACGGTTTGCTGTAGGTTTACAACATACCCCTGATTGTATACAATAGGTAGGGCCTGCTTAAAGGTTTGGCCGCCAATGGTAACAATAGCGGTATAGGTATTGGATGCAAGTGGTGAAAGACTAAAGCTGCCGATACCAAACTTGAGTGTTTTAAAAGTTGACACGCTGTTGCCATTTTGGTCTTGCACATTTCCGCTGCAATCCATCCCTTTGCCATACTTATCAACTACCCTGAAGCCTATTTTACTCTGGATGCCATTAACGAGGTTACCGCCTTCTGGAAAAAAACGTATCTCATATTTATAAGTGTCCTTACCCGGTTTACGGGCAAGGTTTTTTAACGTGTTGATTATGGTTATGTTTTGTGAGAAATACAGGTCTGGGCTAAAGTTTTTCATCCAACTGGTATAGGCCCTCACATGAAAGTTTCCTGAGTGTACGGAAGCTGGTAGTTGAAAGGAGCCAGTGCCGCTGCCGGATGTTAGTTTTATCTTCGCCTGTAACACGGGCTTTTTATCAGCATCCAGCAACTCAACATAGGCAACCTTGCTAAGCTGAGAAGGTTTGTTGGTGGATGCATCAACCGCATACGCTTTAAACCAAATTATTTCCCCAGCTGTAAAAAAGCTTTTGTCTACATGTAGATAAATTTTTTCCTGTGCACCCTGCTGGTAATTGGTAAACTGTTTTTGCAAGTTACTCAGCACTGCATCGTTTTGCGCATAGGTATACGCTGAAGTTAAAAAGTAAAAACTGCAAAGCAGTAACAAACGCTGGCAGTTATTCGCCATTGTAGCTTTATATCGTTGTGGCATTTTGCTCATGTTAATAATATTTTATGGCCAAAATGAGGGTTTTGTTGTTACACCGCCTTGTAACCTACAGTCAACACAATCTGGCGGGGCTGCATAATAAGGCCCAAGCGGTGTAACCAAATCAATTGGTATATCGTTACCCCTTAACACATCGGCCATTGAGTTAGCATCCGTTACGTGTATTGTATCACAAATTGAATATGGCCCCGGTGGGTACAGCCAGTTATTTACTTGGGCTTTATAAATATAAATCCTTTGTTGTACAGTGGAGGAAGCTGATATAAAACCTATCACTTGCTCGGAAGGATTCGTTTTTGAATGGATGTTTCCAGTTATTTGCGACGGTTGGGCATCAAATAAGCTGCCCAACTGCTCTGTGTTTTTACTAAGGTTATCCCAATAATTGTATCCATCCTCAGGCAATGCATGTTGCTTAACCAAAATGCTATATATGTAGCCTATTTTTGGTGATGAAGTAGGGATAAACATTATTTCCTTTTTATACACCACATCGTTGGAAAGTTTTTTTGTAGACTCGATCACAATGTTGGAGGATGGTATTGTATGCCAGCAAAAGAAGATTAAGCTGTCCAAATTCCTTTGTACAATGGCATTGTTTTCCACTTTATATAAAGATAGAAACGGCGCATAATATTCCCAGGTTTCGGAATATTCCCATTTATAAAATTTAGTATTGTTTTGGGCATCATGGGTATTGGCGTATATGTGTACGCCATCATTGTGCTGCTCCCAATTAATGCTGTCAATTAAAGGAGTTTTCTTAAACGGTGTATAATCTGAATAATATTGGTCGTTTGAGAGGGTTAAAATAGACAGTCTATATTGTTCAGTGCCGGAGCCAGCGGGAATGTTGGCGATGCCGTAAGCGCCATTGCCAAGTTCTTGCAGAGGATAATTAGCACCAGCATCCGTTTGCACTACTACTTGGGCACCTGTTTCGTATGCGGTAACGGAACTATCGCTTAATGTTTTTGAACGGGACAATGTTATGACTGTTGAATCCTGCCCTACAGTTATGTTGCCCTCCACAACCAAAATATTTGAATTTTTTGAAACGCCTGAGGGCAGTACATAAGGCTCTTTACAACTAAAAGCAAAGAGCATGAGAAAAAAGGCTGCTATATAAAAAATGGAACGCCTCATCAGTATTAGAATTTGAAATTATACGTTATAAAAGGTATCGCTGTGCCAAATATTGACAGTTTGTAGCCGTTTACCCGCCCATTTTCTGATGTGAAATAAACAGAATAAGGGTTCTTGTTTCCGCTGATATTATAAACGCCAAGTGTCCAAGAACTGTGTGCAAGCATTTTTATTTTATGGCTGCCCTCAATATTCATAGAAAAATCTGTGCGGAAGTAATCTGGTATCCGGTATTGGTTTCTGTCGGAATAAAGTACCCTATACGAACCTCCATAGTAGTATTCGCCAATTGGCAGGGTAATGGGCCTGCCGGTACTGTAGATTACATTAAGCGACACGCTAAAGCGGTGGGAAAACCGGTAGTTGCCAATAAAGTTAAACACATGCGGTTTGTCAAAATCGCTTGGATAATATTTGCCTTTGTTTACCGGCTGGGTAACAAGTGGGTCGTCAGTTTTTAACATGGTGCGGCTATAAGTATAGCTTACCCAGCCATTTAGTTTGCCAGCTGTTTTCTTTACCATAAACTCAGCTCCATAGGCATAACCTTTTGAATTTACCACGTCTGTTTCAATATGTGGGTTAAGTACTAATTGGGCTCCACTTTTGTAGTCCAGGTAGTTATTAAGCCGCTTGTAATATACCTCAACAGATGTTTCAATGGTGTTTGATTTAAGGTTTTTGTAATAGCCCAGCGAAAGCTGGTCGCCTATTTGCGGTTTAATATAGGAGTCGCTAAGTTTCCAAATATCTGTTGGCGAAATGGCTGTTGTGTTAGACAACATATGGATGTACTGCCTAAGCGTATTATAACTAAGCTTTATTGAACTGTTGTCGCTTATGGAATACCGGCCAGATACGCGTATTTCAGGCCCTTGGTACGTTTTAATTACTTTGCCGGAAGAATAATTTACGGTGTCTACAATATTCGCCACTTCCCTTGGCTGGCCGGGCGCGTAACCGTATACCTGCTGAGCACCAAGGTAATTGAAAATAGAGTATCGCAGACCGGCACTCACAGAAAATTTAGAACTAATATCGTATTTGTCGCCTAAATATAAGGCCGATTCTAATGCTTTTTCTGACTGGAGCACTGTTGGTACCACCAACGACTGTTTGTCGTTCGGCTGGTACGAACCGGGTTGCAGTTTGTATAGAATAGATGTTAAGCCGAAGTCGACCGTGTTTTTGTTATTTGCGGCATAATTAAAATCCGCCCTAAAGGTTGACTGGTTAACTGTAAACGCAAACTTGTAAGCGTTAACAGGGTTAAGCGTGCTTGAAATAGCAAATTGGTAATTATCAATGCCGGCGGTAAACACGCCGTACATCTTATTATTAAAAATATGTTTTAATTTAATGTTGGCGTTTTTGTTATTGTAGTTGTAGGTGGTATCGCTGTTTAGCCTAAACTTATCCTGGCTGATATAGCCGGTTACGTACAGGTGGTTTTTGGCATTAAACTCGTGGCTTAAAATAAGGTTGGCATCATAAAAGGAGGCACTGCTGTTATGATATTCTTGGTTGTCTGGTATCTGCTTCAGTATCCAGTCTGAATAGGTAGTTCGGCCTCCGATAATGATGGATGTTTTGCCACTGTCAATCGGGCCTTCCAGTGTAAGGCGGCTTGTAAGCGGGCCTATGCCGCCAGACCCTGCAAATTTTTTCATGTTACCCTCGCGGCTGCTAACATCCAGTACAGATGCAAGGCGTCCGCCGTATTTTTCGGGAATGCTGCTTTTGTATAATTCAACATCTTTAACCACATCGGGGTTGAATGCGGAGAAAAAGCCAAAGAAATGCGATGGGTTATAAATGGTTGCATCGCTAAACAGGATAAGGTTTTCATCGGCGGCACCACCACGCACATTAAACCCAGTACTGCTCTCCCCTGCGGATGTAACACCGGGTAAGGTTAATACAACCCTTAGCACATCGGCCTCACCAAAGGCAGTTGGCACCTGCTTAATGTTCTTCATGGTAATTTTTTGTACTCCCATGTTAACGCTCTTAACGTTTATTGTTTTATCCGCGCTAACTATCACGCGCTTTAAGGATGGTACATATTCATACAGATCCACGTTAAGCTTGCCGTTTGCATATAACATCACTTGCCTTTTGGTATCGTTCATACCTATGCTGCTCATAAGCAGCACATGCCTGCCTTTTGGCAGCGCAAGGGAGAAATAGCCAAACTGGTCGGTTACGGTGCCATATTTTTTGTCATCAGTATATACGTTTGCACCTATCACTGTTTCGCCGCTTTTTGCGTCTCGTACATAGCCGGTAATTACAGCTTCCCCTTGGGTTAGGTTATTGGTTTTAATGCCAATTTCAAACAACTTGTTTTCTAACGACGATTTTAGCCTGTTTGCACTGGTTTCTTTTTCATAATCTGTCGGCTCATTTACGGCAAAACCCGTTGTATCCCTAACCTTTTTATTGCCAAAAAAATCAGGTGGCAAACTGGTGAATATTTCCACTTGCTTGGTAATAAAAACCCGGTTATTGTCATCTATACTAAACCGCAGGCCTGTATTTTTTAACACAGCATTTAGTAACTCACCCAGTGTTTCCTGCGTTGCCCGGTGGGTAATTTTTAAACTGTCGGTTTGGGTTGAGTCGTAGTAAAAATGGCAGCCCGTTTGCATTTCGGTTTCTTGCACAAACTGGTTAAAAGGCACATCTATAAAATTACCGGTAACAGTTTTTTTATCCTGTGCAAGGGTGGGATTGGCAAAGGCTGCAATGGCGCAAAAAGCAAGCAGGTAATGGCGTAAGCAATGCATAATTTTAATGCGTTAGTTTATCGTAATATTCAGCCATTTTTACTATGGCGTTTTCTGGGTCTTTTCTGTAACTAATGTCGTTTTGCCTAATGTATTTTGCAATTTCTTTTTTCTTGGTTTTAAATACATTTAAAACGGCATTTTTCCCGTTTACTTCGTAAAAAGTATTGTTCTTATAAATAAAGTAATGGTTGTTTTCTACAAAGCTTTTCTCAAAAGTGCGTGGGTCTTCATATACTGTCTTCTGCCTTTTTGCGTACACAGCAGTTGTACCATTGTACAGGCGGTCATAAAAACCGTCATTGATAACTTTATTGCTACTGTCGGGCGTAAGATGTATAAAAGTATGGCCGAGTAGGGTGAAATAGTTTATTTTTTCATTCACCAGCGTTATGAATACGCCTTGCCCAAACTCCCTTACAACAACACTTTCTGAGGATGTTTCATAAATCAGGCTTACGTTGGCGTATAAGGTGCCGTTGTAAAAAACATCACCGCTTTGCTGGCCCCCGTCCATAAAATAAGGGGTTCCCTTTATACGCTGGTCGTACATGATATATTCCGAGCCATTGTATAATCCGGCATTGTCATTAATGCTGTTGTAAAAAAGGCTAATCACTTTTTGTTTGGGGGCTTCGTCATTAGCAAGTGGCCCGGTTTGCGCCAACGCCACGCCAGGCCAAAGCATGGCAGAACAAATACTTATAGAAATGTATTTTTTCTTCATATATGACAGTTAAGTCTGGCAAAAGGTATATACTAAGGGGTATCGCAGTTATGAAAGATGGCAATCATGCATCAAGCAAGCATAAACTAACTTTTTGGCACAACAGTTTGGTTTTAGGCGGTTTAAGCCCGTTGGGTAAAAATAGGAAAATAAATTACAAACCGGTTAATTTTTTATTATACACTGGTAACTGGTTGTTTGTACGGCAGTTTTTTTTACTTTAGCGCCCAATATAACTAAACATATAATATGTCAACCTCACATCAAATTGAACAGGACGGAGATACAAGTAAATTTACCGTTACAGCTTTTCTTGCATTTGTAGTTGTATTTGCGTTTGTATTGCTAATGTCGCAATGCCATGGGGATTTTAAGCCATTGGTATCTGGTGAAGGCAGTACAGCCGCTGCCCAAAAATAGACCTTTTAATTTATTGTAGCAGGGACTTTGCAATGGCAGCCCATTCCTCATCCAATGTAACTGTGGGGCGTGTTTTACCTGCCCGGCGGTACCAATAATCTGCGTTCCAAATATCACCCTCCTTCCGGTGTAGGTAGGCGTGTACCCAACAGCATTGTTTGTCGCTTGCACTGTCAATTAAGTTGTGGGCTGCCTGCCAGTCACCTTTACCATCATACCAAATGGCTACTAAGTAATCTGGTAACCCGGTTGGCGGGTTGTTTTCCTCCAAGCTTTTTAAAAATTCAGTAAAATTCATAATGTGTTTTTTTACGTCAATCGTGAAACGTGAGTCGTGAATGGTGTGTTTCATTGAATTAGCAACCTGAGTGACGAAATAATTTTTTTCTTATCTCTTTAAGACCACTTTTCATTCCAATATAGCTTAGACACGATTGTCGAAAGGTAATGACTGCCAATTTTAGCACCATTCGTGTTTCACGATTCACGTTTTTCTATCCTATCATAAAACCCGCCAAAATTATTCAGCCGTACACCTTCTTCTTGAAAGAATTTTCCTGGAAACCCAAGGTCTATAGCACTGGCCGCATCAAGCTTCTGCAAATCATCGGCTGGTATTTCTACATCTACTGTTTTTAGGTTTTCCAGCAACTGGCCAACCTTGGTTGCCCCCACAACCGGTATGCTCGAAAAGCCTTGCTGCATGGTCCATTTCAGTGCCACGTGGGATGGTTCCACGCCTAATTTTTCTGCAATGGCCACTACCTCTTTGGTAATACCCACACTTGTGTCGTTAAGGCGGTTACTGCCGGGTTTTATCCTGCCCGTGTTCCCACGTAAATATTTGCCGGTTAAGGCTCCGCCCGCCAAAGGTGCCCATGGTATAAGCGTCATGCCAAAATGTTTGGCCATGGGTATAAGGTCGCGTTCGGGGGTGCGTTGTATTAAGCTGTATTCAACCTGTAAAGCAATAAATTGGCTCCATCCCATCAATTCCGCCAAGGTGTTGCCTTTTGAAACAATCCAAGCGGGGGTGTCACTTATGGCAATATAATTCACTTTGCCCTGCCTAACAAGGTCGTCCAAACCGCGCAATATTTCATCAATGGGGGTAAGGTCGTCCCAAATATGCAGATATAATACATCAATAAAATCAGTCTGTAATCTTTTAAGGCTTTCCTCCACGCTCCGCATCATATTCTTGCGGTTATTGCCACTTGCGTTGGGGTTGGTTTGATTGTCTTTTAAGGAGTATTTGGTGGCAATTACAAAATAATCCCTGTCGCGGGGGCTTACAAACTCACCAATTATTTTTTCACTCGTACCCAATTTATAAATGTTGGCAGTATCCAAAAAGTTGCCGCCTGCCGCTGCAAAAGCGTCCATAATGGCAAAGCTTGTCTCCTTATCTGCACCCCATCCTGCTTCTGTGCCAAAACCCATAGTACCGAGGCATAATTCGGATACTTTTAAGCCGCTTCTTCCTAATAATTTGTATTGCATGGTTAATTTTATTTTGATATACTCATTTCGACCGTTTGGTAGATACTTGGCCAATCGGCAGCCCGAAACCATCCCATCGCCAAACGCCTGGCAAAGCTATGAAAACACTAACAACCATTGAAGGATTACCTAAGTTGCTTTGCAGCAGCTTTTGTTTGAAAATTTGTTTCATCCAAAGGGCATGGCCCAATTTGAAAGTGTTAACCGCCTGCCTGTATAAACTGGCATGCCAGTAATTTGTATATTGCCGCGTAATGCAAAAGTTGCCGCAGCATATTACATATGAAATAGCCAAAATAAGTTTCGGCATTTACTTAGTTGATGAACTTCGGTCGCGCGGAGGCAAGGAATTTCCTACAGAAACCGATGTAAAAAAGATATTGCTGCGCGTTAACCCAGCCTGTTCTACCACAGAATTGCAAACTGCCAGACAGATATCCCGTTATTGCCAAACTGGTAAGAACTATCTTAAGGATGCCAAGGAAGAAACGCTGGATAAAGTGGCTAAAGCAATAAATGCGCCCATTGGCAGCTTTGCCACTTTTCGGGATAAGGTTAACCCCTTGCTGAAAGCATTCAAATATTATAGCCACTATGTGGAGCGTGCCGAAGCCTACCTTAAATTGGTGGAAGAACAAAACCAGGATGTTGCGAGTAAAATGTTCCGGGATATGTTTGAATGCGTGGGTGGCCAAAAGGCTTACCTGTCAATGATTAGTTACAATTTTGGGGAACTAAACAAGGAATTACCTGCCGTAAGTTTTGGTGCTGAAAGCGATTTACGCACTGAACGTATAGTTCGCAGCCTGTTTGACAACTTCAATTTGCCGGCACCGCAATACCTACCTGAAAATGCCTTTTTTTCATTGTTGCATGCCCAGGCCGCTAAAACAACTTATATCGCCATTGGCCTTTTTGGCAACAGGCTTACCGAATGGCTGAATGTTAATGGTTGCCTTGGGCCGGTGTTACAAATATTACCGGCTGAAAAATGTATTCTGATAAATGGCACACATTATTTCGCCAACCGTGAAGAAGGTACCGATTACGCTTTGTTTTGCAAATACCGGTTGGGTAATGGCAGTACGGTAATAATAATCGGTGGTATTGAAGGGGTTGGCACCCAGTGCCTAGGCGAATACTTACAACAAAACTGGCATATAATGAATGCCCTGATTGATGGAAAAGACAATGTGATTCTGTTGTATAAAACATCCGGTGATGTTGTTCTTTTAGAAAAGGCCTTGTAGCAACCTTTATAATTGCATGTATCGGTTTTAAATATCAGGCACTTTTTAACTACTGGTTGTACAGCTTATTTTGCCGTACAAACTGTAAGTGCGGCCACCTGCAAAACAAAATAACTAGGCAATATTTTAAATGTTTATTTTAGTTTTAAATAAACATCGTTAACAATGAATTTTATAGGCAATGTACTCTGGTTAATATTCGGTGGCTTTTTTTCCGCCCTGGGCTATTTATTTGGTGGCCTGTTGTTATGCTTTACTGTTATTGGCATACCATGGGGCATACAGTGTTTTAAAATAGCGGGGCTGGTGTTGATGCCTTTTGGACGAAGGGTGGTTAGCAGCCCCGGCGGCGTTGGATGCCTTAACTTGTTTTGCAATATTATTTGGCTGTTCACAGGCGGGCTGTGGACAGCAGCTGTGCATCTTGGGTTTGCAATATTGCTGGCAATAACCATAATAGGTATCCCCTTTGCAAAGCAGCATATTAAACTGATGGAACTTTCGCTAATGCCTTTTGGCAAAGAGGTGATATAAAACAGGCGCTGAAAGATAATGCAGGTTTGTTGGGGCTAACTAATTGAACGCTCCAACTTTAATAAAACAAACAGCATACCATGTTTAATAAATTACGGACCGTTATTTACCACGTAAAAAACTTAGACGAGGCCAAGCAGTGGTACCAACAAATTACTGGTGTAACGCCCTATTTCGACGAGCCGTTTTATGTCGGTTTCGACATAAACGGCTTCGAGTTGGGTCTTGACCCAGATGAAAGTGGCGTAACCGCCGGTAACCAGTCAGTAGCCTATTGGGCCGTAAACGACATTAATGCAGTGGTACAAAAGCTTTTAGAGGCAGGCGCTACGATAATAACGGATGTACAAAATGTTGGCGGCACTATACAAACCGCTGTGGTTGCCGACCCTTTTGGCAACGCCATTGGTTTGATTGAAGGGGCATGAGCGAGTTACAAGTTTCAGGTTACTTGTTGCAAGTTGCAGGGTTTAGCAACCATAAATGATATTATTTATCACAAATATGTATAGCCATTCGCTTCGATGTATTCACCCGTAACCAGTATCCGGTAACCTGTAACCCGTTACTTCACTTCCTGCATATCAACCAACTTTCGGTAAATACCGTTTTTTTCTATCAGCTCATCGTGCGTTCCGCGTTCGGCAATCTCACCTTTTTGCAAAACAATTATTTCATCGGCGTGGCGCACGGTTGACAGCCGGTGGGCGATAACAATAGAGGTTCTGTTCTGCATCATTTTATTAATGGCATCCTGCACCAGGCGCTCGCTTTCTGTATCTAGGGATGATGTGGCTTCGTCCAAAATAAGTATCGGGGGGTTCTTTAACACAGCCCTTGCTATGGTTAACCTCTGCCTTTCACCGCCGCTCAATTTACTACCCCGGTCGCCTATATTGCTTTCAAAGCCACCCTCTTTTTGAATAATAAAATCGTAGGCGTTTGCCACTTTGGCGGCATCTACAATTTTTTCGTGTGCAATATCAAACTGGCCCAAAGCTATATTGGCGGCAATGGTATCGTTAAACAATATGGGTTCCTGCGTAACAATACCCATTTGGGCGCGTACCGATGAGAGGGTATAGTCTTTTATATTTATGCCGTCTATCAGCAACTCACCGCCGGTTACATCGTGAAAACGGGGAACCAAGTCGGCCAGGGTGCTTTTACCTGCCCCACTGCTACCCACCAATGCAACTGTTTTGCCTTTTTCAATGGTTAGGTTGATATTTTTTAATATCACCTTATCATCATAGGCAAAGGTTACATTCCTAAACTCAATCCGGTTGCCGAAGGTTTGCAGGGTTTTTGCATCTGGCTTATCGTTAACGGTAAGGGGCACCTTTAAAATTTCCTCTATGCGTTCAATGGCTGCGCTTCCCCGCTGTGCGCTATAAAATGCAGTGGAAAGTGATTTTGCCGGGTTGATAATTTGGGTAAAAAGCAAAATGTAAGTAATAAAGCCCCCGGCATCCAATCCGCTGGCATGGCTTGATAAAACCATACTTCCGCCAAACCACAAAATGATACTCAATACAATCACTCCCAAAAACTCAGACATAGGCGAGGCTAGGTCGCGCCTGAAGTTCATTTTATTACGGATAAAATTTAGTGTGGTGTTAGTGCTTAAAAATTTACCCCCGATGAGTTTTTCGGCATTAAAAGCCTTAATAATGCGCAGACCTGTCAAGGTTTCATCCAAGATGGACATTAGTACACCCACCTGCTCCTGCGATTCTGTAGACTGCTTTTTTAGCGACCGGCTTACCCTGCCAATGATAAAACCCATTAACGGCAGTAAAACGAGAAGGAACAGCGATAGTTTCGCACTTATAAAAATTAGTCCGCCAAGGTAAATAATAATGGTTAATGGTTGGGTTATCAGCCCCTCTAGCGTACTCAATACACTCCATTCAATCTCATTGGCATCGTTGCTCATACGGCTGATGATATCCCCTTTCCGTTGGTCTGTAAAAAAGCCGATAGGCAGGTCGAGGATCTTGGCGTATAAGTCGGCGCGCAGCTTTGTCATAACATAGTTGCGCATGGGCGAGAGTACCCTGAACGATAGGTAAGTGAATAAGTTTTTAAGAAAAACAGAAATGATGATGATGCCGCAAATGGCTCCCAAAGCATATTGTGGGCCGTTATGGCTGATGATGTAGCTTAGGTAATATTTAAGATAATTTAAAATACCGGCGGCACTCATCGTCCAAACCGGCTTTACTTTCACCAAATCATCTAATTTAAACAGTAACTGGAGAAATGGCGCCAGCATGGTTAACGATATGAGGGAGAAGCCTATAGAAAGTATAATGAACAGAATGTACAGTGCAATATTCCTCTTCTGGTTTCTTAAATAGAAAAGGATTCGTGAAAATCGCTTCATGTAATTGAATATATCCGTTTAAAACCTGCAAAGTAACTAATTTTGTACCCAATTAAATGTTAGAATATGGAGGAAGGCAAAAGGCAGCGCCAGGTGGCGGGAGTATTACAGGCAGAGTTTAACGATGTTTTTCACAGGCTGGGTTTAAATACTATTGACGGTGGAATGGTTTCCATTTCATCTGTTAAAGTAACCCCTGACTTATTGGAAGCCCGGATTTACCTAAGCCTTTTTAAGGTGGCGGACGCAAATATTGCCATGAAAAAAATTGAAGACAGGGCATGGGAAATAAAAAAGGAACTGGCAAACAGGGTAAAAAACCAATTGCGGCGCATACCCGTGTTGCACTTTTACCTTGATGACACGCTTGACTATGTGTTTAAGATGGAAGAATTGCTGAAAAGCGTAATTCCGCCAACAACTACCCCCTCCGCCCCCTAAAGGGGGAACTATGACGGAGGAGAACGGCAAGGCTATATAAGCGTATTAACTTTTCTTTTTTTAGCAGAATAAATTATGACCAAAGCCAACAATAAAATTAACCAGCTTGCAGTTCCCCCTTTAGGGGGCGGAGGGGGTTGTAGCGGAGGGGGTTTGACGGCCGGTGATCTGGAGGCTACATCATGAATTTCCTCTTTGCCTGGCGCTATTTCAAGTCAAAAAAATCTACCAATGCTATAAACATTATAGCGTGGATTAGCGTAATTGCTGTTGGTGTTGCCACGGCGGCGCTAATAGTGGTATTAAGTGTGTTTAATGGTTTTGAGAGCTTGGTAAAAAGCCTTTACGGGGATTTTTTTAGTGATATAAAAATTGTGCCTTCAAGCGGCAAGTTTATGAAAGTTACCCCTACAGAGATAAGAAAAATATCATCAATAACGGGGGTGGGTAAACTTAGTTTTGTAGTGGAAGAACGGGCATTGCTTGTAAATGGAGACTATACCAGTTTTATTTATTTAAAAGGGGTGGACGAGGGCTATACACAGGTTAACCGCCTATCGCAACATATTGTACGCGGTAAATACGATTTAGGTACTACCGACAATCCTAGTCTTGTATCCGGGGTTGGCATTGAAAATGCAGTAGGTGCAATACCACCAGGGGCAACGCCCGATAGTAGGGTACCCCCGCCGCTTGTGGTATACCTGCCAAACCGCAAAGCATCCAACTTTAACAACTTGGATGCCATGCACAGTTTTAACATTGATGCTGCCGGCACTTTTAGCGTTCAGCAGGAATTTGACGATAAGTATGCATTTACCAACCTTGGTTTTGTGCAGTATATGTTAGACTTGGCCCCCAATGAATTTACTGGTGTTGAGGTTGCCATACAAAAAGCAGATGACAGTAAAAAAATAAGAGACCAGCTTCAGCAAACATTAGGCAGTAGTTTTAGGGTACAAACAAGGTTAGAGCAAAACCAAAGCCTTTTTACCGCCATGCAGATAGAAAAATGGGTAATATTTGCGATACTAACCCTTATTTTAACAGTGGCGGCGTTCAATATGATTGGTGCCTTAACTATGCTGGTATTGGAAAAGCAAAAAGACATTGCTGTATTAAAGGCCATGGGTGCCAATGATGCCCGCATTATGAATATTTTTTTAAGTGAGGGCTTCTTATTATCGGGCATAGGTGGCTTTGGTGGTATGTTGCTGGCTTTTATTATTTGTATAGTGCAAATAAAATTTAAGCTGGTAAAATTGGGTGGGGGTACTTTTATTATTGATGCTTACCCAGTAAAAATGACCGTGCAGGATTTTGTGTTGGTAGCCCTTACCGTTATGCTTGTTGCTGTTTTAGCCGCCTGGATACCTTCCCGGAAGGCTGCCATTCAAACGTTCCCACTTAAAAGTTAGGTTGCCCATAAAAATGTAAAAAGGGCAAAACCCATATCTGGATTTTACCCTTTTGTGTATGCAAAAGCCCTTGCTTATTATTGAAACAATATCTCTTTTGTCTGTTCCTTTACCATTTCCCTCACAGTGACCGCAATTCCTTGGGCATCATAACCGCATTCCTTATGCAACTCCTTCAGGGTGCCGTGCTCCACCAGCCTATCGGGTATGCCTAATATTTTTACTTCAGCAGTGTAGTTATGTTGTGCCATAAACTCCAATACTGCGCTTCCGAAACCGCCCACCACCGTACCATCTTCCACGGTAATAACCTTGTTGTATTTACTAAAAACTTCATGCAGCATAGCCTCATCAATGGGCTTAACAAAGCGCATGTCGTAATGTGCTGGGTCCGTGCCGCCCGTGCGAAGTTCCCGAATGGCAGCGGTTACAAAATTACCAACATGGCCAACACTTAATATCGCCACATCCCTGCCGTCTTTTATCTTCCTACCCTTTCCTATGGTTATTTCCTCAAAGGGCTTCTTCCAATCTGGCATAACGCCTTCACCACGTGGGTAGCGTATTACAAACGGGTACTTATTCTTTTCTAACTGTGCCGTGTACATCAGGTTGCGCAACTCCTGCTCGTTCATGGGTGAACTGATAATCATATTTGGTATGCAGCGGAAAAACGCAATATCATAGGCCCCGTGGTGCGTAGGGCCATCTTCGCCTACCAACCCCGCCCTGTCAAGGCAAAACACCACCGGTAATTTTTGTATGGCCACATCATGCACAGCCTGGTCGAAAGACCGTTGCATAAAGGAGGAGTATATATTGCAGAAAACCCGCAGACCCTGCGTGGCAAGGCCTGCGCTTAGGGTAACCGCGTGCTGCTCGCAAATGCCCACGTCAATAGCACGGTTCGGCATTTTCTCCATCATAAATTTTAAAGACGAGCCGCTGGGCATCGCGGGAGTAATGCCAAAAATAGCCTCGTTTTTTTCAGCCAGCTCTATAATCGTGTGGCCGAAAACATCCTGGTATTTTGGTGGTTGTGGTGCATCATATTGTTTCTTAAATATTTCGCCGCTTACTTTGTCAAAAAGGCCGGGTGCATGCCACTTGGTTTGGTCTTTTTCGGCCAGGCTGTAGCCTTTGCCCTTAACGGTAATAATATGCAATAACTTGGGGCCCGGTATATCTTTCAGGTCTTTAAGCGTGTCCACTAATTTGGCAATATTATGGCCGTCAATCGGGCCGAAATAGCGCATTTGCAAAGCCTCAAATAGGTTGCTGCTTTTGCTTACCATTCCCTTTATGCTTGCCTCCATTTTACTGGCCATGCTCCTGCTAAAACGCTTGCCTTTTGGTAGTTTACCCAGTAGGTTCCATACCTCATCACGCATTTTATTGTACGTGTGGCTGGTTGTAATATCCGTCAAATATTCCTTAAGTGCACCCACATTGGGGTCAATGCTCATGCAGTTGTCGTTCAATATAACCAGCATGTCGGCATCCGCAACACCGGCGTGGTTAAGCGCTTCGAACGCCATACCGGCCGTCATAGCGCCGTCACCAATAATAGCAACGGATTTACGCTTCTCACCCTTATATTTTGCCGCAATAGCCATACCCAATGCCGCCGAAATAGAAGTTGAGGAGTGCCCCACGCCAAATGTATCATACTCGCTTTCGCTTCTTTTGGGAAAACCGCTTAAGCCGCCATATTTGCGGTTAGTAATAAAATTATCCCTGCGCCCGGTTAATATTTTGTGGCCGTATGCTTGGTGGCCAACATCCCACACAAGCTGGTCGTAAGGGGTATTGTATACGTAATGCAGTGCTACGCTCAACTCCACCACACCAAGACTCGCGGCAAAATGGCCGCCATGTACGCTCACAACGTCAATAATAAACTGGCGCAGTTCATCACAAACTTTGTGTAGTTGCTCCCGGCTTAGTTTTTTAAGGTCATCAGGAGAATCAATATTTTTAAGAAGGGGCCCCGGTGTAATTTCCATTAAAGCACTGTTTATTATGTAAAAATAGCGAATTTGCGGTTTCTTTGTATAAACGTCCAACACCAAAAAAGGTTGTCTTACTACGGTTTGGGTGTATTTTAATAAAGTTGGGGGCTTTTTTAAGCCAAATAGAAGCCCTATTTGCCATTAATCACATGAGTATCAATATTAGCACTATAATAACATATTTTTGTTAATACCATGATGAAGAAATTGTCAGCATATTGGGTGTGCCAAGTAATTGGGTGGTCGTTGTACGGGTTGTCTTTCTTTTTTTTGGCGAGGATTTTTGAACAGGAAATTACGCCGCTTTTCCGTAACCGAATTATCCTATGGCTTGTATTGGGTATTGTCTCAACCGACATTTTCCGCCGCGTTATCCACGCCAGAAAATTACTGCCGCCCCTACAGGGCAAGAAATGGATAGGGCTTTTTGTAATGGTTTTGCTGATTAATTTTCTGTACAGCTTTTCCACCACTATTATTGTTGAATTGATAAAACTGTACGACCCTAAAATAAAATCTTTTTCTAAACGGTTTTTGTACGAATTTTTTAATGACGGCTTCATTATTATATTTTGGACGGCTATTTATTATATTTGGCATTACATTGAGGCATCCCGTAAAACGGAGCTTGACAGGGTACAGTTGGAGAGTTTGGTAAAAGAACTGCAGTTAAAAACGATAAAGTCACATATAAACCCTCATTTTATTTTTAATGCGCTTAACAGTATACGTGCTTTGGTGGATGAAAATCCCGGACGGGCAAGAACGGCAATAACGGAGCTGAGCAATATATTACGCAGCAGCATGCAAGCGGAGAAATTGGAAACTGCACCATTGGAAAGGGAGCTGAATTTGGTGAAGGATTATTTGGGACTGGAGCATATACGTTTTGAAGACCGCCTGCAGGTGGAATACGAGATAGATGAGGATACCCTTGACCAGCAGGTGCCACCGATGATGTTACAAACGTTGGTGGAGAATGCCATTAAACATGGCATAAGCAAACATGTGGAAGGCGGGCGGATAAAAATTGTATCTGATTTTAGGGATGATATGCATGAGTTGCTGGTGCAGAACACCGGCCATATTGAGGGGGTGGTTAATACAGACGGTTTTGGTATTGCAAGCACCCAAAACAGGTTAAAACTGTTGTATGGCAACAAAGCAGCCTTTGAGATTAAAAATGTGAATGGCAATATGGTACAGGCAAAAGTAACAATACCGGTTAACCACGTTTAGGTTACAGGTAACGGATGCCAGTGAGAGAATGATAACAGAGTGGGTATGCGACATAATTTTTAAAGTATAACAAACTTTAATAACAAAAGCAAATACTTGTAACCAGAAACCAGTAACTGGAAACTTTTAATTATAAACTACAAACTGTTAATATATGCCGATTAAAGCGATAATTATTGATGATGAACGCTTAGCGAGGAACGAGTTGAAAAAGCTATTGCTAGAGCATGGTGATATTGAGGTGATTGACGAGGCAGCCAATGTAGATGAAGGGATAGAAAAAATAGAGCTGCAGAACCCCGACCTTATTTTTCTGGATATACAAATGCCAGGCAAAACCGGTTTTGACCTATTGGCAGAATTGGAGCGAGCACCCCATGTAATTTTTACCACGGCGTACGATGAATATGCGCTTAAAGCATTTGAAGTAAATGCACTGGATTACCTGCTGAAACCGATAGAGCCGAAGCGCATTGCAGACGCAATACACAAACTGCAATACGAAATAAGCAAGGAAAATGCGGGCGTTAACGGCATAAATCGCGGCCCTCTAACCGAATTAGACCAAGTGTTTGTGAAAGACGGCGAGCGTTGCTGGTTTGTAAAACTGGGCGAGATACGCCTGTTTGAAAGCGTAGGCAACTATGCCAAGGTGTTTTTTAGCACCAATAAGCCTTTGATATTAAAATCGCTTAACGCGCTGGAAGAAAGATTGGACGAGCGTATGTTCTTCCGGGCCAACCGCAAGCATATCATAAACCTGCGTTGGATTGAAAAAATTGAGCCTTATTTTAACGGCGGCCTGCTGGTAGAACTTAAAGGCGGCGAAAAAATTGAAGTTAGCCGCCGCCAAACAGTGAAATTTAAGGAAATGATGTCGTTATAAACCAGCCAGACTCCTAATTCGGTAGAGATGAAGCTGTCTCTGTTCTTTGTTTGTGGCCAAATCAAATTCTTGCCATATACAAGTCGGGCGGCATTTTTTTACATCGGAAGAATCTCAAAAAATTAACTATTTTTACAAGCGTTGGGATTTTTACGTAAGTTAATTTTACCCTCCAAAGCTTTTTCAGATTGCCTGCCGTGTGATAGATGGTTTACTGGGACAAATATCAGCACGATGTTTAAAAAAGGAGTTTGTTATTTACTGTTATGCTGTTTTATAAACATGCTTACCACGCTTCCGGCGAAGTGTTGTGTGCATGAAAACTATAGCCGTGCCCAAAGCTTGGGCAAACCCCATTCGGTAACCATAATTGAATTTTTTTTCCAAAACGTTCTTGATATTCACGAAGCCGATGCCAGCGATGGGGACACCGACTGTTTTTGCAGTGTATATAATGAGGTACATGGCACCACCCACGCGCCAACAACTACGCAATTTTTGCAGGTTTGTAAACCGGTAGTTTTTGTACCGCTGGTTTCAATAGTAAACTTTACGGGATACAATTCTAGACAATTTACCACACCAGACCACTACAATTTTCTTTTCCGGCTAACGCCTTTCTAATTCTCCTCATTTTATGGTATTAGCTTATTAAATGTTGTGAAATTTATTTCACTGTTGTCGTTTTATATGCCACACATGCGCATAGGGCGGAACGACAAATAATTAAACCTACTCGGGTATTTACTGCCAAACAAGGGACTCATAACTATTAAATGCAAAAAGAAATGACGCTGATGAGGTATACTTTACCCCTAATGCTGTTTATAACAGGCTGTACTGCAAATGCGGGCAACGACAATAAAAACACACCTGCCGAGCTGCCGGTTGTGAAACTCACACAAATAGACACCGTGCTTTACCGCGACTATGTTACCGATATACAGGCCGTAAAAAACGTGGAGATTCGCGCAAGGGTGCAAGGCTTTTTGGAAAATATTTTTGCCGACGAAGGACAAACTGTAAAAAAAGGGCAACTACTCTTTCAAATAAACGACCAGGAGTATGTTACTGAATTGGCCAAGGCAAAAGCAAACCTTAGCAGTGCCATTGCCGAGGCAAAGGGGGCGGAACTGGAACTCGGCCGAACCAAGATTTTAGTGGATAAGAACGTAATAACAAAGTCAGAGCTAGACTTGGCCGAAGCGAAGTTAAAAGCTGCCCAGGCAAAAATTGATGAAGCTAAAGCATCGCAAACCAACGCAGAAACCAAATTGTCGTATACCAAGGTTTTATCACCTTTTGACGGTGTTATCGACCGCATACCGCTTAAAACCGGCAGCCTCATTGACCAGGGGGCCTTACTAACCACCATATCCGACATACATGAAGTGTACGCATACTTTAATGTGTCGGAAAACGAGTACCTGCAATACGAGAAGGCTATTAAGAAAGACCAGCATTTGCAAAACAATGTAATACAACTGATACTCTCCGACGGCACGAAATATGGGTACGATGGAAAAATTGAAACGCTGGACGGCCAATTTGACAATAATACCGGTTCCATCGCTTTTAGGGCAAGGTTTTCCAACCCCGAAAAACTATTGAAGCATGGGGCTTCCGGCAAGGTACGGCTCACCACCGAAGAAGACAATGTTATCCTCATACCCCAGAAATCGGTGTTTGAAATACAAGACAAAAACTATGTTTTTTTAGTGGATAAAAACAACACGGCAAGGATGCACAGCTTTGTACCCAAAACGCGCATCGACCAATGCTATATAGTGCAGTCGGGCTTAAAAACCGGCGACCTGATAGTGTATGAAGGCGTACAAAACCTTAGGGATGGCGCACACATAAAACCGCGCTTAACCAATACCGATAGCCTAATTGCCCGCCGGTAACGCCGTGCGGTATAGCGTAGCAAACACCGGTAAAACAGCAGTTTGCCGCATTGCCTCATTTATAACACCACTAAAATATGGTTGAAACATTTATCAGGCGGCCCGTGCTGTCTCTTGTAATATCATTAATTATAACGCTTTTGGGGTTGCTCGCACTTTTTACCTTGCCGGTAACGCAGTTTCCGGATATAGTGCCGCCCTCAGTAACAGTAACCGCGAAATACACCGGCGCAAACGCTGAAGTTTGTGCCAAGGCCGTTGCAACACCTTTAGAAAGAGCCATTAACGGGGTGCCGGGCATGACGTACATGAGCTCGGTATCTAGTAACAATGGCATGACACTCATCTCCATTTCATTCAAAGTTGGGACTGACCCCGACCAAGCTGCCGTTAACGTCCAGAACCGCGTAACAACGGTTTTGGACGAATTACCGGAGGAAGTGATAAAGGCCGGGGTTACCACCGAAAAAGAGGTAAACAGCATGCTGCTGTACCTGAACATAATGAGCGATGACACAGCGGCGGATGAAAAATTTATTTACAATTTTGCCGATATTAATGTGTTGCAGGAGCTGAAGAGGATTGAAGGCGTAGGGTTTGCCGAAATAATGGGCAGCAGGGAATACTCCATGCGCGTTTGGCTTAAGCCAGACAGGATGCTTGCCTACAATGTGTCTGCCCAGGAAGTGGTTGATGCACTGCGCAACCAAAATGTGGAGGCCGCTCCCGGCAAAACCGGTGAAAGCAGCGGCAGGGAGGCACAGGCCATGCAGTATGTGTTAAAATACACGGGTAAGTTTTTTGAGCCAAAACAATATGAGAACATTGTTATAAGGGCCGATAATGAAGGTTCTGTGCTGCGGATAAAGGACATTGCCGATATTGAGTTTGGCGCACTCACCTACGGCATGGTGTCAAAAACAGACGGCCGGCCGTCGGCATCCATTATGTTGAAACAAAGGCCTGGCTCCAACGCTAGGGAAGTGATACAGAACGTAAAACAGCGTATGGCCGAGTTGAAGGAAACCTCCTTCCCGCCGGGCATGGTGTACAATTTTGCATATGACGTTTCTCGCTTTTTGGATGCATCCATCCACGAAGTGATACGCACCCTTTTTGAGGCGTTTTTACTGGTATTTGTGGTGGTGTTCATCTTTCTGCAAGATTTCCGATCCACCCTCATACCCGCCCTTGCCGTGCCCGTAGCCTTATTTGGCACCCTGTGCTTTATGCAGGTAATGGGCTTTTCCATCAACCTGCTAACCCTTTTTGCCCTGGTGCTCGCAATCGGTATCGTGGTGGACAATGCCATTGTGGTGGTGGAGGCCGTGCACGTGAAAATGACCAAACAGCACCTGCCCGCCATGGAAGCCACCATCGAGGCCATGAAAGAGATCAGTGGGGCCATACTGGCCATTACGCTGGTTATGTCGGCAGTGTTTGTGCCGGTTGCCTTTCTGTCTGGGCCGGTGGGCGTTTTTTACCGGCAGTTTTCGCTAACGCTGGCGATAGCCATTGTAATATCGGGCATAAACGCCCTTACCCTTACGCCAGCGCTTTGCGCCTTAATGCTTAAGCACGCACCCGTGCGAAAAAGAAAAAACCTGTTACAGCGTTTTTACGGCGTGTTTAACAAGGGCTACGATGCCACGGAAAACAAATACCAAAAACTGGTGGGGCTTGTGGCCGGGCGCAAACTGGTTACCATTGCTATGCTATTGGTATTTTTTGCAGCCACTTGGGGCGTGGGCAGTGTACTGCCCGGCGGTTTTATACCCACGGAAGACCAAGGTATGATTTATGTAAACGTTACCACGCCTGCAGGTTCTACCGTGGAGCGTACGGAAAAGGTGCTGGAACAAATACAAAAAGCAGCAGCAAAAATGGATGCCGTGGAGAATGTGTCGGTACTGGCAGGTTACAGCTTGGTTACTGAAGTGGCTGGGGCATCCTATGGTATGGCCATGATAAACCTGAAGGGGTGGGAGGAAAGAAAAGAATCAGTAAACGAGTTGATAAAAAAGCTGGAGGAAAGCACCAAGCGTATAAGCGATGCCAGTATTGAGTTTTTACCACCGCCCACCGTACCGGGTTTTGGCAACAGCAGCGGGTTTGAGCTGCGCATATTGGATAAAACAGGCAGCGGCGACCTGCAAAAAACAGCCAAGATTACCAACGACCTGATTGACGAACTTAAAAGTGGTAGTGTTGTTGGCAGCGCGTTTACGGGTTTTGACCCTGCCTTTCCGCAATACATGATACATGTTGACCAAGACATGGCCGCCAAAAAAGGTGTTACTGTTGACAATGCCATGAGTACCCTGCAAACACTGATGGGCAGTTTTTATGCAACCAACTTTATACGCTTTGGGCAAATGTACAAGGTTATGGTGCAGGCCTATCCTAATTACCGTACCAAGCCGGAGGATATATTAAACCTTTTTGTAAAAAACAGCAAGGGCGAACAGGTACCCTACTCAACCTTTATATCGCTGGAAAGAGTGTACGGCCCCGAGCAGTTAACGCGGTACAACATGTATAACTCGGCCTTGGTTACTGGCGACACAGCACCGGGCCATAGCAGTGGCGAAGCCATTGCCGCAGTAGAAAAGCTGGCCAACGAAAAACTGCCCCGCGGCTTCAGCTACGAATGGAGCGGCATGACACGCGAACAGATACTTTCGGGCAACCAGGCCATTTACATTTTTATTATCTGTTTAATTTTTGTGTATTTAATACTGGCAGCCCAATACGAAAGTTTCTTGCTGCCGCTGCCAGTTATCCTTTCCCTACCCACAGGTGTGTTCGGGGCATTTTTAGGTCTCAAGTTGCTGGGGCTGGAAAACAATATTTATGCCCAGGTAGCACTGGTTATGCTGATAGGCCTGTTGGGCAAGAATGCCATTTTAATTATTGAGTTTGCCATATTACGCCGTAACGAAGGACTCTCAATATTGGAAGCCGCCAAGCAAGGCGCGGTGTCGCGACTGCGCCCCATTTTAATGACCTCTTTCGCTTTTATCGCGGGGTTAATACCGTTGTGTGTAGCTTCCGGAGCCGGTGCTTTAGGTAACCGCTCCATAGGCACTGCAGCGGCGTTCGGCATGCTTTCCGGAACCTTGTTTGGGGTAATACTTATACCAGGGCTGTATGTGATATTTGCCTCGCTGGCAGAAGGTAAAAACTACAAGCAGCACGAACACCAGCCTTTTTCGGAGGAAGTGGCTGAAAATATACAAGACCACCTACCGCATCCCCGGCACCCTTTATCAAACCAACAAACGCTATTGTAAAAATGATTAAATATATTAAACCCGTTATTGCATACACACTGGCAGCACTGATGCTGCAGGCCTGCGGGACCATGCAAGCCACCACAGAAGAAAAGCTGCCTGCGGTTCCGCAAACATTTGGTGGAGTTAGCGATTCGACATCGGTTGCGGATATTGCTTGGCGAGGCTTTTTTGCCGATACCAACCTGGTTAGGTTAATTGATGTGGCCGTGCACAATAACCCCGATGTTAAACTCGCCCTGCAAAGAGTGGTAGTGGCACGTGCCAATATTAAAATGAGCCAAGGTGCTTTTTTGCCCGGTGTTGACGCGATAATTTCCGCTGGTGCCGACAAATACGGTGATTATACGATGAATGGCGTGGGTAATTACGACACCAACCTATCGCCTAACATTGACAAAGACCAACACATACCCACCAACCCAACAACAGACCTGTTTTTAGGTTTGCGCAGTGCCTGGGAAATTGATATTTGGGGCAAACTGAAAAGCAAAAAAAAGGCCGCCTACGCCCGTTACCTAGCCTCGGAAAAGGGCAGGCAGTGGGTAACCACCCAACTTGTGGCTGAGGTGGCAAGGCTGTATTATGAGTTGATGGCGCAGGACGATAACATGGCCATTATACAACGCAATATACAGTTGCAGGAAAAAGCGTTTTACATTGTGCAAGCACAAAAGGAAGGTGGCCGTGCTACTGAGCTTGCCGTACAGCAGTTTAGCGCACAGTTGCTGCATACCAAGGGGTTTTTGTACGAAATAAAGCAATCCATAACGGCTGTTGAAAATGCGCTGAACGTGATTTTAGGCAGGTACCCGCAGCCAATTACCCGAAGCAACTCCATTCAACTGCAACCCTTGCCGCAACAGTTGCAAGCGGGCATCCCTTCGGGCATGCTGCTGCGGCGGGCAGATATACTACAGGCCGAGCTGGAACTGGCGGCCACCAAGGCCAACACGGAGGCTGCTCGTAAAGCCTTTCTGCCATCGTTAAACATAACGCCCTACCTGGCCATTAATGCATTCAGCCCGTCTTTGTTGTTTTCAGCAGGCTCATTGGTGTACGGTGCATTGGGTGGCCTTACTGCCCCGGTATTTAACAAATACCAATTGAAATCCAGTCTTGCCATAGCCAATGCAGAGCAAGCTACAGCGCTGTATGGATATCAAAAAACCATACTGCAAGGCTTTAGTGAGGTGGTTACCAACCTGCAGGCCATGGAAAACTATAAAAACTTTTACCAGTTAAAAGAGGGCGAGGCCCGTGTGCTGCAAAGCGCAGTCATTACCGCTAATGACCTTTATTTGAACGGTGCTGCCAACTACTTGGAAGTAATAACCGCCCAAAAAGGGGTGCTGGATGCAGAATTGGAAGTAATAACAGGCAAAAAAGCATTGTTTGTAGCGTCGGTTGATTTGTATAGGAGCCTTGGGGGCGGGTGGAGGTAATGGTGGCGTACTATTTCAAGCCCACCAATATCAGCAGCGCCCCTTAGATGGCCGATGTACCCCAATCCCATGAAGTGCGATGTTGGGGTGCACGGCATTTAACCTGTGTACGACTTGGTGTCATAGGATACCCTTTGGTGGTCTTGTGGCTCCAAGTTGCACAAAGTTACCGACCTCGCACCAAGCGTAGCAACGATGCCTTATCAAGGCTATGCCGCTGGTCACCAAATGCAGCTGATAGTTTCAAGGAGTACCTAAACAAATCATCCCCCGACAAATCTT